>LQAG01000496.1_pt1 | contig 9603 bp, 11 predicted proteins | sample 1535801 | NCBI WGS metagenome assembly LQAG01 (sample SAMN04331584, study PRJNA305678) | bioreactor metagenome | isolation source: bioreactor_3 inoculated with Wadden Sea sediment 1st replicate of a... | place: Germany:Bremen | reverse complement strand
AAACTCATGATGAAAAAAAAATTTTTCAATTTTCGGCCTTTAAATCGGATTTGTGGAATTTTGTGGAATTTCGCTAAAATTTGTGCTTTACTGAGTATCACTTGATGTGGCTTCCTTAATTGGAATATTTTCATTTTTTTATATATATTATAAGCGTTGTTCATGCGGACCCTCAAGTCTTTTTTACTAATTTTCTGTTTTTTTGTACACTGTCAGGGTTTTTCCGCAATCATTGCTGAAACGGGCAATCAGAATAACATATAACTTATTTCAATCTTTCTATATTACTGGAGCCCCATATGAATAGAAAAAAAATAATGGAGCGGTTGATCCTGCTTTTTTTAATCTTTCTTCTGGTAGAAACGGTCAATGCCGCCCAGTTCACAGTATCTCCAACCTGTCTCCGGAAAAGGCAATTGCGGTTATCGAATCTGCTTCTGCCGGAGATGTGGTACTGATCGAACCCGGCACTTATCAGTTCCGGGTGTATTTGAAAAACAATGGGGTGATCATCAAGGGTTCTGACCCCGGAAACCGCCCGGTATTTGATTATGCGGGAAGGGATGTCCCCCAATGGCCGGGAAGCATTTCGGCCGGTTGAGCTGGTGGGCTGGCAGATTCAGGGCAGTGATGTCACCCTGGAACATTTGGTGATTCGAAACGCCAGAATCGATTCGATTGCCACCCGTTCTTCTGCCGGGATATTTTTGGGTCCTGAAACCATTTACAAGGAACCGACACCGGCAACAACCATCCCCGCCGGTATCACACTCAGACATATCACAATCAATGGATGTGATGATGGGTTAGGGGGGACTGCTGAAGACACACTGGTGGAGAACTGTGAGATATTTCACAATGGAAGCAAAACATCAAAAAAACCAAGGCACAATGTTTATCTCCAGGGAGGCAGTGCCATCTTCCGGTTCTGTAAAATTTATGAGCCGATACACGGGGCCAACCTGAACCTTCGAACACGGGATCTGCGCATAGAATACTCAGAGATCGGTGCATTTTCTGCCGCTTCCCATTCCATCTCGTTGTTGACCGACAAGGCTCAGCAAACCAGAGGAAAATCTTTCCAGCAGACAATCACCCTGATTGGAAACCGGTTGAGCGGTGTCAGGAATCACCTGAACCAGATGTCAAAATTTTTTAATTTTAATGAACAGCAACAAGTATGCCGGCAACAGAATGCATGCCAACTTATACTATAATACATTTGAAGGCGTTGAAGGCAATGCCGGATCACTGATCTATTTAAAATACAGAAATGGAACCGAACGACTGGGCGCACATATCTACAACAATATTTTTATGAACAGCCATACGCCGCTCAGGTTGGTTGATCATCACATTGTTACCGGGCCATTGTATGACGTGGATATACGGAATAACTGGTGGGAAGGTCCGAACAAACCTGGAAAGATGTCATGGCCGACAATTACTTTGGCGGGAACCTTTGAAAATCTGCGGAAAGCCATTCCATCACTTGGTGAAACACCGACCTATGAACCTTTGGGAGCCGTCAGAAAATCGGTCACCGACCTGGGAGCGTATGATCTGGACAAGTTGTAGCAAAAGGAAATGTGTACAATTTCATTCGACAAAAGATAACCGCCCTTGTATCAGATCAGAAGTTTTCTGAAATTCTGAAAGGATCTGTCTGGACCTTAAGTGCCCAGGTGGTTGCCACTGCACTGGGGCTGGTGACCACCGTGATCATCGCCCGTATGTATGGTGCGGATATTTTGGGGATTGTTGCTGTACTTCAGTCTTTTTTCTGCTGGCAACCATCCTTACCGTGATGGGCACGAACACTTCCATCCTGCGCCTCATCCCGGAATATCTGTCCAGACACTCTGCTTCCGCTGCATTTAAAGTATATCGTAAAACCCAGTATTTTGTGGCAGTGATGTCCCTGATAACCGGAATTGCCGTGTTTTCGGTTCAGGTTTCATCGCAGGCGCTGTCTTTTCCAAACCCCACCTGCAACATTACTTTTCCCTGGCCGCTATGTTTGTTGTTTTTAATTCTTTGATGCTGTTGAATCAGCAGGCCGTCAGGGGATTGCGGCTGATAAAAGGCTTTGCTTTTTTACAAATGCTGCCCCAGTTATCAAAACTTCTGATTCTAATACCGCTCACCCACTTCTTTTTTCATCCGGACAACCCGGTCTATGCCCTGTTTGCCTCCTTCACTACCACTGCGCTGGCCGGGATCTGGATAGTGAACCGCATTTTCAAAAAAAAGATGTCTCCGGATGACGCGCCCCACCCCATGCCGATGAAGCGTATCGTCTCACTCTCTGTGCCCATGCTCATGACCTCCACCATGACGTTCATCATCGGTCAGACCGGGGTGATTATGCTGGGAATATTCCGGCCGGAAACTGAGGCAGGGTATTATTCCATTGCGGTCAAACTAGCCACGCTGACGGGATTTCTCCTGTATGCTGTCAATTCCATGGCAGGTCCCAGGTTTTCTGAACTTTATCATTCACACAAGATAGATGAGCTGTTCTATGTGGCAAAAAAATCAGCCAAACTCATTTTCTGGACCACCACACCGATTCTGCTGGGATTTGTCATATTTGGGAAGCCGATTTACATATCGCCCTTGGCCCGGAGTATGTGGTGGCTTACCTGCCTCTGGTGCTGGCTGGTAATCGGTCAGTTTGTGCATTCGATATCCGGCGCGACAGGGCTTTTATGAACATGACCGGGCACCAGAATGTATTCAGAAATATCGTTTTTATTGCCGCCGTGAGCAATATTGGGATAAACCTTTTGCTGACACCCCGGTACGGCATTTACGGTGCGGCAATCGCCGCCATGGTTACGCTCACAGGCTGGAACATTGCAACGCTTGTGTTTATGAAACGAAAATTTGGAAAAACAACCGGATATTTTCCAGTCCTGCTTTAAACCACTATCGTGAGGGTTGTTTTTCCTCCGGCCGAAAGTATGACGGATACCCAAACCGTTCCATCTGAATTTCACAGATTGTTTCAATACGTCTCAGGTTCTTTTCACCGAAAAAACCAACGGGCGTTACATCGGATCTGCCTTTTGACTGGTATTGTATGTTGACTTTGTTTGAGATATTGTGCTGCCGGTCCAGGTTTAGCCTGTCCGCCAGGTGATAAATTTCTCTTTCCTTGTCTTTACGGAAATCCTCATATCGGATTAAAATCATTTTTTCCTGGTTGGCCAAATAGATATCTGCCATGTAGCGCCATCTTTGTGCCAGCATTTCAATATACCCATTGCCTTTCAATCCCAGCCAAGTCCCGTCGAAAATGATGTGCCAGCTCTTTTTTATCTGCATGACATCCTCGGGCCTGAGCTCCTCCATATTCCCCGGAATATTCCAGCGGTTCAGCTGGCTTCGCAGATTATCGGCAGGATCTCTGATGATAAATACAAATTTTGATTTCGGAAACCGGGCGGCAATATCATCATAAAACGCCGTCAGGTTGGCTTCTTTGATAATTTCACGGGAAAAGTCCAGTCTGTTTCGTTGAACCACCGTGTCAAAAGCAGCCCTGCCGTTTTTATTTTGTAAAAATCGCGCCATCTCCCAAAAATTCTCTTGCCAGGTCGATACTGACGCTACAACCGGTTGTCTGACTGAGCAGAGCCGAGATCACGGAGGTTCCCGCTTTCTGGTTCCCGAGTATAAAGACCGGTGCTTTGTGGATTTTTACCAATGCGCCGCGCATGATAAATTCCCCTGTTTTGAACAGGTTCAGAAGGTTGATGATGACCGGTTTGGATCGGGAGGGCACTTTTTTACCCACACTTTTTATGATTTGGGAGTCATCGAAAAAAAGGGATCGTTTTTTCATTTTTCAACCCTTTGCATGACTGAGCTGTTTTTTTCAACAAATGATTCGCTTATCTGTGTATTGAGCGAGCTGATCCGTTCAACTGCCAATCTGTTGAGCACAACGGTCAGCGCAATGATGATCCAGAACATATTATCGTGCAGAAGGCGGTTGAACATCCCGATCATCATGGAGCCGATGATGCAGATTCTGAGGGAAACAGCGATGGATCTCAAGATATCATCTCCGGCTTGAAAAAAAACTTCCTCTGACCTTTTTGCATCCTTATATGCTGTTATAACGATTGATAGATAGATCAACAACCCAGAACACCCAGCTGCCTCCACCTCACATACGCATTGTGTGCGTTTAACCCCGGTCACCGTATCTGCTCTTTACCAGGTCAATATCTTCTGAATACTGGGCGATACGCGCATACTCATATCCAAATCCGCCGATACCGACCCCCAGGAGGGGATGCTTGAACATCATCTTCCAGCCTGCTTTTGCCGTTTCCACTCGGCCTTCATCAATCTCTTCCAGTGATTCCGCCTCAAACAGGTTTGCAATCCGATTGGTATATCTCCATTTTACACTGTCAGGAAGGGCAAAATAGCCGATGGGTAACAGGAGAATCGTTAAAACAAACGCCATAATTTTTTTATTTCCCCTATGGTACATGGCCGGTGTAAAATAACAGAAAAAACACCATGGGGAAAAAAACATTTCGGGAACCTGATGTCATAGCCGCCAGCACGAAGAGAGCAGCCAGAAAACACAACCCGAGCCGGTACGCCTTATAAAAATTTACGAGCATCAAGCAGAGGGCGATGGGAATCAAAATGACCATTGTATGTCCAAAAGCATTGGGATTTGACATGAAGCTGACGATGCGCACCATTCCTCTGTCACGAATGCCGATATTGGCTTTTACGCAATATATGCCGTATAAAGCGGCAATCGTTCCCATTAACAACAGGACAAAAATGATGACAATTAATTGTTTTCTGGTCTGAACCATGTATACCAGAATAAAAAAAGGGATGATCGAAGCCATCAGATAGGACACGTGGGAAAAGCCGGATAAAGGACCCAGAGCCGATGAGATGAAAATCTGCATGATAAAGAAGATGACCAGCCCCACCTGCTTGTTCCTGGCGGGGGTGATATTGCCGGTAAACATCATATTCATCACCCAGGCCACAAGAACGGCAGATCCGATCATGATGCTTGGATTGTATTCCCGAAGCGCTGGAAAAAAACTGAACCGGTTGAAAAAAATGCCCGAAAATAAACACAGGCAACACCCAAAAGGGATTCAGGAGTGTTAAAACAAACACACCTGACACAGCACAAAATAGAAAAGTTACCATTTTAATGCATGGCCGTTAGTGACAATGTGATTTTTCTGCATGGAATATTTTTTCATATTTTTCTCTGAGCCACTTTGCGTTATTTTCCCATTTCAACCCTTTGTCAAGCAGAAAATTCAACCCTTCTTTTCCCATCGTCTGACTGAAAACATGATCTTCGTCAAGTTTTTCACCATCTCAGCCATCTGACCGTAGTCATCAGGCGCAACCAATATTCCGGTTTTCATGTGTTTGAGTATTTCTGCCGCGCCATCAACATTGGATGCAATAACAGGGGTTCCGCAGGCCATGGCCTCATAAAGGACATTTGGCATCCCTTCTGAAAAAACTGACCAGCATAAAAATATCAGCCGCATTCATCCAGATTGCCACCTCGTCCGGGTTTTTTCTGCCCACAAACTTTACGTACTCTTCCAGATTGTTTCTGTATATCTCGTTTTCCATTTCAGATTGAAGCGGACCTTCACCAATCCAGACAAAAAGAAACTTTTTCCGGTCCGGATCTGTGTAGCTTTTTAAAATGTTTACAAAAGAGTAAGGGTTCTTCCTGGAAATCAACCATCCTACCGACAGAACAATTGTTTTATCAACGGGAAGGTTGAGCTTTTTTCGGATGTCTGGTTGAGGCATGGGTTTAAAAAATTCGGGTGTCAACACCCTTTGGCATGACTGAAATTTTTTTCCGGATCCGCCCCGAGATCAATGGCTTTCCGGGAAAGACTCCTGGAGACGGTGATGATCCCATCGGCATTATTCAATGCGGAAGTAATCATCGGGCGCAAAGAACGTTGTCAGGCAGTTTGTGAAGATCGTTGCCCCTGCAGGTGATAACCAGGGGTTTCTTGAAAAATTTCTTAATTAAAGAGGCACAGAACCCCTCCGGATAGACATTGTGGGCATGTATCATGTCAAAATCAAACTCGTTCCGCAGTTTTTTTTATCAGGCCGACGGTAAAAAGAAAAAACCACAATCCCTTGACAGGTTGAAACAGGGCACCTGGGAGAGGAAAATAACTTTGTACAGAACGTCAATTTTTGAACCGGGTCACTCTGGACTCCTGTCATGAAAAAAGATCGGATTCCCTGTGATGGAACCCATGCCCTGGGGACGATTATTTTCTGGGAGAAATAATCCGCCAATGATTCCACCTCTCTTTTGATGAAAATGCCAAAGTGAGGGTTTTCTGAATTTGGGTACAGCATGGTAATAACCAGAATCTTCTTCATGCATTATCCATTCGTCTGTCCAGGAAAACGGATTTTTCATCATGACAGCAGTCCGCCGTAAACCGCTCTGTATTCCTGAGAAATCACAGACCATTCTCTGGTTTCAATCATATCTTTTCGGGCCTGCCGACCTGTTTCAATACGTTTCTCCGGGCGGCGTGCCAGATCAACCAGTTTTCCGGCAAGACCATTGACATCACCGGCCTTGAAAACAAAACCGTTTCGGCGGTCAATGACCAGTTCCTTGAGCCCGCCGACATCACTGACCACCACTGTTTTTCCATGGCCATCGCTTCAAGGGGTTTCAACGGTGTCACAAGCTCGGTAATGCGCTTGCTGATTCTGGGATACACAAGAATATCCATGAGCGAATAATAATCCTGCACTTTTTCATGGGGTACCCGGCCGGTAAAGATGACAGTATTTCCGGCAAGTCCCGTTTCATCCGCCAGTGTCCTTAAATTCTGATCCTCCACCCCGGTTCCGACCATTAGGAGCACAACATCATTGATTTCGTTTTTTACCAAAGGCATACTCTTCACAAGATCCGCCAGCCCCTCAAAAGTAAAAAAAGATCCGATAAATCCGATGACTGTTTTTCCCCGGGTCCTGTATTTTTCAACAAGCATAGGAGACTTGTCTTTTGGGACGAAGGAACTGGTATCTACCCCATTTTGAACAACACAAATTTTTTGTTTAGGAGACCGCCTGGCAATTTCACGTCTGAGGCCTTCGCAGATACACACAACCGTATCCGCCCGGTCAAACAGCTTCTGTTCCATTTTGGCGCTGATCCTGTATTTAACAGAATTTTCCTTGAAACGGTTACGATCCACCGCTGCATCTTCCCAAAAAGCCCTGACTTCATATACCAACAGGAATGTTAAGACGTCTGGCAACCCTTAATGCCGGCAATCCGCATAAGGATGGTGAGTGGGCATGAATAATACGCACCTTGTTTTCCTCAGCCAGACGCTCTATCATTTTTTCCGTCCGGCGCATCATGACCTGCTCTCTGAGAAACGGCAATCGATGCAGTGCTTTTTCAAATGATTCGGGCTTAACATATGACCGGTGGTAATCGATATCGTTCATCCGCTCAAACGGGATTTCTCTGTCATATTTGGGGGTCGTCATGACAATCGGTGTGAGCCCCATCCTGGATTGAAACTCTGCAATATATTTACTGCGAATGCTGTATCCGCTTAGATTAGGGATTGATCTATCAAGAACATGCAGTACTTTTGTTCCAGTCAAATCAGCAGTTGTTGTCATCCTTAAAACTCCCGGCTGGATCTGGCTTTAATGGATCACCCGGTCTTTTTCCAGGTATTGGCAGTATTTCCTGTAAATAAAATACCATGTTCCGACCAAAGCCGCATAATTTAAATTAACAAAAAAATAGATCAGATTCACAGGCCGTTTTTCACGAAATTTGGGATTCAGCCATGCAGAAAAAGCCAGGCCATAAAACAATATCTGGGCACCCAGAGTAAAGGTGAAAAAGGGTTCCCTGAGAAAAAAATTGCTGAAAAACAGATAAACCATCAAAAATGGGACGATCAGGCGAAATATTTTGTGGGAAAGAAAATTCCACCAGATTTTGTTTTTAAATGGATTGACCAGTCCGGGCTCGATTTTCAGTAACTGCCAGTTACCGGCGAGCGTTCTGATCTTCCGGGTCAATTCTGACCCTATGTCTTTCGAAACCAAATCATAGGCGACAGCATCAGGATCAAAAACACATCTGTAGCCCTGCATGACAATTTTCATCGGTGTCAAAACATCATCAAGAATAGTTTCCTCCGGAATATCCCTGTACAGTGCTTTTCTGACAGCATAAATGGCTCCGGTCGCACCAACCACCGAGCCGCTCTTGCTTTCCATCCGTCGGATCACTTTTTCATAATGCCAGTAAGCCCCCATTTCTTTTTGAATGGTACTGGCACGCCCTTTAACAAAAACCATTTCTCCGCTTACACAGCCCACATCAGAGTCATTGAAATTGGCCACCAGTTCAATCAAAGCCCGCGAATGGAACCGCTGGCGGCTGTCTGTAAAGACAATAATATCCCCTTTTGCCTGTTTCACACCTGTATTTAAGGCAAACGGTTTCCCTCTGGCTGGATGATAGGCGATCAGAGTAATTCTCTGATCATGTGTCGAACATTCGGTGATGATTCGATTGGTATTGTCGTCCGACCCGTCGGAAACAACGATGATTTCAATGGAGTTTTCAGGGTAACAGGTTTCAAGAATGTTTTGAATCCGCTTCCCAATATTGATTTCTTCATTTTTTGAAGCAATTACAATGGAAATAAAAGGCGGTTTGGGCTGATATGTCTTGTGGATGGGTCTAAAAAAAACGGTGGATCGAATGAATAACCATAAAAGATACCCCAGATAGGTATAAAGAATAAATAAAATTGATAGGATGAAAAGCGTTTTCATTGTGTGTCAAATTAACCGGATATGATCCACGCAGGGGTTTTGTTTTCAGGCCGGTTCTTCGCAACCATCACCTCGAAATCAGGGGGAGGATGGCCCCGATTATTGCCGATGCCCGGAGAAAAGAATGGGCGGACAAGGGCCGGCCCTGCCAGGATAAAACGGACGCTTGTGATCAGAATTCCCGCCCGATGCCGTGGTATTCAAATCCGAATTCCGCCACCTCTTCCGGATCATACTGGTTTCTGCCGTCAAAAATAACGTTTTCCTTCATCAGTTCCCCCATGCGTTTGAAATCCGGCTGGCGGAAAGTTTTCCACTCAGTGACCAGGACCAGGCCATCCGAATTTTCCAGAGACTGGTAAGGATCTTTTGCCAGGACCAGGCGGCCGCTGTCCAGCCATTCTCCGGGCAGTTCCCGGACTGCCTGCTTCATGGCCACCGGGTCATAGGCCCGCACCATGGCTCCGGCATCCAGCAGGTCTTTCAGCAGCACCAGGGATGCTGCTTCTCTCATATCGTCTGTGCCGGGTTTAAAAGCCAGTCCCCACACGGCAAATTTCCGTCCGGTAAGGTCTCTGCCGAACCGGTCCCGAATTTTTTGGGCCAGCACGGTTTTCTGCCGGTTGTTCCGGGCCTCCACCGCGGCCAGCACAGAGGGCTCCACCCCGGAATCCCTGGCGGTTTTGATCAATGCCTTGACATCTTTGGGAAAGCACGATCCAC
>LQAG01000495.1_pt1 | contig 9610 bp, 22 predicted proteins | sample 1535801 | NCBI WGS metagenome assembly LQAG01 (sample SAMN04331584, study PRJNA305678) | bioreactor metagenome | isolation source: bioreactor_3 inoculated with Wadden Sea sediment 1st replicate of a... | place: Germany:Bremen | reverse complement strand
TTATATGCGAAATGAGGGTATTCCCGGATTTCTCACGGATCTGAATGAAACCGCCAAAGCCTTGATCTGGCAGGTGAACGAGCAGCACAGCCAGGGGGTCGGCCTGGAAAAAATCACGACCGTGACCGGGGACTACGCGGCGGCAGCGTGGATGAGAAATTGTCAGAGTCAACGTCCGGACTGGTTTTTCATGACCGGATCGATACCTCTGGAAGCTTTACGGTATGGGTGTATGGTCCGGACGGTGAGCCCATTGATTCGGATGGTGCGACCGCTGAGATTGAAGGCTTCACAATATCCCTTGATGCAACCATGACCCTGGAGGATCTGATGCACGAATTCAATACCGCCTTTCCTGCGACATACTTCGAGGCGGAAATCACTTCCGACAGCCGTTTTCAGATCAAACAGGGTGCTGCCGGCGTGGATCATTCCTTCGCGTTCTCCGATGACACCAGCCATGTGCTGGCCGCATTGGGGATCAATACGTTTTTCAAAGGGATGCCGCGGATACCATAGCAGTGTCGGATCATGTCAAGAGCGGCGGATCTTATATCGCAGCAGGGATCATCGGTGACCAAGGAGCCCATGCCAGAGGGGACAACCGAAATGCCATTGCCATTGCCGACTTGCAGTATACCTCCATGAGCATTGGCAGTGATCATGGCCATACCGGAAAACTCAACACCAACACGGAAAATTATTTTCATACCCTGCTGGGGACAATCGGTATCACCGGGTCGGGACTGGCCATGGAAAAAGAGAACAGTGAGGCGATTCAGGCCCAGCTGTCAAAGATCAGGGAAAGCGTGTCCGGCGTGTCTCTGGATGAGGAGATGGTGTCTTTGATGATGTTTCAGGCGGCCTTTTCTGCTGCGGCTAAATTGATCACCGCGGCCGATGAAATGCTGGATATCCTGCTTCGCATGAAATAACGGCGGAGCCGGCAGAAAAAATAAAGGAGAGATTGTATGCGGGTTGCCACCTCAATGATGTACAGTTTCATTCGTAACAGTCTGGCGGATATTACCAGGGATTTGAATGATGCCTCGGAAACCGTGATAACCGGAAAGCGGCTCAACACCCTTTCCGATGATCCCATGGATATGGTCAAGGCGGAGGGGATCAAATCCACTCTCAACGGATTGACCCAGCTGGAGCGGGGGATTTCCGTAGGAAACAACTGGCTGACAACGTCTGAAAATGCGTTGACCCAGGCCCAGAATCTGATTTCAGAGTCCAAAACACTGGCCTTGCAGATGGCCAATGCCCCCATCAGCGGTGAAAACAGAAAGGATGCCGCCGTTATGGTTCAGCACATCAAAGAACAGATGATGTCGCTGGCCAATACCCGGGTGGAGGATCGGTATATCTTTTCGGGCAATCGTACCGACGTGCCTTCATTTGCTGTGAATGAAGACGATGGTGAAATTGTCTATCAGGCGATAACCAGCCGTTTCCATCAAACTCGGAACCGGAAGCATGATGGAGATCGGAGGAGATGGAGAGCAGATTTTCAGTCAGATATTTGACACGCTGGATGCTTTCCAAACCGCACTTGATGACAACAACCTGGACATCATCAATGATGCCATCACCGCTCTTGATAAAGATTTTGATCATTTGAACAGTGACATTTCTGCAGTGGGAAGTAAGATGACCCGCCTGGAAATGAAATCTCCATTTTGAAGAAATGAAAATCAGCGAGACAGAACGGTTGTCTGCCATGGAAGATGCGGATATTATTGCGGCCATCACCCGCCTGGAACAGATGCAGTTGTCTTATCAGGCGGCCATGTCGTCTTCCAGCAAGTTGATGTCCATGAATTTGCTGGACTATCTGCAATAAAGGATATGCGCTGTAGGCCACCGCAGAAAAAAGGGGCGGGTTCCGGCAGGTTGGCAAAGCCCTTTCATATTAAAATAAAAAGGCAAAAAGCCATGCTGATTCTGACAAGGAAGTCGGGAGAAAAAAATTGCCATAGGCGATGATATAGTCATCACGGTGCTGGAAACCAGAGGGAACCAGGTGAAATTGGAATCGAAGCGCCGATGGATGTGGTCGTTCACCGTCAGGAAGTATATGAAAAAGTGTGTCAGGAGAATCAAGCTGCCACCGGGATTGCGGCGGCAGATCTTTCCATTGCGAGTGAATTGTTTAAATCTGTTTCCGGAAAAAAGGAATGAACGTGAAAATTGGAACCACACGATTTGGAGAAATACAACTGGACAAGTCACAGGTGATCCGGATGCCGGACGGCATGCCCGGGTTTGTTGACAACAGGCGGTTCGTCATTATTCAGAACAAGGACAATTCACCCTTTTTCTGGTATCAGAGCCTGGATGAACCGGATCTGGCATTTGTCATTACCAATCCCAGACAGTTTGTTCCGGACTATCACCCGGATTTCCGACATTATCTGAAAAAAATTGCATGGATTAATTTGGATAGCTCGTTCAAAGAGATTGCCTGCTATGTCGTGGTCAATATTCCAAAAGGAACCCCTGAGAAGATGACAGGAAATTTTCTGGGGCCGCTGGTAATGGATTTGACGGCCCGGGTGGCGCTTCAACTGGTCATGCCGGACAGCAATTATTCTCATAAAACCCCGTTGCTGCCAAAGGTGGCGGAATTGCAACGGTAAGAATGGTTCCCTGAGCCGCTTGATTTTTTTATCAGGAGGTGAAAGTCTCATTGGTAAAATAGGAGATCATCTTGCCGGCAATGGCTCTGGGATTGATTTGATAGGTATTGCTTGAAATCTCTTTTTTTAATTGGTCGACTTTTTCCTGCCGGACATCCTGGGTCTTTTCAATGGTTTCTTTGATGAGTTGTGCTTCCTTGGATTTCCGGGAAAGATTGACCACTGTATCTGGTGAGGCTTTCTCCATTTCCAGAGAACGGGCGTTTTCAGTCTGACCGGTTTTTTCCCCCGGCACGTTGGCGGTGCGATGGGGTAAGCTGTCAACCTCATAATTGGTGTAATTGTTGTCGATTTTCATATCAATCATCTCCGATATATTATGCAATCATGTTTTGGCTGACGATGTCGGTCAGATAATTGGTCAACCGTGAGACCAGATGGTCAGAAGTTTCCGCGGGCATGTCGATTGCAGTGTTGCCCCTGTCTGACACGGCTTTGAACACAAAATGATTGCTGTTTTTTCTGGAAAGAATCAACGGACGTCCGAACTCTTTTTCCAATCGGTCGAAAGCAGAAATTTCATCCGAATTTTGGGGTCCCCTGCCGGCGATTCGTTCCATCATCCCTGAGACCACTTTGTCCACGACGGCATCCCGCCGGTTCCCTGCAGTGATGTTGACCGTATCCGGCGATTTTGCCTGACCGGTACCGGTATGGGGAGATATCCGTCCCTGTCGAAGCTGATTCCCGTAAACCCTTAACACCGTATTCAGCTGATATGTCGATATAACCATGGCATTACCTTAAAATTGTCGGCCCTTCAACCGTTAATGATTTCAGGAAAGCGCCTTTCATCTCTACCATCGTCATATGGATGAAAAACTTTAATTTTTTTTTGATGTGTCTTTCACAGGTGGATTTCCATTCCTTCCCGGGCAAAGAAAACGTCCATGTCCGGTTGAGCGCCTGCGGGAAAAAGGTCTGTTCCATTTCATCCAGGGCCTGATCCGTGCGAACCGGTTCATGGTGGAACAGGGCCAGGCGTTTGACATGGGATTTCAAACCGGTTTCGATGGCGGTCTCCACTGCGGTATGACCCCATCCGATTTTGGCAGGTCGGTATTCTTCAAGGGTATATTGGGCATCATGAATCAACAGATCCGCCCCGTCAAAAAAATGTTGGATTCTCTGGTTTTCTTGCAGGGCTGCCATCTCTCCCTCCTGCGCCATGACCGGGTCATAGCCGGGATCGGATGGATCTGTGCAGAAGAGGTTTCTGAAAGGTTCCGTATCATACCCCGTGCACAGAATTTTCCCTGAAACGCGAATCGATATCCCAGACACAATAGAGGATGATTCAGATACTGGACTTGAACGGTCAATCCATCTCCGAAATCGTAATGCCCTTCCTTGAGTTCCCGGTAACCAATTTTTGCGGCAAGATCAGTTTCCTGCACAGGAAAATAGTAGTAGGTGAGTTGTCCTCCCACAATCTTTTCCAAAGAATGGTTTTCCATGGCAATGGGACCATGGACGGTGACTTGTGTTCCGGGGATATACAAAGGGGTAAAAAATGGGAATCCGTTGATATGGTCCCAATGGGTGTGGGTAAGAAATATATCAGCTTTAAGCCCGGTTTTAAAGGCACCACCTGCCACCAGATGGTTCCCCAGTTCCCGTATTCCTGAACCGGCATCCAGAATAATTAACCGGTCAGGATTTTCAAGTTTCACCTCGATGCAGGCGGTGTTGCCACCGTATTTGACGGTATGGGGCCGGGGCAGGGGATGGACCCCCGAACGCCCCAGAATTTAATTTTCATTGATGATCTTGACAATGTGGTTGTCCACTTCTTTCAAATTGGGTTGATTCAGCAAGTCATACACATTACAGGTTCAAAAAAGCTTTGGCGCTGTCTATTTCGACAAAGATGGTATCATTTGAACGCTGCCAGCGTTTTCAGGGAGACTCCGGTCTCCCGGTTGAGACGATCCAGTTCCGGGGAAGCGGTTATGGAAAATGGCTGCCCGGTTGTTTCATCTGTTGCCGTTTGGGTGAGATGGGCATATATATCCGCCATTTCGATCACTTGTCCGACCTGTTCACCGTTTTCGCCGTGAACTCTGGTATGGTGGTGGTGGGTAAAGGCAGTGGTCATTTCATCTCCTAAATCCCATTTTTCTACGATCATTTGTCCGACATCACAATGGGTCAGCCCGAGCATCTGCTTTTCCACCAGACAAATGTCACATGCTTGGTTGTGAACGATATCCAGGATCTGTTTATAAACGTCAGAAAATTGACTGCTCATGGGGATTTTCCCCAAATCATGCATCATCCCCGCCAGAAAAAAAAAATTCCTGCTCAAGGGCCGGAATTCCCATCTCACGGGAAATCAGCCTGGCTGTGACACCCACTTGAATGGAATGAGCCCAGAACGCATTCATGTCGATGGTCCGGGATGTGGCACCGTCTGTCACGCTTTGACGGATGGCGGTGCTCAACACCAGGTTCTTTATGGTGTTGATACCCAGCATGATAATGGCTCGTGTCAAAGAGGTGATTGTATTTCTGCGGGCATAGTAGGCGGAATTGATCAGCTTGAGAACCTTGCCGGCCAGAACCGGATCCAGACTGATCACCCGGTTGAGGTCATTGGGTGAGGGGCTGGGGTGTTGCATACCTGAAGCACTTTGGTGGCCGTTGTCGAAAGGCTGGGCATTTGTTGAATGAAATCCAGCAGCGTTGTGGCTGAAAGTGTCTTGTCAATGGGTTGAATCATGGCAGGTTTCTTTAATTATATGGTACAATTCGATAAAATTATAAGATTCATTGGATAAAATCAATGAAAAGACGGCCGGGGTTTCATCTTTTGTTGACTTGGTCAACCCGCCACGGATATAATTTCCAGATATTTCAAGCATAATAGCAGACGGACTATGATATGGAAACCGATAACGGCACACATGATAAAACTGCGGAAATGATCAATCTCATTTCAGAACACGAAAAGAGAAAGAATATCTGCTCAGAATCATCAATACCTATGGGATGCTGGCTGAGACTATTCCGGATTTTAAAAACGATGTGAAAGACATCAAAGTACTGCTCCAGGAGAAATTCGGAAAGGGATACGGGAAAGATTGAAAAAAAAATAAATCAGCTTCGTGCCCAGATCTTTTCCAGAGAGTTGTCAACACTCAGTGCTTCATCAGACAGTGGATTGGGGGCAGATACCAGGCTGCACCGCCGATCAGCTCAGATGGTTCGAATGCTCAGACGGGTTACGGATTTTTTTCTGGAAAATTTCTATCCCCTTGAAGACATGCTTGACAAAAAAGCACAATCAATTCGAATCGATCTTGATCCGGAGGTTTCGGAAAAAGAAATAGCCGATCAGGTGGCAGCCTTTCTGGAATACAGCCGGGCATTGAAGCAGAAAATACTGCTTGATTTTTCATCCGCAAATACCGGTTTTCAAGATCTTCTGGCCCAGGTTTCCCAGCTGGAATCCGTGATCTTGACGGAATTTGATCCCGGAGACAAAGCAAAACAATTCCAGGCTTTTGAAAACAGCATCGGAAAAGAAATGGGTGCCATTTCCGAAGCATTTGTCGGGAAAAAAAATATCCACGAGCTTAAAACCGCCGTTTTAGACCGGTTGCAAAATATCAGGCAGGTCGTCAAACTAAAAAAAAGAAAGCGAAAAAAAACAGCTGGAAAAAGCCAACGATACCATAAAAGAATTGAGAAAAAAGATTTCCATTGTGGAGGCTATGGCTGACAAATTTTCCAGTAAAGCCCGAACTTATCGGAAACAGGCCCTGATCGATGCATTGACCGGGGTAAATAACCGAAAATCTTTTGACCTGAAAGTCGAGCGGGAACTGGCCATGCTGGATGAACAGGAAACTCTGGCGCTGGTTGTATGGGATATCAATGATTTTAAATGGATCAACGATTCTTTTGGTCATGTTGCCGGAGATAAGGTGCTCAAGGTGGTGGCGGATAATTTGAAGAAAAATTTTAGAAAATCCGATTTTGTGGCCAGGTATGGGGGGATGAGTTTGTAGTACTTGTGAATGGATTGGCTTCCCAAATGGTTCAGGCGCGGATCGATCGTTTCAAGTTGCTCGTTTCCAGAATGAAATTCATTTCACACGCTCATCAGATGGATATCAAGGTCTCCCTCAGCGCTGGGATGGCTGTGGCATCTCCGGGAGATACGGGTGTCTCGCTGCTCCACCGGGCAGATCAAAGCCATGTATCTGGACAAAAAATCGGTAGCAACAAATGGATCTCCCTTCGCATCATAAATTTTGACAGAGGCGTTGGTAGAGACACTTGGGGTTTATTTATATAATGCCATTCGTTCATCCAGGGACAGCTCATGTGGAACAGTTGCAGGCAGTGGTTCTTTGGGAAATGTCTGGTTCCTTCCGGCCTGTTTGGCCTGATATAGGAGATTATCTGCTTTTTCGATCAGCTCACTCGGGGACTGATGGTGGAGAGCGTTGTATTCACAAACCCCGAAGCTGGCAGTGAGTCGGACCTGATTTTTTTTGAGTTGAAACGGGTGTTGCGCCAGTTTTTTTTCTTAGCCGTTCCGCAGTGTGAATGGCATTGAACAGCTTTTCATTGGGGAGAATAAACAGAAATTCCTCTCCACCATACCGACAGGGATAATCCACCTGTCGGATATTTTTCTCCATAATCCGGTCACCGCTTTCAGCGCCAGATTTCCGGATTCGTGCCCCCACTCATCATTGACGGTTTTGAAATGGTCGATATCTGTTAAAATGATGCAGCAGGGAAGACCGGAGCGCCGGGTCCGTTCCATCTCGTTGCTCAGCGTTGTCATTAAAAACGAATAATTGTAATATCCGGTCAGTTCATCTCGGATGGAAAATTTTTTCAATCGCCGGTACGCTTTTTTCAATGCTTCATATTTTCGATGGATAGGACAGTCGTTGATATCTGCCGGACAAGCATTTTTTCGTTTATTCCCGTTTTGCGGTGTGCTGTGTACAGGTTGTCCAGATATCCAACTCATCTCTCATCTGCCTTTTATTCGGGACCATGAAGCGCATGCCTAAAATGATTTTTGCCTAAAGTTTCAGGTGTTGAAAATTAATTTATTTAGGATCAGATACTATAATTTTTAAGGGTTGTCAAAAAAATCATCCAGGGGTGAAAAGAAACGATCGAAATGGAGGGACAGAAATTAATGTTTTGACTCCGAGGTGTCGATACAGTAAATATATTTTAAATCAATTTGAGTCAACAACCTGTTTACACTGGGAGAAGGAGAAAAGAATGTCACAGGAGACCAAAACCATGGATCAGGCGGTTCAGTCATTGACCGTGAAAACCGGGAAATACCTGACTTTTCATTGAAACGAAGAATATGGATCGGGATCCTCAAGGTCAAAGAAATTATCGGAATGATGCCATCACATCGGTTCCCCGAACCCCGGCTTTTGTCAAGGGGGTCATCAATCTGAGGGGAAAGGTGATTCCCGTGCTGGATCTTCGAACAAAATTTGAAATGGAACCCATTCCCTATACGGAAAGAACCTGTATCATTGTGGTGGAAATCGAATCCGACAACGCTACGCTGCTGATCGGCATTGTGGTGGATGCGGTGTCCGAAGTGCTCAACATCCGGGAAGATGAAATCGAGGACACTCCCAAATTCGGCACACAGCTCAAGCATGACTACATTCTGGGCATGGCCAAGCGGGACGGCGGGGTGAAAATACTGCTCAATATCGACCGGGTGCTGTCACCGGATGAAATTTCGGCCATTGAGAAAACTGCTTGATAAAATTGGTTCAGGAATACGGTAAATTATAGAAGTCTGTTCATGTTGAAACGGATGAAACTGGGAACCAAAATGTTGCTGGGGTTTTCCGCCGTGGCACTGATCACCTTGATTCTGGGAATCATTGGCTATTATGGGGCCGGTAAAGGACAGAAATCCAACAGCGGTTTGTAAAGGCCGGGAGTGCCTGGTGGGAACAGAACAGATCATACCTGGAACTCGTCAAGCAGTTTGATGCATTGGGAATGCGCGATCCGATACCGGTGGGACGGCAGATAGAATCTTTTGCCAGGGACCATTATCGCCTGGTATAGCAGGTATTAAGCCTGATAGGGTTGGGTCTCATGTTTAACGGCGGTGAAGACAATACTATATGCCGTATGAGTCATTGGATAGATGAGTTTGAAACGGACAAACCAGCGATCAGGGATGCGGTCCAAGCCATTCGTAAACCCCATCAGCTGTTTCATGAGGCGTTGAAAAAATAAAGACCGCTTATTCCCAGGGAGAAATCCTGGAAATGCGGCCAAAGTCGGGACGTTGATAGCTGAAATTTCTCAGGCTTCGTGGAACAGGCCCATGGCATTGATCAGGTGAATATTGCGGTCTCTGAAATGGACATGGTGATGCAGCGGAACAAAAAAGTATCGGTTGGTAGAAACACAAAAGAGATCAGACCGGATCAGGTGATTTCGTTTGATGAGGATGATTCCGAGGATTTTTAGGCAACCCTTCATTGAAAAGCAGGCCGGTGGGGTATTTATTGGTTCCGCCAGCCTGTTTGATGTTTTTTTCAATTGCCTCTCCTTTCACCGGTTGACCCTGCCCGGGTCTAAATCCGGTTTCCACAGTACTTCATACAGTTCGCTGCGCCGGCTTTTCAGGTTTCTAACGCTGCCGATCTGGCGCAGTTCCTTGAGCAGGTCCCTGTCCAAATCCACCATCAGGGTCATCTCGGTGTTGGGTGTTGCTTCGGCGGCAATGGCATCATGGGGAAATGCGAAATCGGACGGGGTGAATACGGCGGACTGGGCATACTGGATGTCCATGTTCTTCACTTTTGGCAGGTTGCCCACACTGCCGGAAATGGCCACATAGCACTCGTTTTCAATGGCCCGGGCCTGGGCGCAGCGCCGGACTC
>LQAG01000494.1_pt1 | contig 9652 bp, 15 predicted proteins | sample 1535801 | NCBI WGS metagenome assembly LQAG01 (sample SAMN04331584, study PRJNA305678) | bioreactor metagenome | isolation source: bioreactor_3 inoculated with Wadden Sea sediment 1st replicate of a... | place: Germany:Bremen | reverse complement strand
AAACATCAGGTACTTCGTTAATTTTCGCCACATTTCTGTTACCGAAAAACCAGAGTAATATACAGGCCAAAAAAGGGTTTGTCAAACCTTTTTTCCAATCAATCTAAAATTATCTTATGATATTTTTTCTTCCCAGCCCGAAGAAGGATTTCTCCCTGGTTCAGATCCGCTTTTTCAATTCGCTGATCCACGCTTGATACCCGGTTTCCATTCACATATGCTCCGCCCTGCTGTACCAGGCGCCTGGCATCGGATTTGGAAGTACATAAACCGGTCCGAGTGAACAGGTCGATGACAAGATCGTTGCCCATCAATTTTTTTCTTCGATCTGAGTGGCAGGAACAGCGTCATCAGTTGCAGGGGAATGGATTCCTCGGGGAATCGTGGGCTCCGGGCAGCAGGTTGTCGGGTACCTCAATGGCACCGAACATGGAGACCGATGCTTTTAAGGAATTCCGGGCTTCGGTTTCACCGTGGGCAATCTTTGTGGCTTCATAGGCCAGAATGGTTTTGGCCTTGTTGAGATCAGCACCTTCCAGAGTTTTGACCTGATCGATTTCAGGCATGGGAAGAAAGGTAAACAGTGACAGAAACCGGGCCACATCCGCATCATCACAATTGATCCAGAACTGATAATAATCATACGGAGAAAATCGGTCCGAATCCAGCCAGATCGCGCCTTTATGAGTCTTTCCCATTTTGATGCCGGCGGCGGTGGTGATCAGCGGGAAAGTGATGCCAAAGGCCTGTTTCCCCAAAGTTCTGTGAATCAGGTCGATCCCGGATACAATATTGCCCCACTGATCGCTGCCTCCCATCTGAAGCATGCAGTCATAATTTTGCGCCAGTTTCATGAAATCATAAGCCTGAAGCAACATATAATTGAATTCAATAAATGTCAGGCCTTCTTCCGATGCCATCCTAGCTTTGTAGCTTTCCGCCTTGATCATCCGGTTGATGGAAAAATGCCGGCCGATGTCCCGCAAAACGGGATATATTCCAGTTTCGTCAACCATTGGGCATTGTCCAGCAACAGGGCCTGATCATTGTCAAAACTAATAAACCTGGAAAGCTGGGCTCGGATTCCTGCCTTGTTTTCATCGATTTGTTCCTGGGTGATGATCTGACGCATTTCAGTTTTACCGGACGGATCTCCGATTAATCCGGTTCCCCCGCCCACCAGGGCGATGGGCCGATGACCGTTGCGCTGCATATGAGCCAGGGCCATGATGCATACCAGACTGCCCACATGCAGACTGGTGGCAGTGGGATCAAACCCGATATAACAGGTAGCCCGGTTGTTTTCCAGATAGTCTTCCAGCTCAGCGGTATGGGTGACCGCATCAACAAATCCCCGCTCTTTCAACACTGATAATACACTCATGATTTTCCTGCTATTTTTTGGTATATTCCACCGCTCTGGTTTCTCTGATCACCACCACCTTGACCTGTCCCGGAAAGGTCAGGTTCTCTTCGATCTGGCGGGCGATTTCCCTGGACAGCAACACGGCGTCTTCATCACTGATCTTTTCACTTTCCGTGATCACACGGATTTCCCTGCCCGCCTGAATGGCATAAGTATTCACCACTCCGTCAAAGGAATTGGCAATTTTTTTCAAGATCTTCCAGCCGTTTGATATAATTTTCCAGGCTTTCTTTCCTGGCCCCCGGTCTGGCACCGGACAACGCATCCGCCGCCTGGACGATAAAATCATACACAGACACGGGCATTTGATCTTCATGGTGGGCCGCAATGGCATTGACTACCGCTTCAATCTCGCCGTATTTTTGGCCAGTTTGGCGCCGATAATGGCATGTGCCCCATCTACTTCATGATCCACGGCCTTGCCAATGTCATGGAGCAGGCCCATCCGTTTGGCCAACTTAACGTCCAATTTCAATTCTGATGCGATCACACCGGCCAGAAACGCCACTTCGATCGAATGCTGAAGCACATTCTGGGCATAGGAAGTGCGGAATTTCAATTTTCCAAGCACCTTGATCAGTTCTGGATTAATTCCATGTACCCCTAGATCGAAGGCCGCCTGCTCACCTGCTTCCTTGATGGCCAAATCCACTTCTTTTCCGGCCCGTTCCACGACATCTTCGATTCTGGCCGGGTGAATCCGCCCGTCGGAGATCAGTTTTTCCAGGGAAAGACGTGCGACCTCCCGCCTTACCGGATTAAAACCTGAAAGAATCACCGCTTCGGGGGTATCATCAATAATCAGATCAATGCCGGTGGCTGCTTCCAGTGCCCGGATGTTTCGACCTTCTCTGCCGATGATTCTGCCCTTCATTTCATCTCCCGGCAAATGCACCACCGAAACCGTTCTTTCCGCCACATAGTCTCCGGCATACCGCTGAACGGCAGTGGATATAATTTTTTTGGCTTCCTTATCCGCCTGTTCCCTGGCTTCGCTGGTGATCTTTTTACCAGTTTGGCCCTTCATGCCGGGCATCCTCTTCCATGGTTTTCAGCAGAAGGTCTCTGGCTTCCTCCAGAGTCAACCCGGAAATTTTTCCAGCTCTTTTCGGGTTTCTTCCACCAGCGCATTATAATGGGCTTCATTTTGGGCTACCGCATCCAGTTTTTCATTAATTTCAGCTTCCTTGCTTTGAAGTTCCGCTTCTTTTTTGAATAGCAGATCTTCAGCCTGATCCAGTTTTTCGCTTTTTTTAGACAGTCTGCGGGCTTCTTTTTTAATTCTTCTCTGGTCTCCTGGGTTTCCGCATCAAAACTGCCTTTCATCTCCAAAAGACGGGATTTCGCTTCCAGCTGGGCTTCCTTGATCAATGTTTCCGCTTTTATTTCGGCCGATTCAATGATCCGTCGCTGTTCTTCTTCGATGTTGAGTTTTCTAGAGAGAACTGTTTCTTGAGCCTGAAAAACCGACGACTCCCAATATCAGCAATCCTAAAATAATCAGTGAGAGTACAATTTCCATTCAGCCAGTCTCCTTCGCAATATATATGATTAACAGCACATGGTAACACAGTGTGCTGCGTGTCTGGTAATCGCTCAAAAGAATTATAAAAATGGGATGACGAATCAAAAATGGCGGGATCAGAAAACGTTGCAGTAAACAGTTGCCCCCGCAAACTGCCGTGTTGTTTCAAAGGCTTTGAACCATTGGTTCAAAAGTGGGTGCTCAGTTAACACCATCAGGCTTTTCCTTACTAACGAGGAACCTGCTCACCGGTATCAGTGTGAGCGCCCTGTTCTGTATGCGTTAGGACAAAGTCTATTATACAATCACGCACATTGCAGGGGTGCACTTGATATTCAGCAACTGCTTCTCATTACAGATCGTTATCAATCTTATCCATCAAAGATGAAATTTTATTCTCCATGTCTTTTTCGAGTTCAGCATACCGTATTTTCAATTCATGATAATCTTTGGACAGATTCATGGCAGCAAGAAGCAGAACGACCATTCTGTTTCTTGATGAGTTTTTATTCGGAACCATGCGTTTCTGCCCTCTGAATATAATCCGTCAAAGATTTGGCAACTTTATTCGGATCTTTTACCTGATCACCCGGTTTAAACCTGAACTCTTCTCCAAAAAGATCGATTTTAATAATTTCATCCAATGAAATTCCTTTACTGAATCACGATCATCAGTCATAGGGGCAGGTTCAGCCAGTTTTCACTGACCGTGCAAAGTTGTCCAGCTTGGTCAGAAGCCCATCAATTTTTGATTGAATGACTGCCTCTTGTTCGGAAATCTGTGCTTCTGTCTGGATTCTTTTTTTCAAGATCTGACTCCAACTGTGTGATTCGTTGCGTCAATTCCTGATTTTCTATTTGTAAGGACCGAATCCGCCCCAGCAGCGTATCTACTTTTTTGTCGACCTCATCAAACTTATTATGTATCTGATCGTTCCCCAATTTTATAATCCTACTATACAAAATTTAATTCAGTATAGATCAAATCCTTTGCCAAAGTCAAGGCAATTCATTTGGCATGAAACCCGCCAGATCCCTTGTCTTTTCAAGTTCGACCCGGGTATTTATCCCCAGGGCCTGCGATGGCTCCTTCAAGAGTTTGACCGCCACTTTCTCATTACTTTGACAGGCAATTTCAACCACATCGGTCAAATAATATTCTGCCTGTTGGTTGGCAGGCACCAGTGAATTCAGAGCCTGGGACAGAAACATCCGGTCAAAACAATATAACCCGGTATTGACGCGCTTGATTTTCTTTCTTCTTCAGTGGCATCCGCATCTTCCCGAATCGCCACTACTCGTTGGGACCGGTCCTGCAACACCCGCCCGTAACCGCCAGGTTGATCCAGATCCGCAGCCAGAATCGTCACTTTAGCCCGTGTTTGACGATGAACAGACACCAGATCCTTCACCGTTTTCTGCTGAATCAACGGCACATCACCGTAAAGAACCACCACATCCCTGGCATCACTGGACAACGCCGGCAAGGCGCACTTGACCGCATCACCGGTACCCATAAGGCGCTTCTGCAAACAAAATTCACAGGATATCCGGCGGCGGAAACCGCTTGCCGAACTTTATCCGCCTGATACCCCACCACTACATGAATGTGGTGAACCGGAACCACTTGACCGGCACAGGCAACTACATGCAGGATCATGGGCTTTCCTGCCACGCGGTGAAGCACCTTAGGCAGATCCGATTTCATTCGGGATCCTTTTCCAGCAGCCAGAATAACTATGCTCAATGCATCCATTCCAATTCCTTATCAGGGACAGATCAAAGGTTGCTCAGCAAAAAGGGGTGCGCCCCGCAAATGGGACGCACCCCTTTTATAAGGAACAATCAAAAAAACGGATCCGCTATTTGACAGATTGCGCCACTTTCAACCGGTACAGGGCCCGGCGCAATGCCAGTTCGGCCCGCAACAGGTCGATACCGGCCGCCCGGTTGGCCAGGCGCTGTTCCGCACGCTCCTTGGCAGCCTGGGCCCTGGCCACATCAATGTCCTGCTGACGTTCCGCCGATTCAGCCAGAATCGTCACCTTATCGGGCAACACTTCAGCAAACCCGCCATTCAGGAACAGATGATGGTCTTTCCCGCTGGCATCTGTGTATCGAAGCGTTCCCACTTTCAGAGAAGTCAGAAATGTGGTGTGCCCTTGAGCGCACCAATTCACCTTCTGTTCCCGGTGCCACGACGGAATTCACCGTCTCGCTGACAACGGCTTTTTGTGGTGTCACCACTTCAAGCATCAATTTTTCAGGCATGAGTAACCTCCGGGGAATTAATCGGCTTTCGCTCTCTTAATGGCATCTTCGATGGAACCCACCATATAAAAGCATTTTCCGGAAGATCATCATGTTTGCCTTCTATGATTTCTTTGAATGCCTTACGGTATCTTCAACCTTTACAAAAGCCCCTGGCATACCGGTGAACGTCTCAGCCACATGGAACGGTTGGGAAAGGAATTTCTGCAGTTTCCTGGCCCTCTGGACAGTGACTTTGTCTTCGTCAGACAGTTCATCCATACCCAGGATGGCAATGATATCCTGCAGTTCCTTGTATTTTTGCAGAGTTTGCTGAACCACCCGAGCAACATTGTAGTGTTCCTCACCGATATAGGCCGCATCCAGAATTCGGGACGTGGAATCCAGCGGGTCCACAGCCGGGTAAATTCCCAGCTCGGCAATCTGACGGGACAATACCACGGTACCGTCCAAATGGGCAAAAGTCGTTGCCGGCGCCGGATCGGTCAGGTCATCTGCTGGTACGTAGACGCATTGCACAGCGGTAATAGACCCCTTGTCCGTGGAGGTGATGCGTTCCTGAAGCTCACCCATGTCCACGGCAAGTGTCGGCTGATACCCCACGGCTGACGGCATACGACCCAGAGTAGCAGAGACTTCTGAACCCGCCTGGGTAAAGCGGAAGATGTTGTCGATGAACAGCAGCACGTCCTGCCCTTCCACATCACGGAAATACTCCGCGCAAGTCAGAGCGGACAAGGCCACCCGTGCCCGGGCTCCGGGAGGTTCGGTCATCTGACCATACACCAGAGCACACTTAGGAAGAACACCTGAATCCTTCATTTCATGGTACAGGTCGTTGCCTTCACGGGTCCGTTCCCCCACACCGCCGAACACGGAGATACCACCGTGCTGCATGGCGATATTGTTCACCATTTCCATCATGATAACGGTTTTGCCAACACCAGCACCGCCAAACATCCCCATTTTACCGCCCCGGGGAAATGGTACCAGCAGATCGATAACCTTGACGCCGGTCTCAAGCACCCGGACAGATGTATCCTGCTCCACAAATGTCGGCGGATGTCTGTGAATCGGCAAGGTGTTTTCCCGGGAAATGTCTCCCAGGCCGTCCACGGGTTTCCCACCACGTTCAATACCCGTCCCAGGGAAGCTTCCCCCACAGGCATCATAATGGGTGCGCCGGTATCTTTCACGGGCATACCCCGCTGAAGTCCGTCGGTGACATCCATGCCGATACACCGGACCATATTATCGCCTAAATGCTGGGCCACCTCGATGACCAGATTGTCTTCTTCTTCCCCGATGGTGGGGTTTGTGACGGTCAGGGCGGTAAGTACCGGCGGAAGGTTGCCGGGCGTAAATTCGACATCAACAACCGCACCCATGACCTGTGCAATTTTACCTATATTTTCAGCCATTTTTTTCTCCTAAATAAAGCTGTTCAGTTACTGTGAGGTATATGGTTTTATCCCTTGAGCGCTTCCGCACCACCGACGATATCCATGAGTTCGCCTGTAATCTGGGCCTGACGAGTCTTATTAAAGATGGTCTGAAGTTCTGCCACCATGTCTTCACATGCTTTGTGGCATTTTCCATGGCCCGCATACGAGCGGTATGTTCGCTGGTGGAGGTCTGAAGCAGTGCATCATAGATCTGAATAAACACATTTTTGGGCAGCATTTCGCCCAACAATACGTCGGAAGACGGCTCACAGATATGTTCAGGCAGAAACTCTCCACTGACATCCGCAGGGGTGTCTTCCACCATATCCGCCAGAGAGGGTATGGGAAGCAGCTGTTTGATCACCGGCTCCTGTCTGGCCACACTCTGGAATTCAGAATAGATGATGTATACTTCGTCCACATCCCCTTCAAGAAAACGGTCAATCAGCTGTTGGCCCGGGGTTGCAGCGGTTGAAAAGCAATTTTCCCCCCCACCACATCCAGGAACTCCGCGTCTATGGTATAGGGTGACTTTCTGACCCAGTCCCGGCCTCTTTTGCCGAAACAATAAAAAGACACTTCCTTGTCAGACAGTTCGGATTGAGCGAATTTTCTGGCTTTGTCGACCAGGTTGATATTGAAACCACCACATAACCCCCTGTCGGACGTGCACAGAATCAGGACCACTTTTTTGACTTCCTGGGCCGGTATCAACAACGGACTGACGTCTGAACCGGATTTCCCTGCGATACTGCCCAGCACTTCGGCAAATTTGGAGGCATAGGGTTTGAAGCGCTCCATATTGGTCTGGCAGCCCCGCAGTCTTGAAGTGGCAACCATTTTCATGGCAGAAGTGATCTGCTTTGTTTTCTTAACGCTGCTGATCTTGGATTTGACTTTCTTTTAATGTTGCCATTATATCTACCTTTCAAGCCTAATGATTTTCAAATGATTGTAACGAAACGGTTTCGAAGAACTTCCCACCCGTATGATCAGATGGTGTCCTTGAATTCTTCGTCATAGGCTTCCAGGGCTTGTTTCAGCTTGGTTTCAATATCAGAGGTGATCTCTTTTTTCTCTTTCAAGCCTTGGTAGATTTCAGGAAACCGGTTTTCCACAAATGAGTAAAGCCCTTCTTCATATTTGGCGACCGATTCCTTGGGATATTTATCCAGATACCCTTTGGTGCCGGCATAAAGCACGGTTACCATTTTTCCATGGGCAGGGGCTGAAACTGAGGCTGTTTAAGGAGTTCCACCAGTCTTTCACCGCGGGTCAGCTGTCTCTGGGTCCCGGCATCCAAATCAGAGCCAAAAGCAGCAAACGCCTCCAGTTCACGGAACTGGGCCAGATCCAGACGCAGGGTACCGGCCACCTGTTTCATGGCTTTCACCTGGGCTGCACCACCCACACGGGATACGGAAAGACCCACGTCGATGGCCGGACGAACACCGGCAAAGAACAGGTCTTTGTCCAGAAAAATCTGGCCGTCGGTAATGGAGATCACGTTGGTGGGAATAAATGCGGATACGTCCCCTTCCTGGGTTTCGATGATGGGAAGGGCGGTCAGAGACCCGGCCCCCTTTTCATCACTGAGTTTGGCGGACCGTTCCAGCAACCGGGAATGGTTGTAAAAAATGTCCCCGGGGAACGCTTCACGTCCGGGCGGACGTCTAAGCAGAAGGGACACCTGGCGGTAAGCAACCGCCTGTTTGGACAGGTCATCATAAATGATCAGGGCATGTTCGCCCTTGTCTCTGAAATATTCTCCCATGGCACATCCGGCATAGGGTGCCAGATACTGCATGGCAGCAGATTCCGAAGCAGACGCCACCACCACAGTGGTGTAGTCCATGGCCCCATGTTCTTCCAGGGCCGCCACCACCTGAGCCACGGTCGATTTCTTCTGACCGCAGGCCACGTAGATGCATTTCATGTCCGTTTCTTTCTGGGCAAGGATAGCATCCACTGCCAAAGCGGTTTTACCAATCTGCCGGTCCCCGATGATCAGCTCTCGTTGTCCCCGTCCCACAGGGGTCATCCCGTCCACGCTTTGGCGCCGGTATAGCAGGGTTCATGAACCGATTTTCTGGCGATAACACCCGGGGCCACCAATTCCATGTTCATCATGGTATCGGAATTAATGGGGCCTTTTCCGTCAATGGGTTCTCCGGTCGTGGTAACCACCCGTCCCAGCAATGCCTCACCCACCGGAACAGATGCAATACGATCGGTTCTTTTGACAACGTCCCCTTCCTTGATGAGCTTGTCATCACCTAGGATGGCGATACCCACATTGTCGGATTCCAGGTTCAATGCAAGGCCCAGCACACCACCGGGAAACTCAACCAGCTCCATGGCCTTGACTTTTTCCAACCCATATACACGGGCAATCCCATCACCCGCAGACAGAACCACACCGGTCTCATTCAGATCAACCTTGGCGTCAAACCCCTTGATCTGATCTTTAATTATCTGGCTTATTTCTTCTGCTTTAATTTCCATTAGACACTCTCACCTTTTTTTAAAGTTTCCCTCATATTGATCAGCTGAGTTTTCACGCTGCCATCCAAAACAAGATCTCCGATTTTGGTAACCACACCGCCGATGAGACTTGGATCCTGTTCCACATCCAAAACAATTGTTTTTCCCACTCTTTTTGACAGGCCGTCCCGGATTTTTTCCACGGCTTCCGAAGACAATTGTGTGGCAGAAGTAATGCTGGCTTTAACGATCCCTTTGAGTTCATCGGCCAGATCTTTGTAATACGAGGCAATATCTCTTAAATGCCCAATTCTTCCCTTATCAAAAAGCAACATAAGGAAAGAATTCATAATCTTGGACAGATTCGCTGATCTCAGAACCGCTTCCAGCACCTTTTTCCGGTCATTTTTGTTATACAGCGGATTGGTCAGAACCGCTTCAAAACCTTCCTGGGTGTCAAACAGGGACACCATGGCTTCAAGTTCTTCCTTATATAAATCC
>LQAG01000493.1_pt1 | contig 9715 bp, 10 predicted proteins | sample 1535801 | NCBI WGS metagenome assembly LQAG01 (sample SAMN04331584, study PRJNA305678) | bioreactor metagenome | isolation source: bioreactor_3 inoculated with Wadden Sea sediment 1st replicate of a... | place: Germany:Bremen | reverse complement strand
TTCACGCCTTCAATTTTGCCGAAGAATTCCGATGCCCGGTGTTCATCGCCTCCAACAAGGAGCTCGGCATGACCAAGGAAAGCTTTGACATGGATGACCTTAATCTGCCTCCCCTGGTGGAACGGACCCCTTACTCCGGGACCGGCCCTTATGTACCATTTGCCGCCGATCCGGACAAGGCCCCGGCGTTTCTGCCCATCGGTGGCAAAACCCTGGTACGCCAAACCTCTTCCACCCATGGCCCGGACGGATACATCACCATCGACCCCCAGACCATTGCCGACATGCAGCAAAGACTGCACACCAAACTGACTGCTGCCATGGACCGCATCACTTTGTACGAGGAGAATCTGTTGCCGGGCACCGACACTCTGGTTATCTCCTACGGCATCACATCCCGGGCTGTGGCAGATGCAGCAAGAGCCCTTGCGGCAGACGGCCGGCCCGTGTCCACCCTGTCTTTGAAAACCCTGTGGCCGGTACCGGAAGAACTGCTCCTGGAAAAAGCGGCCCGGTTCAACCGTATCGTGGTGATCGAAATGAACCTGGGCCAGTATGTCAATGAAATCAGACGCGTGCTGTGCGGCAAAACCGTGGATTTCTACGGCCAGATGAACGGTATTCTGATTCCCCCTGCCAAGATTATGGAGGCCATTGAAAATGACTAGTTTTTTAAATACCAGCCGACCCCTGTATTCTGCCCGGGATGCACCCATGACCGCATCACCAAAAGCCTGGATACCGCTCTGGTCAAAATGGGCGTTCCGGATCACAAGACGGTGATTGTCACCGATATCGGCTGTTCCGGCCTATTTGATACCTTTTTCAATGTCCATGCCCTGCACGGAGTCCACGGCCGGGCATTGACCTATGCCGCCGGCCTGAAACTGGCGGATCCGTCCCTCAACGTTATTGTGACCATGGGAGACGGGGGCATGGGTATCGGCGGGGCCCACGTACTGGCCGCCTGCCGGAAAAACCTGGATCTGACCCTGATCATTTTAAACAACTTCAACTTCGGCATGACCGGGGGACAGTATTCCGCCACCACACCCAACGATGCTGTGGTGGGATCTGAATTTCTCAACCAGGCGGAAATCCCCATGGATATCTGCGGGGTCATGGAAAGTGCCGGAGCCACTTATATTTCCCGGATCTCCGGACATGACGAAGGTCTTTCCGATGAACTGGCGAAAGCCATGCAGCACAAGGGGTTTGCCGTGGTGGAAACCCTGGGGCTCTGCACGGGACGATACACCAAACGTAACCAGCTCACCCCCAAAGTGATCGACCAGATGATCGAACAAAGACCGTCCCCGGGCGGGTTGATCGAGAAAAACCAGCGGCCCGAATACGGGGAACGCTACCGTCAGCTGGCAAAAGAAAAGGGACGTTTTCCAGAACCTTTTGAGGTCAAAAAACAGTTTGACATGCCCGACAACCGTCGTCACGAAGTGGTGATCCTGGGCTCGGCCGGGATGCGCATTGTCACTGCCGGGGACATGGTTTGTTTTGCCGGCATTTCCGGCGGACTACACGTGTCCATCAAAAACGACTACAACATCACCGTGCTCCGGGGTCAGTCCGTGTCCGAAATTCTGCTGTCTCCGGAAAAAATCGGGTACACCGGCATTGAATCCCCCACCGTGGTCCTGGCTCTGAGTGATGAGGGCGTGGCGAGAAGGCAGAAGATATTTGCCGGCCTGTCACCGGACACCTATGTGCTTAAGGAAGCCAGCGTGGCCATTCCGGAGACATCGGCTAGAGTGGAGGAAATCGATTTTAAAGCCATGAAAATCAAAAAAACCGACTGGGCACTGGCTTCCCTGGCTGTGCTGGCCAAACATGAAATCGTGCTCAACAAAGATATGCTTGTTTTTGCGTTGAAATCCCGGTTTAATGACAAGGTGTTCAAGCTGTCCATGGAAACCTTGGACAAAATTATCTGATCCAATCAAACCACACCCGGAAACAGGAACCGGGAAAACAGGGGCGCCATGATCAGAATCAGCAAAGGTGCTGAGACAGGATCCAATCAAACCGTTCCTCGGGTCCCCTGCCCCTTCTGTTCCGGGTGTTTATTCCCTTTGCAGCGTTTCAGCTCCCTGGGCATTCTGCTGGACCGGTTCGGCCCCCGGGTGGTGGAAGCGGTGCTGCTGATGTTTGCCACCGCCGGAGCCGCTGTGTTTGTCCTGTCCGGCCTGATCATCGGGAGGGCCCTGATCGGGTCGGGGTATCGGCGGAACCCTTCTCCAGACAGATCCGGGGGGCCTTTTTGTGTGGATTTGCCCTGCAATGGGCCATGGCGCGATAATCAACCAATGGGATTCTTTGTTTCCCGGTCAATATGACCCGGCCGCCTTTCTCATGGTGCTGAGCCTCCAGGTCCTTGGCCTGGCCTGGTTTTTCATATCACCGCTGATAAAAACTTCGGTTGTCAAATGAGGCAGATGCCTGATACGGGCCTCGTGTACAGGCGGAACCGGTTCAAACCTGACCCAAATCCCCATGGTTTTATCGTTTGATTTTTTTATTTCCGGGTCATACAGCGGTGTCAAAGAAACCCTGACTGGACATGTTTTCCGGCGATATCAATTTCCCATCTGCCATTTTTACATACGTGTCATCCACCGGCGCCTCCGCTTCGATCATAAACAATCCCACCGCCCCGCCCAGGGTGTGGCCGTAGGAACCGGACCTCACGTATCCGGCCGGTTTCCCGTTCCGGAAAATGACCTCACCATGGTACAGCAGCGGCTTCGGATCCTGTACCAGTACCTGGGCCAGCCGACGCTTTAACGGACCGGCCGCTTTTTTCGAAACACACGCCCCCTTTCCGATGAAATCTCCAGGCTTGTCCAGCCGGACCGTAAACCCCAGTCCGGCCTCGTAGGGATCCTCCGTATTGTCCATGTCATGCCCGTAATCCCGGTATCCCTTTTCCAGACGCAGGCTGCCCAGAGCCTTCAACCCGGCATGGGTAAGGTCGAATGCCTTTCCCGCTTCCACGAGGATATCATACACATGCACCGCCTGTTCCGTCGGGATATACAGTTCATAGCCCAGTTCGCCCACATAAGTGATGCGCACACACAGGACTCGTCCGTACCCGATGGCGATCTCCTGAGCCTGTCGGAAAGAAAACGCCTCATTGGACAAATCGGTGTCGGTAACTGACTGCAGCATTTCCCTTGATTTTGGTCCCTGGACATTCACCTGGCATATGCCGAAGTCATGTCCGTGACAAAGGCATGGGCGTCTTTAGGGATGTGCCGCTGTATCCAGGTCAAGGCATGGCGGTGGATGGTGTCGGTCACCACCACGAAAAACCGGCCTGACGCAAGTTTGGTAACGGTCATGTCCGCCATCATCTGCCCCTCATTGTTCAGACACGTGGTATAGGTGATCCGGCCGGCCGGGCCGTTCACGGCATTGGCGCAGATATAATCAAGCACCTTGCCGCTGTCTTTTCCCTGGACCAGGAATTTGGGCATGAATGACATATCCATGAGCACCACGTTTTCCCGGGCGGCCCGGTGTTCCGCCTCCCAGAACTTGAACCAGGGCTCCCGGCCCCAGGCATGTTTTTCTATGGCCGCCTGCTGCGGTGTCGGGGCAAACCAGTCCGCCCCTTCCCAACCGCTGACATCCCTGAAATACGCGCCTTTTGACTTCAGCCGCTCGTAGATGGCCGATTTTCTGGCCCCCCGGGCGGTTTTCATGGACAGGTACGGGTAGTGGCATTGGTATACCATGCCCAGGGATTCCACGGTGCGGTGCCGCCGGTATTCGGGATTGTTTTGAAAGGGGTGCAGCCGGGCCATATTGACCCCCGTGATGTCACACTGGGGATTTCCGGTCATGATCCACCTGGCCATCATCTGCCCGAGACCCGGCCCCATAATGATGCCCACAGAATTGAGTCCGGCCGTCACAAAATAATTTTTCACCTCCGGGGCCTCACCGATGACGGCCTGGAGATCCGGGGCAAAGCTCTCCGGGCCGCAGAAAAATTTTTCACACCCAGTTCCAAAGTCACGGGCACCCGGGACATGGCTTTTTCCAGGAACGGTCCCATGCGGTCCCAATCCGGCTCGATCTCCCCAAAGATGAATCTTCCGGAACCCTGCCGATTTTCCAGGGGGCGCATACTGGTTCGAACAGCCCGATCATCAATCCCCCCACCTCTTCCCGGTAATACCCGTAATGGGAGGGATCTTCCAGCACCGGCATGTTTTTGGGGATATTGTCCAGCTCTTCGGTGATCAGGTAATAGTGCTCGGCCGCCTGATTGGGGATGGTGATGCCATCCGCGGCCCCCAGCTGCCGGGCCCACATGCCGGCGCAGTTGACCACGGTTTCCGCCTTGATATCCCCGAGCGCCGTTTTTACCCCGGCCACGGCCCCGTTTTCTGAATAATCCCGGTCACGGGCACTTTCTCGATAATGGTCACACCGAAATTCCGGGCTCCCCGGGCCAGGGCCATGGTGGCGTCCACGGGATTGACCCGGCCATCTTCCTTCACATAAAATCCGGCCAGCAGGTCATCCACCCTGGCAAGGGGAAACAGGTTCTTGATCTCTTTAGGCGAAATTTCATGCACATCCACCCCGCAGTAGCGGTTGAAGGCTGCTACCCGGCGGTATTCCTCCAGCCGATCCCGGCTGGCGGCCGCCTCGATGAACCCCACAGGCGAAAATCCGCTCGACAGTCCGGTTTCTTTTCCAGCCGGGCATACAGATCCCGGCCGTAAAGCCGCATCTGCGTGGCGGTTTCAGACAAGACCCGAATGTAACCATGAGCCCGGCTGCATGCCAGGTGGTACCGCTGGTCAGTTCATCTTTTTCCAGGAGAACCACATCCCTGCATCCCATCTGCCCCAAGTGATAAGCGATGGAGCACCCGATAATTCCTCCGCCGATGATGACCACCCGGGCGTGTCCGGGCAGCACTGGCTGCTTTTCTCTCATTTTGTGTCCTCAGTTTTCCGGTTTATTTATTTAAAATCAAACCCATTTAAGCATTTTTGCATTGTATGTCCAGCATACAGCTGCAAGATTTATAATTTTTCCTGAAGCAGATCAAGCATTGAATTTTCTCATCCTGTTTTCACACGATCTAAGACACTCATTTGTTGTCCCCGGCCTCTGCGCGGCACCGCTTCTTTTCAGACTTTTCTAAGGCTGCCGGGCAGGCAGGATCTCTGGCCAAAGGAAATCGGGGAAAACCGCCGGGCTTAGTATTTTAATTTTGATATTTGCTGCATTTAATGGTATGTGGCTGAACTGGCGAAACAGATTAACCCGAATTTTTTTAAGGATCAGACACCCCATGCTTGCAATTATCGGCGGTACCGGACTTTATCAGATACAAGGACTTGAAACCATTGATACATTGGAGACGGATACCCCGTTCGGCTCTCCTTCCGCACCGATAATAAAGGTGGCGTACCGGAACACGGAACTGCTGTTTCTTCCCCGGCATGGCAACACCCATGAACGGCTGCCCCATGAAATCAATTACCCGGCCAATATTTTTGCGCTCAAAAAACTGGGAGCGACCCGCATCATCAGTGTGTCTGCCACAGGAAGCCTTCAGGAAGATATCCATCCCGGGGATATTGTTTTCCCGTCCCAGTATTTTGACTGGACCAGAGGCAGACGTCAGTCCAGTTTTTTCGGCAACGGTCTGTCCGCCCACATCTCCACTGCCGAACCGGTGTGCCCCGGCCTGACCCGTTGGATGGCGGACCATGCGGAAAAATGAATCTGACGTTTCTTTCCGGCAAAACCTATGCCTGTGTGGAAGGACCCCGTCTGGGCACCAAAGCGGAAAGCCATTTTCTGCGCATGGCCGGCTGCCACTTGGTGGGCATGACCAACGTGCCGGAAGCGTTTCTGGCCAGAGAAGCCCAGGTCTGTTATGCTGCCATCTGCATCATCACCGACTATGACTGCTGGAAAGAAGATCCGTCTCACCACGCCAGCCTGGCATCGGTGCTGGCCCTTTACAGCCGGACCATTGAATCCGTCCAAAATCTGCTGCGGTCCCTGATGACCTCTGAACTGCCCCCTGCAGAATGCAGCTGTCGGGCTTCCCTGAAGGACGCGGTGATCACGCCTGATGACCAGATTCCTGCTTCTTTAAAAAAAATGCTGGCGATTTTGCGCAAATAAGATAAAGTCTCTGGGTTAGCGGTTCCGGAAAACCGGAAACACAAAAGCGACCGTCCTTTTTACGGCGGATCCAGTTCAAGGAATTCTGAATGGTTTTCACTCGGATCAGACACCGGATCACTTTATTTTTACCGGGAAAATCCATGATCACCAGCCCCAGAAACAGAGTCAACAGCCCCTGACCCGGGACAATCAGCATTACCATACCCAGGCAGATCAATATTCCTCCTGCCAGATTTTTGACTATCTGCATCTGTGGACGGAACAGTTTTGGAGCATTTTTTTGATTTTCAAACACCATGAAATAATTTGACGGCAGCCAGCACACCAGTCGGGAAACTCCCAGGAAGCCGAATACAACTCCGGCGACAGACACGATGGTCACCCCTGCCAGCACTGACGGATGCTGCAAGACCACTTCGATCATCCGGTTCATATCCAAGTTATGCTTCCCTGAAAATAACGAGGTCAGTCAATGCTAAATGCCGGCATTTCCGACAGAGTTTTGTAATCGGTGAGATCACATTGAATCGGGGTGATCGAAAGGTAGTTCCGTGAGATGGCATTGACATCCGTATCCGGGTTGCCAGGAACCGGTTTCTGTCTTCCGTACCAGTAATAGCTGCGCTGTCTGGGGTCCTGCCGCCTTTCAAACCGAAAGGACAGATTGTCCTGCGACTGCCGGGTGATCCGGACACCCTGAAATCTCAGAAAACGCGCCCCCCGGCGCATTGACATTCAAAAAACGTGCCGGACGGCAATCCTTTTTCACCAATGGCATCAACCATATGAACCACAAACCGTGCCAGATTGTCATAGTCCATGACCCGGTCCAGCTTGACGGACACCGCCAGACCGGGAATACCGTTCAGCGCGCCTTCTCTGGCAGCGCCCGCGGTGCCTGAATAATTGATGTCGATGCCGATGTTGCTCCCCGGGTTAATCCCGGCAACCACCCAGTCCGGCGGCGTTTCGAAACATTCTGCCAGTCCCAGTTTGACACAGTCTGCCGGAGTTCCATCCACCGCATAAATGCTGCCGGGACTTCCCGTTTTAATCTTGTGCATGCGCACGGGGTGATGCAAGGTAATTCCATGACTCACCGCGCTCCGTTCCCGGTCTGGTGCCACCATGACCACCAGGTGTTTCTGACCCAACGCTCTGAACAATGACTGAATGCCCGGAGCCTGATATCCATCATCATTGGTGAGAAGAATTTTCATAAATCAGGATGGCGGATTTTCCGGTAATAGGCATCGGCCTGGTACACCGCAGCCAGGGGATTGTGTCCGGTTACCCGGTCTTTGACCGCCAGCACGGTGGTTGGAACTTCCGTATACTTGAAAAACAGGGAATCATGGCCCACGCATAATCCCAGAAGAATATTAAAATCCACTTTTTCATGATTCAGCAGCATGGCCTGGAAAACAGGATTGCACATGGATTCATCGGTGCCTCTGTAAATCTTGTCTTGTTCGGCGATACCGATCAGATCCTTGGAGGTCCTCCCGGCTTTGCAGCACACAGACACTACCTCAAATCCATGGGCGGTCAGGATCTCGCCAACGATCCTGGCCTCACCTGACAGCCCCAGGCAAAACGCCAGACCAAGCCGGTGATATCCCATTTTTTTTGCAAATTCACAGGTCTCCACAATCCGTGTCTTGCACGGCTGCATCACATAAGGCTGCTGGTCCCGGTTCGCGTAACACTGTGCTTCCTGCACCGATGCCATATGAGCGAAAGAACTGACGTTCGATGCCTCATAGACCTGATTGGCCGCATCTAAAACCGATGGGTGGGAAACAGTGGGACATCCCTTTGGGCCTTTGCCTGATCTGAAAAACACAATTTTTGGGGCACGGATATATCGCAGGCCGCACATGCTGGAGAGGGCTGTTTTTTCTGACGGGCCATGGTTTCCTCCTGGAATCTCAATGAATATAGCACACCTCAAGGGCTTCGACCCCCCCGACACTTGGATTCGAACTCCGAAAAACGCACCTTAATGAAACATCTTTCATATGCAATAAATCTCTCTATATTTCATGCAGTTATATACTATCCGCCTTAATATGTCATCATTCAGCAACACCTAATTTCATCTAAAAAAATTGCCATTTTTTTAAGAGGGGCCTCCCGACCACAACCAACTATTAATTGAGCAAAACCAAATATAAAGATCTTGAATACCGGGAGGTATGCTACCAGAAAACACGGAGTCAAGAAAGACAAATTTTACCGTTTTGGATTAATTGGTGTTAATCCCAGGGAATATATGACCACCCTTATTTTTGACAAGGTGTCGACTCAGGTTCGTCCTCTGGCAATTTAAGGGAAGAAATTGCCTTGGGGGCATGCTGTGTTGCTTTGATGATTATAGTCGTTTTCGATCAATCTGGCAACCTGTCCTCCGCATTCGGCAAACCGGCCAGTTAAAAATGTTGATTTTTTCTTGAAACTCTTATACTAATGCTAAGTCAATATCTAAGATATTCTTTCACCCATTTGGTCATGGGTGAACTTCAATCTTTTAAAAGGAGGCGGCATCATGAAAAAAAGAAGGTCGTTATCAATCTGGTCATGCATCGGAGGAATACTCTTGCTTTTGCTCTCTCCCTTTATCCTGGGGCAGGCAGGGGCAGGAGAGCGCCTTAAAAGAATTATAGAAACCGAGGTCCTGCGGGTGGGAACCCCGGAGACTACCGTCCCTTCTCCATGCTGGATAAAGAGAGCGGCAACTACGAAGGACACGACATTGATCTTGCCAAGCTTTTGGCTTCGGAAATGGGAGTTGAGGTAGAGTTTGTTCCCACAACCTGGTCCAACCTGATGAAAGATTATGAGGAAGACAAATATGATATCGCTGTGGGCGGCATCACTCAACGGGTTTCACGGGTGGCAGTGGCAGCTTTTCTGCCCCCTTACGCTCCTAACGGTAAGGTAGCGTTGATCCGCAAGGAAGACAAGGACGTACTTACCTCTCTGGAGGCCATGGATGTGCCCGAACGTACCGTTATCGTCAATCCCGGAGGAACCAACGAAAAATTCGTTAACGCCAATTTTAAGAATGCCAAGGTACAGGTGCATCCAGAAAATGCGGAAATACCCGGCATGATCGCCGAAGGTAAAGGGGACATCATGATCACTGAAACCTTCGAGGCGGCGGTATATGCTCGGAAGGACCATCGCCTTGAAGGTGCCTTTATGGACAAGCCCCTTACCCGGGTCAGCTTCATGGGGTACTTATCCAGAAGGATGACCCGATTTTATGCGGGTGGCCAACTTTGTGTGGGAGCAGGCGAAGCTTCGGGGAGACCTGGAAATCTTGACCCAAGAGTGGCTCAAATAAGATCGATATGGAAAACCGCCCTTTTGGGTGGGGCGGTTTTCTCGATAGCTCAGTGGAGCCTTCCGATCGAAACGGTTGGCTTCGCCGGAAGGCTCCGTATTATTATGTCTCTATAGGGTCGTCAAACCGATCCCTTCAATGACTTTGGTGTCTAAAGCAATGAGAAGCGTGTTCTATGGTGGACCC
>LQAG01000492.1_pt1 | contig 9721 bp, 13 predicted proteins | sample 1535801 | NCBI WGS metagenome assembly LQAG01 (sample SAMN04331584, study PRJNA305678) | bioreactor metagenome | isolation source: bioreactor_3 inoculated with Wadden Sea sediment 1st replicate of a... | place: Germany:Bremen | reverse complement strand
TCCCAGCCGGGACTGGACACTGGAAAGCGCCCCCTGCAGCCGGGAGTCGGCCAGAGCCTTCCGGCTCCGCTCAATATATTTTTCCGTGGTAAAGGGAGTCATGTGCGTTCCTTTTCATCTTCAGAGACCAGCAGTTCCGCGATGTGCCGGACCTTGACCGGGTGCCCCATCCGGTTCAGGTATCCCTCGATATTCAGAAGGCATCCCATGTCGCAGCCCACCACCGTGTCCGCCCCGGTCTCCAGAATCCGGGCCACCTTGTCCGCCACCAGGGCTGTGGAAATATCCGGATATTTGACGGCAAAGGTCCCGCCGAATCCGCAGCACCGGTCCGATTGCGCCATCTCTTTGAAGGTCAGTCCCTTTATCCGGGACAACAGCGCCCGGGGCTGGCGCTCGATGCCCAGGGTGCGCAGCAGGTGACACGAGTCATGATAGGTCACCGTGCCGTGATACACGGCCCCACATCCGTGACCTTGAGGACATCCACCAGAAACTCGGTCAGTTCATACACCCTGGCACTGACTGCTTCGGCCCGGCGCTGCCATTTCCGGTCATCTTCAAACAGTTCCGGGTAGTGCTGCCGGACCATGGCCGTGCAGGACCCGGACGGACACACAATGCACTCTGCTGATTCAACACCCGGATAAATGCCGGGCCGACCGGCGGGCCGCGGTCCGGTAACCGGCGTTGAACGCCGGCTGGCCGCAGCAGGTCTGGTCCTGGGGAAAACAGGTCCGGATCCCCAGCCGGTCGAAGAGCCGAACCATGCCCATGGCCGCATCCGGGGCCATGGCATCCACCATGCACTGGACAAACAAGGTCACTTCTGGAATCTCAGTCGTCATGGGATTATCCGATAAATAGCCGGGCAGCCAGGTCAGCAGGCCGGGAAACAGGATACACAGCAGCACCGCCAGGATCTGAATTCCTACAAACGGAATCACCCCCCGATAGATGTCCGATGTCTTCACGTGCGGGGGTGTGATCCCTTTTAGATAGAAAATGGAATACGCAAACGGCGGGGTCAGGAACGAAATCTGGAGATTAAGCATCACCAGAACCGCAAACCAGATGGGATCGAATCCCAGTTCCGCGGCAATGGGCGTGATCAACGGCACCACGATGAAAATGATCCCCATCCAGTCAATGAACATCCCCAGCAGAATCAGCAGCAGCATGATGACGAACAGCGCCCCCACCGGCCGAACGGCAGGGTGGAAAACAGGTTGATGATCACGTCATCTCCACCCAGGGTGACAAATACCGTGGAAAAAAACGAGGCCCCCACCGCGATCATCATGATCATGCTGGTGATGCTCAGGGTTTCATACCCCGCCCGTTTCAGGGTCTTGAAATCCAGCTGCCCATAGCCGGCCGCCAGCAGCATGCTGGCAATCACCCCGACGGCGGCGGCCTCCGTGACGGCGGCAATGCCCATGAAAATGCTGCCCAGCACTGCGGCAATCAGCAGCATGGAGGGCAGCACCGCACTCACGAACAGCCACAGTTTCTGCCGGGCTGGAACCGCCCGTTCCTCCGGTGGCATGGGCGGGCCGTCCTGGGGCCGGAAATAACACCGGATGCCGATGTAGATCATATACAGGACCGTGAGCAGGATTCCCGGGACCACGGACCCTAAAAACAGCTTTCCCACGGACAGCTGGGCAATGGGCCCGTAAATCACGATCATCACACTGGGGGGATCAGAATGCCCAGAGTCCCGCCGGCACAGACACTCCCGCAGGCAAGGGATTTGTCATACCCGTTTTTCAGCATGGCCGGCAGCGCCATCAGCCCAATGGTCACTTCCGATGCCCCCACAACACCGGTGGTGGCGGCAAAAATGGCAGAAATGGCAATGGTGCTGATCCCCAGGCCGCCCCTCAGCCCGCCCCACAACAGGTACATGGCGTTGAACAGCCGGCGGGCCACACCGGATTTTTCCATGAACACCCCCATGAACAGGAACAGCGGGACGGCCAGGAGGGTATAATTGGTCATCAGCCCAAACAGCCGGGTGATGAAAAACCCGAAAATCTCCGGCCCGACATTGACCAGTCCGAAAATCATGGCCACTCCGCCCAGCACAAACGCGGTGGGAAATCCCAGAAAAATTCCCAAAAACAGGGTGATGAACATCAGAAAGACTGATAATTCAGGACTCATGGACCGTTTCCTTTCCCAGCAGTGACATCAGCTTGCGAACAAAATCCGCCACCCCCTGCAGCACCAGCAGACACACCCCGATGGGCATCAATGTCTTGAAGGGATAGATCAGCGGCTGCCAATAGCTCTGCATGGACCGTTCCTGAACGGACCAGGAAAACATCACATACGGATACAGATACACCAGCATGCCGATCCACAGCGGGAAAAGAACACCAGGTAACAAACCACATCAACGGCGGCCTGTGTCCGGGGGAAACCGGCTGTAGAAAATATCGATCCGTACATGCCGCCGGTGTCTCAATGCATACGCCTGGCCGAAAAGGAAAAACGTGCCACCCAGCATGTAACTGATATCAAAGGCCCATTTGGTGGGGCTGTTAAACGCATAACGGGCAACGATTTCATACCCCAGCGCCAGGGTCAGGGCCACCACCAGATAGATGATAACCGCTGCCGTGACATCGCTGATACCGTCAATGAATGCCGTGAATCGATTCCAGATTGTCATCCCACTCCCTCTGGGCTTCGGGCCTGCCGGTTAATCCACCGCCGGAGTCATGAGCTGGCGGTAGTGTCATACCCTTCCGAACGCTCTCTGGATGCCAGTACTTTGGCAAAAAAGGATCTTGGGCCGCTTTTTGTCCAGCAGGGCACGGGCCTTATCTGCCAGATCCTTTTGAATGGCAGGATCCAGGTATTCGATCTGAACCCCTTTTTCCTCGAAAAATGCCAGGGCGTCGATATCGTCATGGATGGCCAGGGTCACCATTTCCAGGGTGGTGGCCTGGGCCGCGAAACGGATGATCGCCTGGAGATCTTCAGGCAATTCTGCCCAGGATTTTTTGTTCACGGTGATATCCAGAAAGGTACTGGGCTGATGAATGCCCGGCACCAGAAGGTATTTGGCGATTTCATGAAACGCCAGGTCCTTATCCATGGACGGGATGCTGAACTCACCGGCATTCCAGGACTTTCCGCTGGAGCGCTTCATAAATCTCACCGGCCGGCAGCATCATTACCGATGCACCGGCTTCCGACAGGATTTCTCCCCAGAAACCCGAGGTGCGGAACTTGAGCCCCTTGAAATCATCCAGGGAATGGATGGGCTTGTTGGACCAGGCCAGATTCTCGGACGGCAGCATCCCGCATGGGGCCGCAAATCCCAAATCATAAGATGCATAGAGTTCCTGGTAAAGCTCAGACCCGTCCCCCTGGTAAAACCAGGTCAGGTACGGCAGCACATCCATGCCAAAGGGGATGTACCCAAAAGGGGCGCCGCGGGCAGCTTTCCCATCTGGTAGGCCGGCGAGCAGTGAGCCGCATCAATGGTACCCATTCTCACCCCGTCATTGACCTCGAGCGCGCCCATGAGCACCCCGGCGGCATAACTTTTGATCACCAACCGCCCCCCGCTCATCTGTTCCACATTTTTGGCGAACTGGTCCGCAGTTTTCTGCAGGATGGTTCCCTTGGGCCAGGAAGATGCCATCTTCCAGGTGATTGTTTCAGCGGCAACGGCCGGCGTAATCAGCCCGGCAGCCAGCAGCAGCCCCATCAGACAGATACCCCATTTGTGCAGTCTCATAATCCCTCTCCTTTTGTGTAAATATTGACCTTTTTTTCTGGTAAAACCACAGATACCAGCAGCAATCTGGTTTGTCAAGACAGTTTTCCTTGACCCAGAATTTTATTAATTTATAATGAATTTACTCTTTGTAATATTGACATCCCCTTTGGTTTTACCAGGAACAAACTATGAAAAATGCCATATATCAGCGTGTGAAGACAAAAACGGTTTCCGAAGAAATTGTGGAACAGATCAAAACCTTAATCAAGGAAAGCAAGATACAGCCCGGGGAACAACTGCCGCCGGAACGCAAATTTGCGGAAATGCTGGGCGTGGGGCGGCCCACCCTCAGAGAGGCCCTCAACCACCTGGAAGCCAGGGGATTTCTGGAAATCCGGAAACGGCAGGGGGTGTTTATAAAAAATATCAGCACCCCTCTGGTGTCTGATACGCTTCAACAAATTTTTCGGGAAGACAGGGGCATGCTTCCCTACCTGTACGAGGTCAGGAAAGATATCGAACTGGCCGGTGCCAGCCTGGCGGCCCAGCGCCGGACCGATGAAGACCTGGCTGCCATTGAGTTTACCATCAGCAAAATGGAATCAGACGTGGCTGAAGACCGGGTATCCATCTCTTCGGACATCGGATTTCACCTGGCCGTGGCCCGTGCGGCCCACAACTTTTTACGGGTCCATATCCTCAAACACCTGTTTGACATGTCAGAAGAATTTCTGGACAGTGTCCTCAAGGAGCTGGCTTTGGAATCCACCAACCTGCCCAAAGTCATTCAGCAGCACCGCAGGGTATGAACGCGATCAAAACAAGAATCCACGGGAGGCCCGCGATGAAATGCAGACCCACCTGACCTGGGTGCAGCATCAATGGTCCATGATTCTGAATGCCGCCCAGACCAGCTTCGCAAACGGGCCCGGGTAATTTTTTCTTTAATTTTATGAAAGACTGTTTTAGCGAAAAAAAAGAACCGCCTTACTGCCGTTATACGACCCGCAGCCCACAGTGCCGCACCCATTCATCCGGATGGCAATTTTCTGATTGCCGAAAAAAAACGGTACCGGCAGATGAACCCGCTGTCCATGGTTTCATGCCAGTGCTTGTGGGCCCAGTAAGCCGTGTTCCCTAAAGCAGTCAGGGAGATCAGCAGTTTTGACCGGTTATCCGGATCTTCCTGCTTTTGGGTCAGCCCCTTTTCTTCGAGGCGCTTGAGCATTTGGGAAACCGCACCTTTGGTCACGCCGATCAGCCGCGCATGCCTGGAATCATTTTTTTTTTACATCTCAATCCTGTGTCAGGCGACCTGTATCCGAAGGTGGTGGAAAATGTCTTCAAAGGGGCCATAAACTGATGCCAACGCCTTCTTGACCTGTTTTCAACAAACAGTCACTCTGGTTCATGTGTCTGGTTATTCAGGGTCCGGTGAAAGCCCACCGCTCCGGTTGTTTTTTGATTTGAAACCTGATACGTTCCTGGTTACAATATGATAAAAAAGCGTAAAGGAACCTGAGCGGTCCAAGTCAGCCGCAGCCGGCGAAAAACCTTTAAAGATTTAAACAGGCGGTATCTTCAATATCAATGATAAAGATTATCATCAGGGAGAAACATGGCAAAATATAATCCGCCTCATCCTGACGGAATCATCGGGAAAATTTGTATTGAGCCATGGCAAGCAAAACAGTCGACTGATATAGGCAATTTGAATTGCGCATTGAGGAGGCTTGAAATCCTTAATACTTTTTTTGAATAGCTAAAAAGGGATTTTCATGGCCTGGCTGATACCATCCATAATAGCCACTTTAGCAGGAACGGCGATCCTCGCATTCTGCTATTATTATCTTTTCTTACAGGACCCAAAAAAATATTTAAAAATCTGGTCCATCAGCTGGGCTATCTATTTCTTACGCCATATTTTTATGCTGGCATTCCTGGTCTGGATGGAATCCCCATTATTCTTAATCGGCAATCAGGTTTCAAGCCTCATAAGTGGGATTCTCCTGTTGTATGGAACATATCTTTTTATCGATAAAAAATTCCCACGATTTTTTCTTTTATTTATCGCTTCTGAGTGCTTCTTGGATTATTTTTGCCGTTTTAAACGACCTTGCTTTTTTAGTTACATCTTTGCACACTTTCAGTTTTCTTGCCATTATTTACATATGGACAGGGTATATTTTTTTAAAGCATTACCGATATGAACAAAAAGAGGCACAAATTGTTGGGTGGACGTTTATTGTCTGGGGGATTCACAAAGCAAACTATCCTTTTTTGAGGCCGGTCATCTGGTTCGCTCCATGGGGATATTTACTCGGCGCAATATTAGCATCTATCACCGCCCTGGGATTAATACTCGTATACTTTAGAAAAACAAAAAATGAACTGATAGACAACCAGAATCGGTTACTGGGAGCCCAAAAAACAGCAAAAATTGGCGACTGGTCCTGGCAATTGGAAAAAAACGAACTGGTATGGTCTGATGAAACATATCGGATATTTGGGCAATCGCCCGAAACATTCAAAAGTAACCGTCGAATCTTTTGAAAAAGCGATTCATCCGGATGATTACCAAACATTTCTGGTGGAAAGAGAAGCGGCCTTAAGGAAGAACAGGGACGTCAATATCGAATACCGCATTGTATTACCGGACAATCGAATTCGATGGGTCCAGGAGATATCATCCGCCATAAAAGATGAAACGGGTGAACTTGTAAAAGTCACTGGCACAGTTCAAGATATCACCCAGCGGAAAAAATCGGAAAAAGCATTACTCGAGAGTCAGGAACGTTTTAATTTAGCTATGGAAGCTTCTCAGGATGGTTTGATCGATTGGAATCTGATCACAAATGAAATCTATTATTCGCCCGGCTGGAAAAGGATGCTGGGGTATGAAGACAATGAAAATAAAAAATGATTCCTCAGAATGGGACCGGCTGATCAAACAGGAGCATATGGAAAAATCACGGGCCATGCTGAATGAGGTGTTAACGGGTCAGCGGGACCGAATTGAAACCGAGTTCCAGATGCGTCATAAAAACGGACACTGGGTTGATATCCTGGCCCGGGCCGATGTGATTTTTGATGAAAATGGCAGAGGCGTCCGGGTCATTGGAACCCATGTCGACATTACCGCCAGGAAATCATCCGAAAGGGCGCTGAAGGAAAGTGAGAAAAACATCGATCCATTATTGAGACGGCCATGGATGGATTTTGGCTTACCGACTCTCAAGGCCGTCTTCGTGAAGTCAACGCCACATATCAAAGAATGAGCGGTTACAGTGAACAGGAATTGATTTCGCTGCATAGCTTTGATCTGGACTGCATTGAATCTTCCGATGATGTCAAAAGACGGATAGAGAGTATTAAATTGAAGGGTGAAGAGCGTTTTGAATCCAGACACCGCAGAAAAGACGGCACTCTTTTCGACGTTGAAGTCAGCGTGCAGTATCGGCCGGAACAAGGAGGACAGTTCATCTGTTTTTCCGGGATATTACAGAAAACAAAAAAGCCGAGGCGGAAAAGGAAAAACTTCAGACCCAGCTCCTTCAGGCCCATAAGATGGAATCCGTTGGCCGCCTGGCCGGCGGTGTGGCCCATGACTTCAACAATATGCTAGGTGTCATCCTGGGACATGTGGAATTTGCCTTTGAAAAAACAGAGGGAAATCCGGATCTGTATGCGGATCTGACAGAAATTAAAAAGGCCGCCCAACGGTCGGCCAATCTGACAAAACAGTTGTTGACCTTTGCCAGGAAACAGATCATTGAACCTAAAATTCTTGACTTGAATCATACTGTTGAAAATGCGCTTAGCATGCTGCGCCGGCTCATTGGTGAGGATATCGATCTGTCATGGAGGCCGGCCGGGCAATTGTGGCCGGTCAAAATTGATCCCTCCCAGGTAGACCAGATTCTGGCCAATTTGTGTGTGAATGCCCGGGATGCCATTTCCGGAGTGGGGAAACTCACCATTGAAACACAAATGAAGGCCCTGGATTCTTCATATTGTGAAGAACATGCAGGATGTCTCCCCGGAGACTATGTGATGTTGGCTGTAACGGACAATGGATGCGGCATGGACAAGGAGACCCAGAACAATTTGTTTGAACCCTTTTCACCACAAAGAATGTCGGTGAAGGCACCGGGCTCGGCCTCGCAACCATTTACGGCATTGTCAAACAGAATAACGGCTTTATAGCCGTTTACAGCGAACCAGGTCAGGGAGCCAGTTTTAAGATCTATCTACCTCGGTTCCATGCTGCTGATGTGCCCCCTGAAACAATTAAACCGGAGCAACCCGTCCCTGCTGGTGATGAAACCATTTTACTGGTGGAAGATGAACCCGCCATTCTCAGGATGACGCGGATGATGCTTGAACGAAAAGGATATTCGGTCCTGGAAGCTGCCACACCGGCTGAGGCGATAAACACAGCCAATGTACATGCCGGTAAAATTCACCTTCTCATGACAGACGTGGTAATGCCGGAAATGAATGGCGGAGATCTGGCAGAAACGATTTCAGCGATTTATCCGGAAATCAAAATTTTATTTATGTCCGGATATACCGCCAATGTTATTGCCCACAAGGGAGTACTCGATGATGGGGTGGCCTTTATGCAGAAACCTTTTTCCATAAATGAGCTGGCTGAAAAAATCCGGGAGGTCCTGGATGCCCTCCAGACATGAATCAACCGTGATTTTGAGATGTTTAAATACCGGCTCACTGCCTGTCAGATGACTTGCATCCGAAGGCGGTGAAAGAAATCTTCAAGGCATCCGCGGCCCGATGTCAACGCTTTTTTGACCTGTTTTTCAACAAACTGAAAGTCCGGTTCACAGGCCTGGTCATCCAGAGTTCGGTAATAGCCCAGCCGCCGGCCCATAATGAAGTTGGTCTGCCTGGATTCGGACAGAGAGAGAAACCGGTCCATGATATCCAGCAGCCGCTGCCGGTCTGCGGGCAGATGCCCCCGGATCTCCAGCAGCAGATCCACGCTGTGGTGGTTGGCATAATGGCTTTCAACGCCGTCCAGATGTGCGAAAAGCTGCCGCTGTTCTGCGATCATGGCCACTTCAGAGGGCCGTGTCCATTCACCCTGCCTCATCTGCCGGTCCAGGTCCGTGCCCGGCTTGACCCCGATGGTCAGCACCCGGATATGATCCGGGTTGATGGCATTGAGCACCCGGGCGGTTTCCAGGGCGTGGGTTCCGGACAGTTCGGTCCCCCCCAATCCCAGGATGATGAACTGGGTGGTGTGCATCCCGGCCTGCCGGGCCATATGGGCGGACCGGAGGATGGATTCCGGGGTGATCCCTTTTTTGATTTTTTCCAGGATCTCACGGGAGCCGGATTCCATGCCGCAGTATAACTTGTTCAGGCCGGCATCACAGATCTCTTTGATGGCCTGGGCAGACTTTTTCACCATGGTCTGGGCCCGGCCGTATGAACTGATCTGCCGGAGCGAAGGAAAGGCTTTTTTCAGGGTTTCAAGGATCTCGATCAGATCTTTTGTCTGCATGACAAAACTGTCTCCGTCCTGGAGAAAGCATGTGTCAAACGGCCGCCCCCAAAATAATCCCTTGCCGCCCATATATCCTGCTTGACCTCTTCCACCGGGCGGATGGAAAATTTCATGGTGCCGTACAGGGAGCAGAAGGAACACCGGTTCCAGGGCATCCCCGCGTGGTGCGGATCAGAAGGCTGTCCGCCTCGTCCACCGGCCGGATCGGTCCCTGTTCAAAGGGAAAAGAAAGCATGGCAGGTTCCTTTACGAAAACAAAATTTTTTTTCTTTGTCGACCAGGATTTTTCCCATGGTGTTTTTGGGCAGTTCCTTCACAAGGCTATTTTTTTGATGTACCTCTATCAGTGTTACACCGGTGAAAGCAAGAAAAAAATTCAAGCGTTAAACGCATTTGGAACCGGCAAAAAAAAAACAAATAGCGTTTGAACATAGTTGAAAAGTTATCATGTA
>LQAG01000491.1_pt1 | contig 9827 bp, 13 predicted proteins | sample 1535801 | NCBI WGS metagenome assembly LQAG01 (sample SAMN04331584, study PRJNA305678) | bioreactor metagenome | isolation source: bioreactor_3 inoculated with Wadden Sea sediment 1st replicate of a... | place: Germany:Bremen | reverse complement strand
ATACTATAGAATTTTTGATTTTAAATTATCATCTATGATTTAATGAGGATGTGATCTGTAATTTTGCAAGCACCTGATTTATTAAAATGTCATTGTATCCACTGAAATATCTTCAATCTTTTGTAAAGCATCCATTAGTATTTTTACTTCTTCATCTTTACCTGCAATAAACTCTAGGATGATAAGCCCCTTTGAACTGCACAAATTGCCTGCTTCATGAAGCCCCAAGCCTCGTTTTGATAATACATCCGTGCTTTGTTAACAGCTCCTGTACCTTAACAGCCTCTGATTCTCTGTCACCAACTTGGATGCCCATAATTATTCTTTTCATATGTATAACCTCCCTATAAATGCTCTGTATGGGGAATATCCCCACTACAATACACTATAAAATTACCCAAACCTTGCCCTTTTATTCTATTAATCCAAGTGAGTTTTCAAATGTCATTATTGATTGATCAAAGTGTTTGAGTCCTATGCATTTTCAAAATATGGAATATAGGTTGCTTGGACGGACTCTTGGGTATAACTTTTTATATGGAGGAGGTTCTTATGGATAATCAAAAATTATTTAACAAAAGGTTATATGCCGCCCTACGAAAGGTTGAATCAGAATACCATGACTTGATCTGTATGGAAGATAATGAAACCATCCATGATTTAAGAGTTGCCATAAGACGAGTCACCCCTCTTCTTGATATGTATGCCAAAGGGGCTAAAAGATAAAAAAACCGCTTATAAAATCAAACGGGCCAATAAAATATTTAAAAGCTATTTTAAAGCCCTGAGTGATATTCGTGACAGACAGGTCATAATTGAAAGAATCATAGAAATGCACCCTTCAAGCCTTACAATTCTCGACAAACTAGAAGATGATATTAAGGCTCTGCATAGAGAAACACTAATGAAAGCCAGTGGATGGGATATTCCGTCATTGATCGACGCAGTATGAACGTTCTTCTAGAGGGACCCAAAAATCAACTTATGATCCGAAAGCGAACCAAGGCTATGGTCAAAAAAAAGCGAAACCACTGTATTAAAGCATCTCCATGCCCCTATAAGCACGGCTAAAGATTTGCACAAACTTCGCATAGCCTTAAAAAAAATTTCGTTACACACTGGAAATCTCTGAAAGTCTCGATTTGAAATACCATATATCGTCTGCCATCATAAAAGCCTATCAGGATGAACTGGGGTATTTTCAAGACTTAACTGTACTTATCGATTATTTGGAAAATGAAATGCCTGAACTTCCTATTCTAGAAGAAGTTCAGACACTGTATGAAAAAACTTTTAAGTCTCTTATTGAAGACACCGAAGACTGGTCTTTTATATTTGGAGAGTGATTTGTAGTTTTTATCCATCTCTTTGCTTGGATACTTTATGCAAGTACATTTGTTCATCTGCAAGATTAATCATGTCTTCAGCACTTATATGTCTCTTGTGGGTCCATTCAGCAAGACCATAACTGAAATTTGCCTTCCATATGAAGTCTGTATTTTTATTGTAGTCAAATAGCCATGCCGATGATCTTTCTAAAATATCATTGGCTTTTTCCTTGTCACAATTTGGAAGAATGAGAACAAACTCGTCGCCTCCAATCCGGACAAGCACATCGGTAGCCCTTACGAATTTTGTTATGGAGTGTGAAATTAGTTTTATGAACTTGTCGCCCTCATCATGTCCAAAGGCATCGTTCACAGACTTCAAGTCATCCACATCTATATAAGCCACTGTGAGTGGTGTTTTATCCAGTTCAGAACCCGTCAACAAGTCCCTCAGAATTTCAAATCCAGCTGATCTGTTAAGTGCCCTGTCAATTCATCTTTTGTCGCTTGTTTACGCAAGTGGATTTGAGCAATTTTGTAATTATAATAGGCTGATCCTATAATCGTGGCAAGTATTACTTCAACGAGTAAAAGTAAAATAACCGTTGTTTTCATAGAATTAACCTGTCCACTATAAATATCCGTGAAGGCCTTTCCCGATAATGTGGAAACGGCCAATATGCTATTTTCTTGATCCCCTTCGTCGTTGATCCATACAATTTCATCGACCTTATAAGGCAACTCACTTTGGCAAAATAATGATAACCAAACAACAACACTGTTTTCATTATAGATCACACCCGACATGCTTTCTCCTGTTTCGTGGTCGTCATCTTCTTGGCATGACTGATCTGTACAAATCTCCACTTCTGGATCTCCTATAGCCTGCCATAGTTTACCTGTGGTCTTTGTCACACCGACATGATAACCAAATTGTTTTTCTATATTGGTTTTTTAAGTCTTGGTAGTGTTTGAGTTCCACACAAATATGAATAAACTTATCCATCGCCATTGTTCGTGTGAAAACTTCAGCATAGCCACTGGGATTTAACTTTACGAGCACATTGCGTTTACTTGAGTCAAAAATAACCTTTTCAATTTCTTTTTGACTTACAAGGGCATGACCATCAGATACTTCGTCCACAATGTTTTCATTTTCAATGTGCTTGATGATCCGCCCGTGTTGATCATGGATGGTCATGTGTAAATACTTGGATTTATGATGAAGCAAACTGGCTATAGTCTCTTCATTTACACTGGATATATCCTTCAAAACACCCCTTGAAATAGACTTTTCAGAGGCATACCAAGTTAAGTCAGCAATGGCAGCGCTAACTTCATCTTGTATGGTTCGTGTAATAAGTTCATTTTGCGCATTCATAAGCTGAGTTTGAAATTGAATTTGTTCTTCCACACCCGTATGATATTTGTAGAAAACCACCAAAATGGTTATCCCCAAAATAATAATCAAAATAATATAAACTCTCTTTTGTGAATCGAACTTTGTTATGGTATCGGCGCATAAAACCACTTCCTTTTACTTTTTCTTACCCAATTGAACAAATAAATTGTACATAATATCACCATTATTAAAATTTATCAAAAGATTTACCTTTAGGTTACTTAAATATGGTCTGGGTAATAAATAGATAAGAGGAGGCGGTTAAATGAGTACGCACAAACATGATACTCGTCATATGCATGACAGGAGTAGTGGGATGGTTCGTGAAAAGGCTCGTGAACGCTTTATGGAGGAGCGCAAGGAAATGGAACATGAGCTTAGTCATCACAAGACAGAGGTGTTAAAGCTTCTTAATGATGATTATTCTTACAAGGAAACAACACATTATAGAGGACAGTATGTTGTTAAATTCCAGCATCCAGATACACATAAAATGGAGAAACTAACTTTCCACTATGAACCCAATTTGAAGCAGTTGGAGCCTATGTGGAATCACGAAGAGCATAATTGATTTGTATTCTTTCAAAAAATGCATAACCCCTTATGGTCGCCTATTGCGACATAAGGGGTTTATTTTGCTTCACACACTATAATTTATTATTGGGGGATAAATTCTATGCTGCTTTTTTACATCCACTTCAACTAAGTTTTGGATTTGATCATAAATGTACCTAGAGCCAATATTGCCGCAAAGATACCCACTGGAATACCAATACTTTCACCCAGGCCTAAACCTTCAGGTGCAACAGTGATATAAGATGTAATAACCGCTGTCATGAATGTTGCTGGCGCTGTTGCAATCCAGTGAAGCCTTCCGTTTCTTACAAGATACACGGCACTTGTCCATAAAACGATAGTTGCTAAAGTTTGGTTAGACCATGCAAAGTATCTCCAGATGATTGTAAAGTCGATAAAACATAGGGCTAAGCCAATTGCAAATAGTGGCACTGCTATTGTAAAACGAGACGCTGCTGAATCCTGTTTCATTTTCATAGCATCTGCTATAGCCAGTCGAGCACTTCTAAAGGCTGTATCGCCTGAAGTGATTGGAGCTGCCACAACACCTAGAACCGCTAGAATACCACCAACTGTTCCCATAAGCGTTGTAGAAATATCACCAACAACAACGGCCGCTGACCCTGCACCTGCAAGGGCTTGTGTTCCGCCGTAAAAACTCATTGCTGCTGCTGCCCAAATCAGAGCAATAATACCTTCTGCAATCATTGAGCCATAGAAAACGCGACGACCTTGTCTTTCATTGCCTATACATCTAGCCATGATTGGCGATTGTGTGGCGTGGAAACCACTAATAGCACCACAGGCGATTGTAATGAATAGGAATGGGAAAATTGATTTTGCACTCGGGTGCATGTTTGTTAGTTGAATTTCAGGAATTGTATAGCCACCCGTTAAAATACCCCACATGATGCCAACACCCATAATAAGAAGGGCTGCACCAAAGATTGGATAGACTTTACCGATAACCTTATCAACTGGCATAACGGTTGCAATTAAGTAATATACAATGATGATTCCTAAGAAGATAAACTTATTTACGCCTGTCATATTTTCAAGTAGACCCGCTGGTCCATTGATAAATACAACACCTACAAGTACAAGTAGAACCACTGAGAATAGACGCATGACGTTTTTAGCTGTCATCCCCAGGTATTCCCCGACGATTTCGGCAATTGTTGCACCGCCGTGGCGAATAGAAAGCATACCAGCAAAGTAGTCATGGGTTGCACCTGCAAAAATAGACCCTAGTACAATCCATAAAAATGCTACTGGTCCCCATAGAGCCCCTGCAATGGCGCCAAATATAGGCCCTAGACCTGCAATGTTTAGAAATTGAATTAAGAATACTCGCTTCCAGTCCATTTCCACAAAGTCAACACCATCATTTTGAGTGACCGCTGGTGTTGGTCTGTTTTCATCGGCTCCGAAAACCTTCTCTACAAACTTACCATAAATAAAATATCCCACAATTAGAGCTACAATAGATAAAAGAAATGATACCATGTTTTAACTCCCTCCCTTTTGGTAAGTCCATGGTATCAAGAAACGTTTTCCTATTGTCGGTATTTTTGATGATTTATCGTATAAAATAGATGAAGTGCATTTTTCGTCCTACAAGATGCACTCATTTTCGACTCTGCTTTTCGCCCCTTACTAAATATTCAGTCTCTTTTTAAAACTTTTCACATTGCTTCTACTTACTGGAACTTCTTCATTGCTTCCATCGAACTGTATCATTAAAGTGTGATTAAAATAAGGGCTGACCTCTTTGACTTTTTTCAAATTGACAATATAAGCCCTGTGCGTTTTAAAGAAAAGATTTGCAGGCAACTTGGCTTCAATTTTAGATAAACTTTCTGTCATTTGGTAGGCTCCATCTTCTGTATGAACATAAACAGTGTTCTCTTCGACTTTGCAAAATAGAATATCTTTGACGGGAATGAATATGATTTTATCCCCAAGTGGGATTGGAAGCCGTGCCACAGCTTTTTGGGGTCTGTCTTCAGTATGGCTATCCTTGTGGCGCCGGGCCTCTACTTTCCTTAGGACCTTTTTGACCCGCTCTTCTTCATAGGGTTTTAGAATGTAATCAATGGCATCTTTTTCAAAGGCTCCAGGGCGTGTTCATCATAAGCCGTTGCAAAAACTATAGCCGTTGAAAGATTAAGTCCACCAATGGCTTCTGCCAGTTTCAGACCGTTCATTTGGGGCATGTTTATATCTAGGAAGACAATGTCCGGTTCTGTGTTTTGAACAAACAGGAGCCCTTCCACAGAATCTGTAAACCTTCCAGTCACTTCCGCCAAGCCAGAGTTTTCAATTATATAGGCCAGTTCACTTAAGGCCGGCATTTCATCATCAATTAAAACAACGTGAAGCATTATATCCCTCCTGTTAGTGGCAATGAAAAGTAGATATGGGTGCCTACATCCGGTTCACTGTCGATATGAAGATTGACCTCGTAAATGCTCTTGAGTCGGTCCCTTACATTGTTGAGTCCAATGCCTGTGGCAAACTTTAAATTTTCAACTTTTTCCTCAGTCATGCCTATGCCATCATCTGCTACATCGAAGTGGACCTTGTCTTCCGCTTTATGAATACTTATTTTGACTGTTCCAATACCGTTTTTATTGCGTATGCCATGTCGAACGGCATTTTCAACAATCGGCTGGAGAATGAGAGGCGGTACACTTATTTCTATATTTGGGTCTATGTCATATTCAATAAATAGTTTTTCAGGAAATCTTGCTTTTTCAATACTCAAAAAAGCTTCCACAACCCTGATCTCATCTTTAAGGGGAATTTTCGTTGCGCTGTCCTTAAAACCGCTTCTCAAAATCACACTTAATTCTTGCAGAAGTCTTCTGGCTTCATCTGCATCTGTCCTAATAAGAGACATAATGGTGTTAAGCGAATTAAAGAGAAAGTGCGGCTTGATTTGTGCCCTTAGAGCTTTGAGTTCAGCCTCTTCTCTGAGTGACTTCTGCTTTTCAATACTGCTCAATTCTAACTGCGTTGTGAATAGAGCTGCCAATCCCTTAAAAAGCTCCTGGTCAGACTTCGTCACTGAATTCTTTTTGTCTTTATACACTTTAAGACATCCAATAACACGATCATGCATTTTCAAGGGCGCAACAATGACAGAACTGTCTCCGGCTTTTAGACCAAAAACTTCTAGATGGGTTCCGCGCTGCCCGACTTGCATTTTTCCTGTGTGAAGACAACGTTTTGTAATTTCTGTGCTAATGGGCACACCAGTTTGACCAACCTCGACATGGTCTCCAACCAGCGCTAAGACCTTAACCTCGTCTGTTATAGCAACAGCTTTAAAACCTGTAATTTCACAAATGATCTGACAAGCCACATTGGCTGTTTCCACACTAAGACCTTTCTTAAAATAGGGCACAGTTTGATTGGCTATATCAAGGGCCATTTGAGCCTTTAGAGCTGCTGCTGCATCATTTTCATTATAAATTTGCTGAACAATAAGCAAGAACATACCTATACCTATTGCATTGAGGAATGTCATTGGCAAGAATATGAGTTCAACCAGTGCATAAGCCTGGTCAAAGGGGCGGGCAATCAGTAAAATAATAAGCATTTGAAGGACTTCAACAACAAGACCAAGAATTAGTCCAACAAACCACTTGCTTGAACTTTGCTCCAGTCTCTTCTTGGCAAGACCACCTATAATCCCTCCAAGAAAGGTCGATATACCGCATGATATGGCAGTTAACTCTCCACCATGCATGAGAAAGGCCCTGTGAAAGCCTGCAATGAGACCACTTATGGCTCCGACAACAGGTCCTCCCAAAAGACCTGAGAGAACTACAGGAATGGTTCTGGAATTTGCTATACCACCTGCAACAGGGGTCCCAAGTAGGGTCATAACAATTCCTAGTACCCCCCACATACCAGCAAAAATATGCTTTCTATCCAGTTTGACTTGTCTTTTGTCAGGTAGTTTCTAAACAAAACCGTTTTAGAAATGAAAAATGCAAATGTTATGATCAAGCCCAATCTTTCAATGAGGCTTAAAAATAATTTTCCTATCATATACAGTCTCCCCAATTTACATATTTATACCAAAAGCTCTTAAAACGCTTTAATCCGATCAACTCGATTTATACCTATTATATCATTGGTCTATAAAAACGCTCCCTTGTATCTCTCAAAACAAGAAAATCCGCCTCAAATGCCTTTGAGACGGACTCATATGCTTAGCCCTCTACCTCCAACTTATCATATAACACAAAGTCTCTGTGCGACCTATGCTATAAATGACATGGCTGAAGTTTACGGTTTAAATATTTTGACTTACATAGGATTCGATATCCAGAACAAATTCAAAAGCTTCAATTTCTTCTTCTGGAATCTCTATTCCATATTCGTCTTCAATTTCTGAAATAATGTTCGTTAAAGTATCATCATCAAGATTTAGATCATCTGTTATTGATAGGTCTGATCCAACTTCATCTGATTCTTCATATCCAACATATTCTGCAATAATTTCTTTAATGAAATTAACTCCCATTTTTTCCTCCTATTTTATCGAATTTATTCTTAAACCCTGTGTACTCATGACCCCCATAAGAAAGATAAGGCTGATAAACCTCTTTTTATGTCATGAATATGTTACGTCAATGTTTTGGATTCATATAAATCTTATAGAATAGTCAATAACGCTATTACCAGTTGTTTCACACCCCATTTTCTATTTTTGTAATTTGAATATAATAGGTTTTCATCAAAAAATCAATGTTTTTTCTTCATGTATACAATCTATTTTTGCAGACCAATAAGGTTTACAAGGTGTTAGTTGCGGATTAAAGCGCCTTGAACCCGGTCTGAAACGAAATAAAAATCCCTTATCATTTGACCATTTGGTCTCAAATAAGGGATTAAACTTTTTTCGTTTTGAAAGTCATGTGTTTGACTGCCTTATAAAGGCATGTCTACCCTGACCCTATTTTTGAAGTAAACCGGTTTTAAATTACATGCCTGTGCCATACTTATAGCCTTGTCAAATTGCCTTGTTATAGCTTCTTCACCATGGCTATCAGACCCGATTGTCACATATTTTCCACCCAGCTCATTAAAGCGCTTGTATATCTTAAAAAGCTCATCTTGTGCACTGGATAAATCCAGTCTTCTCGTGCTGATTTCAAGAGCCTTATCCATCACAGCCACTGCTTTTAAAACAGCGTCTATTTCTTCTTTATAATCAGCGTAATAGAGTTCCTTATCCTCATAAGGGCTGTATCGTGCAATGTAGTCAATGTGGGCAAGTGAATCAAAATAAGGATTCTCCTTGACACCTTTTAACATGGAAGTCAAATACTCTTTATAGGCTTCATCTTTTGAAAGCCCCTCATAGTACTCTTTGTCATAGTATTCGAGATTTGTTTCCATATCATACGGAGCGTGAGTTGAGCAGAGTATAAAATCAAAATCGTGTCGCTCTGCAATGCTTTTATTTTCCTCAACAGCCTCTACGCGAAGCCCCATTTCTATACCAAGTAGAACTTGATCTGATCTGTGAGGCTTATAGGCTTCAAAGAAGTCAGATACATTTAAGGTGAATTCAGCTCCCCTGAACGGATTGATGTCCATATGATCTGTTACGATCATCCCCACTCCCAGGGTCTTGCATTTTTTCAATTGCTTTTTTCTATGGGCATATCACAGTCGCAAGAAAAACTTGTGTGCACGTGTGAATCAAACATCTTTGCCTCCAATCACAAATCCTTTTCGTCACATCTGTGATTAGCATTATAACAAAATCTGAGGGATAAAATCCAGTTACAATATATGTTCATAAGAGCTCTAGCTTATAAACAGAGGGTCAACAAAACCTTGAATGACATGGATCGTCATGATTCTCATTCAATATTTTGCAGGCTGGGTCACCACTACGATCTTAAGAGTTGGCTAGATTATCAATAACTTGACTTAGGGTGTTTTCAACCTCTTTGGCTGTTTCCACGAGATCCTTTGAGTCATCAAGCATGCCTATGAGCTCAGTTGGTTTGGCCATGCCTGTAAATACCCCCTGATCATTTTCATAGACAACCATCTTGCAAGGTAAAAAGTATCCTGCCTTTTGATTGCTTTCTAAAACACCTATGGCGATTTTTGGATTACACACTTCAAATATCCAAAAGTTATGCTTATACTCTATGCCTTTTTCCTTAAACTTATCTTTAAAATTGAGTTCCCATAGGACACCAAATCCAGAGCTTGCTAGTTCTTTCTTAAGAGCTTCAATGGCTTGCTTTAACTCATGGCTGACTTTTTTTTCATAATAGATTTGCATCTTTCTACCTCCATTTAGGGTCTGTTAACGTTTTTACAACGTAAACTCAAAGTCTTTTTTTTACTCATATTTTTTTACCCGATCCATTTGAAAATACTATTTTATTGGTACCTATCTAATAAGATGCCCTAATTTTATATGCACTAAACTTAGGGTGTGCTTATTCTTTATACAATAAAAGTCCACTTCGTCATGTCTATTC
>LQAG01000490.1_pt1 | contig 9847 bp, 10 predicted proteins | sample 1535801 | NCBI WGS metagenome assembly LQAG01 (sample SAMN04331584, study PRJNA305678) | bioreactor metagenome | isolation source: bioreactor_3 inoculated with Wadden Sea sediment 1st replicate of a... | place: Germany:Bremen | reverse complement strand
TGAAGACCTTGAAGTACCAGCCGAAGAAGCTGAAGCTCCAGTAGAAGAACTTCCTGAAGCTCTTCAAGAAGAGGTTCCAGTGGAAGCTGAACAAGTTCAAGAAACATCAATGACATTTGAAGAAGCTGAAGCATTATTTGATGACATCTTCGATGATTTCGTCCAGCTTATGGATGAAGAAACACATATGCCTGAATTTATGTATGGTGAAATCACTATGCCAACAGATGAAGAAATTGATGCAATTATTGCAGATTTCTTCAATGAAAATCAGAGTTTCTTCCAAGTTGAAGATGAACAAAATGATTATTTCCAAGAATTCTTTGATACAACAACTATGTTTGAAGATGATCTTGGTTTAACAGTCGTACGTACGCAACAGGAAATTGATGGCATGCCTATACTAGGTTATGACCAAGCTATGACTGTTGATGCTGATGGTGTTATCCGCTCAATGAGTGGTAATATCTTGCCTGAAATCGATAAAATCGAAAAGGCACTTAACAAGGAAAAGAAAATTTCCGGTTCTGAAGCGATTGATATTGCTGAAGACGAACTTGGGTTCTCGCCAAATTACGAGTACTCACCAGATGTTGAAGAAGTTATCTTTATGAAAAAAGATAAGCCTATTGCAGCTTATAAAGTTAACTTGAACTTCCTTGATCCAGAACCAGGCAACTGGGTATTTGTGATCAATGGACGCAATGGAAAAATCCTTAATATGTATAATAAGATTTATACAATGGTCCAACAACTGGAACAGGAACTGACTTCCACGGCAATGTACACGATCTGAATACATACGCTGTAGATAGCTGGTGGGATACAGAATACGCACTGTATGATGATACACGCGGTGGCGGTATTCTCGTATATGATGGCCGTAATAGAACATCTCTACCAGGAACGATTTGGTATGATGCAGACAACAGATTCAACTCAGACTATGACGCTGTAGCTGTTGATGCACATGTTAACGCTGGCATTGTGTATGACTACTATAAAGATATGCACAATAGAAACTCATATGATGGCAAATGATGCCCGTATAAAATCTACAGTTCACTATAAGCAAGACTACGTTAATGCATTTTGGAATGGCAATCAAATGGTTTATGGAGATGGCGATGGCCAAGATTACTATCCATTTGCTGCAGCTCTTGATGTTGTTGGTCATGAATTGACACATGCTGTTACAGAATACACAGCTGGTCTTGAGTATCAAAACGAATCAGGTGCAATCAATGAAGCCATGTCAGATATATTCGGTACACTCATTGAGTTCTACGCGAATGATAATCCAGACTGGTTATGTGCAGAAGACATAGTTGGTCCAACAAAATGGGAATGTGGCAATGAGATCTTTAGAAGATCCTACAACTGTTTCTAATGGTTTAACTGGCCCATATCCTGATCATACGTCTAAAAAAATACAATGGCACTGAAGATTATGGTGGTGTTCACATCAACAGCAGTATTATTAATAAATGTGCTTACCTAATCTCAGAAGGCGGATCTCACTATGGTGTTTCTGTTGATGGTATCGGTCGTGACAAAATGGGCGATATTTTCTATAGAGCCTTATCAGCACATATGACAAGCACAACTGATTTTTCACAGCTGAGAGAAGTTGTTATTTATTCAGCAGGTGAATTATTCGGTCAAAACAGCAGTGAAGTACAAACTGTAAAAGATGCTTTTGATGCTGTAGGTATTTCAAACTAAGCCAAGATAAGTGAAGTTATAAAAATGGGGATGTAGCCATTACATCTCCATTTTAATTGAAAGCATGTATAGAAACACAATATTAAAAAATTAAAAACCACCTAAATCATGAATTTAAAGACATGATTTAGGTGTTTTTTTGTACCGAGGGCTTTTGGTGTCTAGAATATCCGGTGTTTTTAGGACAATCAAGATCTGTACTCGCCGTTAATTTTAACGTAGTCGTAGGTTAAATCACACCCCCAAGCGGTGGCTGAGAACGGACCATCGTTTAAATTGACAAGTACGTTAATGTTTTCTGCAGACAAAATTGACTCAGCATATTCATCATCAAAAGTGAGCGGTGTGCCCTCTTTCATTAGGGGAAGAAGTCCGTATTCTGTTTCAATATGGAGATCTATATTCTCTGGCGGAAACTTAGCACCAGAATATCCAATGGCACAAAGTATGCGACCCCAGTTGGCATCCTTGCCAAAGAAAGCGGCTTTGACTAATGAAGAAGAGGCCACAGCCTTAGATGCAAGTCTTGCAGAGTGGTGGGATTCAGCGCCCATGACTTGGATTTCAAGGAGTTTAGTCGCGCCTTCACCATCACGAGCTATGAGTTTAGAAAGTTCTGTACAGACAAGAAGGAGGGCTTTTTTAAAGGCATTAGAAGCGGCTGTATCATTTTTTAAATCCAGTTTTGATTGACCGCTGGCAAGGGCGAGAACCATATCGTTTGTTGAAGTGTCGCCGTCAACACTAATCATATTGAAGGACTCATCAGTTACAGTTTCTAGCGAATTCTGTAAGTATGTGGAGTCCACGTCCGCATCGGTCATGATAAAACCAAGCATGGTTGCCATGTTGGGGTGTATCATACCTGATCCTTTAGCAATGCCACAGATATTAAGTTTTTCAGTCCCCTTTGTAATAGTGGCAGACACCACTTTTGTATATGTGTCTGTCGTGAGGATGCTTTTTGCTAGATTTAAGATATTTCTTTCGTCTAAATTGGAACAGGCGCTGGTAATCCCTTTTCTCATTGTAGGCATGGGAAGGGGCACGCCAATAATTCCAGTTGATGCAAGTAAAACTTCAGATTTATCAATTTTAAGTTGATCTGCCACCAAATGCACAGACGCCTGTGCATCTTTTTTACCTTGATCACCGGTACATGCATTGGCATTCCCACTGTTTATTAGGATAGCTTTTGACGTGCTTTCATGAAGGTGCGTTTGAGAGAGGGTAACGGGAGCAGCCTTAGCTACATTTTGAGTAAATACACCGGCAGATGCGACAGATGATGGACAATATATGAGTCCAAGATCGCGTAGGTCAGTCTGTTTTTTTATACCACAGTGAATCCCAGAGTAGGAGAAGCCCGGAACAAATACTGGTTTTGTAAAAAGTGTTATTTTATACATGGTCAATCACCCTTTCGAATTTTGTAAAGCAGGTTTAGTTTGTATTAAAAAGGAATATAGATCAATTTTACAGATAAGTCGCAGTTAAACAAGACCGGTGCTTTCATCAAACCCAAATAGAATGTTAGCATTTTGAACAGCCTGGCCAGCTGCGCCTTTCATCAGATTATCAATGACGCTATGGATGACAATACAATTTGTCATTTCGTCATAGACAAGGTGAATATCACAGAAATTCGTATTTTTAACCCATTTCGTTTCAGGCATGGATTTAATCAAGCGGACAAATTTAGAATTCTTGTAGAATGAAGAATAAGTTATAAGTAAGTCATGAAAATTCACATCTTTACAATTTGGAATGTAGATTGAAGATAAAATCCCCCTCTCCATGGGAATAACACTAGGCGAGAAGAGTATTGATGTCTGCTTAGCGCCATGAAGATGAAGCGCTTGCTCCATTTCGGGTACATGTCTATGGGTTCCAGTGGCATATGGACGGATGGATTCGTTGGCTTCACAATACATATTGTAGGCATGTGTTTTTTTTCCTGAGCCACTCATACCTGACTTGGCGTCAACGACAATGAGTTTACCATTTAAGAGCCCTGTACTCGCTAGAGGCAGAAGTCCGAGGAGCGTGGCTGTTGGATAACATCCTGGATTTGCAATCAATCTTGATTTTTTACTTTGCAGCTCAGCTAGACCATAAGTGGATACAGATAAAAGGTCGGGCGCAAGATGTTTGGTCTGATACCATTTCTCGTAGACAGACTTCTCATTAAGGCGAAAATCACCACTAAGATCTATAACTGGGATTTTTAGATCGTAGGCCTTTTTAACCCAATCCATGGAGTGTCCATGGGGCAAACTCAAAAATACAAGATCTAAAGTTTTCATTTTTTCTTGAAAAGTGTCGAGGTTTATAAAGCAGTAGTCTTGATTAAAAGGATAACCACTGACATTAGATATAGGCACCTCATCTAAACTTCTAGATCCAAGCATGGTTAAATGAAATTCAGGATGTTTATCGATTAATTTAACAAGTTGAAGACCAGCATAGCCTGTGCCTCCAATTATTCCAACTTTCATTTGAAGCCTCCTTTGCAATATAGGGTAAGTTTATTTTGAGGATAATTATACATAAAAATGACTAAAACAAACAAGAAAAACGGCTAAAAAACTTGAAAAAATACAAAAGCGTATGTATAATTATTAAAAAATAGGAGGCGGAAGTGGTGAGAAATAAGCAGAGAGTAGAAAATTTATTGGAGTCACTTCCATACATTCAGAAGTTTCAAGGGAAGACTTTTGTGCTCAAATATGGTGGCAGCATTATGGAGAATGAAGAAAACAAGCTTGCGTTTATTGAGGACATTGTACTTCTTAATCACTTGGGAATAAAATGCATTATCATTCATGGAGGCGGAAAAGAAATCAATGCTAGACTGGAAAAGCTAGGCATTGAGTCAGAGTTTAAAGAAGGGTATCGTGTGACTTCCAAAGATGCCATCGATGAGGTGGAAATGATTTTGACTGGTAGAATCAATAAGGAGTTGACATGTCTGCTAAACAACGCAGGTGCCAAGGCGGTGGGACTCAATGGTAAAGATGGAGGGCTGATAAGAGCCACAAAAAGTATGTAACACTCAATCAAAGACAACATGATATCGGGCAAGTTGGTCAAATAGATGTGGTCAATCCAGAAATTTTAGAACTTCTTCTAGAAAGTGGATACGTACCAGTGATCTCTCCCATTGGTTTCGACCGAAGTGGTATGACCTTTAACATCAATGCTGATGATGTTGCTGCTGAAATCAGCGCTAAGTTGTCGGCTGAAAAATTGATTATGATAACGGATGTTCCAGGTGTTTTGGAAGATGTCAAGAAGCCAGATTCTTTAATGAGTAAGTTGACCCTAGATGATATAGAAAGACTAACCGGGTCAGATGCTGTTAAGGGGGGAATGATCCCTAAGCTTAAGTGTGCACAAACAGCTGTCTGTGGTGGCACAAACTCGGTCCACATTTTAAATGGAACCATTAAACACTGTGTGGTACTGGAAACATTCACCGAAAAAGGTATTGGATCAATGATCACGTATAGGTAAAGGGCTCAAAATGTGAGGGAAAATGATGGGTACAGAAAATGTAATGAAAACATATAACAGACAACCGGTGACATTTGAAAAAGGTTTGGGCGTTTGGCTGACCGATAACTATGGAAATGACTATTTAGATTTTGGAGCCGGTGTGGCTGTGAACTCGTTAGGGCATAGTCATACTAAATTGGTAGAAGGGCTAAAGAATCAAGTTGAAACTTTGCTTCATGTATCTAATTTGTACTGGACAAAAGAACAGCTAGATCTAGCCAAGAAATTATGCGCCTTAAGCCGTATGCAATCCGCTTTTTTTTGTAATAGCGGAACGGAATCATTGGAAACATCACTAAAAATCGCTCGTAAATATGGACGAATGATAAATGAGCATAAAATCAAAAGTTATTGTTATGAATAAGGCATTTCATGGGAGAACAAGTGGGCTTTGAGTCTGACTTGGAACTCAAAGTACAAGGAGCCTTTGGTCAGTTATTAGAAGACATTGAGTTTGTTGCTTAAATGATAAAGAGGCACTAGATGCGGCCGTTGACGACAAGGTTTGTGCCATTATTATTGAGCCGATTCAGGGCGAAGGTGGCATTTATTCAGCGGATGCAGAGTTTCTAAAATTAGCAAAACATTTAGCAAGTGAATATAATGCCCTATTGATATTTGACGAGGTGCAATGCGGCATTGGAAGAAGTGGAAAAATGTTTGCATATCAATGGAGTGGCGTACAGCCAGACGTTTTATGCTTGGCCAAGGGACTAGGCGGCGGTGTTCCCATAGGGGCCGTATTGGTTGGACCAGTCGCTGATGTGCTTGAGCCTGGAGACCATGGATCAACCTTTGGCGGGAATCCCCTAGCGTGTAGAGCTGGCGGAATTGTTCTAGACATTATCGGAAAAGAAGATTTTCTGGAAGCTGTTATAAATATGTCCAGCTATCTGCAAGAGAAGTTGTTGCGTTTAAATAAATGAAAAAATGTATTTGAAAGAAATACGTGGTATGGGTTTGATGTTAGGCGTTGAAACCATCTATAAAGCAAAAGATATTGTAAAATTAGCTTTTGACGAGAAACTTTTAATCATTGGAGCCGGTGAGAACACCATTAGAATTGTACCGCCACTTATTATTACCAAAGATGATGTGGATGTTTTTATAGAAAAATTACGAAGCGCTATTGATAAACTATAGTCTGAGAATCTACTGATTCCATAGTCTTCAGCCCATGAAAACCAAATTTGCAATAAAATCTGAATAATCAAAAAAATAAAAAAAGGGGTTGATAGTCCACAAAAATCATGCTAGTATAATCACAACTTCAAATTAAGTTTATCAAGAGACAGGGGAGAGAGTTAGCTCGATGATCCTGCACCAACCTGTTATACAAGGTGGTAAAGCTGACATCGATAATGATTAAGGAATCACGCCTTCTTGTCGATGACAAGGAGGCTTTTTTTATACAACTGCAAATAGCTTATCAAGAGTGGTGGAGGGACTGGCCCTATGAAACCCGGCAACCTGCTTAGGCAAGGTGCTAAATCCTGCGTAGTCGAGAGATAAGAATTAAAACACCCTCTCGAGGGTGTTTTTTATACACCTGAAAGAATAAAATAGTAAAAATGGAAAAAGGAGAAAACATGATATCCATAAAAAACATAGTTAAACAATATGGCAAGGATGATCAGATTGTAAAAGCGCTTAATGATGTGACACTAAATATTGACAAAGGTGAAATTTACGGTGTTATAGGACTTTCAGGCGCCGGTAAATCAACACTTATTCGAACGCTTAACAGACTTGAAGAGGTCGATTCAGGACAGGTTGTCATTGATGGTGAAGATATGAAGACTCTATCCCCAAAAGCATTAAGAGATCGTAGAAAGAAAATTGGTATGATATTTCAACATTTTCATCTACTGTCTTCTAGGACGGTTTCAGAAAACATTGCATTTCCTCTTGAAATTGCAGGTTGGAAAAAAGATGAGATTAAAAGTAGAGTTGCAGAGCTACTGGACCTTGTTGGACTACCTGAAAAGGCTGATGTGTATCCAAACCAGCTTAGCGGTGGTCAAAAACAGAGAGTGGCCATAGCAAGAGCGCTTGCCAACAAGCCTAAATTATTGTTAAGTGATGAATCAACAAGTGCTCTTGATCCCATAACCACACGGTCTATTTTGAGCCTCTTGCAGCGGATCAATCAAGATCTTGGGGTGACGATAGTATTAATCACTCATGAAATGGAGGTTATAAAGCAAATTTGTACCAAGGTGGCTGTTATGGATGATGGAAAAGTTATTGAAAAGGGGTCTGTGGCTTCGGTTCTTAAGAATCCTAAAAGCTCAGTGACAAAGGCTTTTCTAGGAGATTCGACAAAGGCGGTGAAATTATATGACGCATCTTAATGAAATTATGAGACTTTTAATTTCTCCAACACTTGAAACCCTGATGATGGTTTCAGTGGCATCTCTTGTGGCGACAATTCTTGGGTTGCCCATTGGAGTGTGTTTATACGTTACACAAGACAAAGGACTTATGGAAAACACAGTGGTTTTTAGAATTGTTGATGCCCTAGTGAATATGTGCAGGTCATTGCCATTTATTATATTAATGATTTTATTGTTCCCCCTATCAAGATTAATTGTCGGAACAACAATCGGTACGGTGGCTACAATTGTACCTTTATCTATTGGTGCATCTCCATTTATCGGTCGAATCGTAGAGAATGCCCTTAATGAAGTCGATGGCGGAATTATTGAAGCCGTTCATTCTATGGGTGCATCAAATTTAGAGATTATATTTAAAGTGGTTATCCCAGAAGCTCTCCCAGCCCTTGTGTCAGGAATGACCCTTTCTGTGATTAACATACTTGGATACTCAGCTATGGCAGGCGCTATTGGTGGAGGTGGCCTTGGTGATTTAGCAATACGCTATGGTTTTCATAGATTCCAGACAGATGTTCTTATTGCATCAGTCATAGTAATAATAATATTGGTACAGTGCATTCAGTTTATTGGCAACAAGCTCACAAATAGAATTTATTTGCAAAGAGCTGTTAAATAAAAAAATAAAACCAAGGATAGTATTGGTTTTCCAGTGTCAAAAGTTTATAAGATGGAGGAAATTATGAGAAGATTTATTGGTATTATTTCAGCTTTTGTATTAACAGCGGTTATCTTAGTGGGATGCTCAAGTGCAGACAATCAAGAAACGAGCGAGAGAAAAGTATTAAAAGTGGGGGCGACGCCTGTTCCACATGCTCAACTTCTAGAACTCGTTAAGCCAGTTTTAGAGGAGAAGGGGATTGATCTTGAAATAGTTGAGTTTACTGATTATGTAAAACCAAACTTGGCCCTTGATGATGGGGAAATTGATGCAAACTTCTTTCAACACGTGCCTTACTTAGAAAGCTTTAATGCTGATAGGGGACTTGACCTCATTAGTGTGGGAACGGTTCATGTGGAACCGCTGGGAGCTTATTCAGAAAAAGTTAAAACGATAGACGACTTAGAAGCGGGCGCGGAAGTGGCTATACCGAGTGACAGCGTAAATGGCGGTCGTGCATTAATATTACTTGAATCCAATGGGCTTATTAAGCTAAAAGAAGATGCAGGGCTAGAAGCAACTGAGTTTGATATTGTAGACAATCCGCTAGAGTTAAACTTTACTTCTATAGAAGCAGCACAGCTTCCACGTGTTATTGGTGATGTTGACCTTGCCGTTATTAATGGGAACTTTGCAATCGAAGCAGGGCTCAATCCACTTGAGGACGCCCTTGTACTAGAGGGATCTGATTCACCATATGCAAATATCATAACTGTAAAATCAGATTATACAAAAGTTGATGAGGTTTCAGAATTGTTAAATGCCCTTCAATCAGATGAAATTCGTGAATATATTGAGAAGAACTATAATGGTGGAGTGGTTGCAGCATTCAGTAAAAATTAAGTGAATAATACACTTTGAAATGGATATAAAGAAAACTGGCTGAAGGATTATGCCAGTTTTTCTTTATTCATAAGATGATCGTAGATCAATGTTTTCGTAAGCTTGAATAGAAAACTTTAATAAAGAAGGCTATAGAAAAGGGAAAAACATTTACATTTTATGTTATAAAAAAGTAAATGTAAGACGTGGATTAAGTATTAAAAATCCCTTATAATAAGGAAGAGAAAATTCAAAAACAGTCATGAATTGTCAGAAATATTTTTATTTCTAGAATGCGTTGACACTTATTCAGGAAGGTGCTATTATATAACAGTCGTCGCAAGCGGCTAGCAAAAACGAGAGTTAATAACTAAGCTGATTGCAAGGGTTTTGAGGAAGTTGATCAAGAAAAAACTTGAAAAAACTTCTTGACAAAACTGGTCGACACTGGTAAGATAATAGAGTCGCTGGAACACATTGATTAACAAAAAATCAATCAAGTTTTTACATAGAACAAGTTGATTTCGGTCTTTGAAAATTAAACAGTATAGAATTATAACACGTTCAATTCTTTACCGCATCAAGACAAGGTCTAGATGCAAAACAATTGATTCGAAACGGATATAATGATAACAATAATTAGTCAGCATATCTGAGACGGACAAAACAATTTGAAGTTTCTTCAAAA
>LQAG01000489.1_pt1 | contig 9850 bp, 16 predicted proteins | sample 1535801 | NCBI WGS metagenome assembly LQAG01 (sample SAMN04331584, study PRJNA305678) | bioreactor metagenome | isolation source: bioreactor_3 inoculated with Wadden Sea sediment 1st replicate of a... | place: Germany:Bremen | reverse complement strand
TTATGGGAGTAAAGTTTTTCAGATAAAGTCTATCATGACGGAAAATACATATTATAAATCAAATGTGTGGAGAATAAGGAAAAAGCAATCTGAGCCTTTAGATATGTATACATTTGATGTTAAGAGAGTGCCTAATGATGATGAGGTTTTTCGTTACTGGACAACAATAAAATTGAGCTATGATCTTTCTTACATTTATGTAGATGGATCAAAGATGAATAAGCATACAGGCCGTAGTTCTTCGGAAAATTTTGAAGGTCGTTTGTTAATGGAAGAGAAAACCTATTAAACCGTCATATAGCACGAGGAAATTTCGAAGCTCGCCAGGGTGTGCGTGGCGGTTCATATCAAGAAAAAAGTTGATGAACGAAATCAATTTGATCCAACAATATAGAAAACTGGGGGATAAATGAAAAATACGAATATGCCAACTTGGGAATCACTGCAAAAGAGAATGATATGGGATCAGCTAAAGTTTATTAAGAATAAAAAATACTAGATTATGCAGCGGTGAAGGATACACAGCGAATCATTTTCACAAATGAACAAAAGTTACAGCAATTGAGCCTTCCGAAGTTGCTATATCTAATCGCGTGTGTGAAACGAGTACAGGCAAATTAAAGGGGGCTTGAAGCGCTAAAAAAAATTGAAAGCAAGTCATATGACGGTGATTTTTGCCATTTTGTTCTTGAATATACAGAAGATCGATCAGATATTTTGGCTGAGTTTGAAAGAATTCTAAAAAAGATGGACTCCTTTCTATCATCAAACATAACCGGATTGGTCGGGTTATGCAAATGGTGACGCTTCTAAATGATTTTGAACATGCAGACGAATTACTTGATGGAAAACCAAGTGTAGCACGGAAATATGGGACAATAAACTACTATACCGATCAAGAGTTATTGGAATGGTCGAGAAAATTTAAAGTATCAAAAATTTATGGGATTAGAACATTTTGGGCATTTGCAGCAAGAGCAAGAGATACACACTGATCCTGACTGGCAGGATAAAATGTTGAAAATGGAAATGAGAGTTTGTGAAATCGAGGAATATAGAGCGGTAGCATCATTCCATCATTTAATTTTACATAGGAAACCATTGTAGTTTAGCAATGAATATTGAGTTGTTTTCAAGTGTGAGTTGAAAGAATATCTGAACATATGATGGGGATATAAAGGGTTATTAATAATCGGTTATTAATAGAAATCAGGTGTTGTGGTGTTATCAAAGAAAGTAAAAATTTTGGTGAAAATTGCAATGACTATAATGGTAGGTTTGTTAAGTAGACAAATAGAATGGATTCCAGTTTTTGTAGGGGATATTTTATATGCAGTAATGATGTACTTTATAATAGAACTAATTTTGTTCAGGAAAAAAAGCCTTATTGTGGCAGTTTTCGCACTCTTATTAACATATTTAATAGAGTTTTCCCAACTGTATAAAGCGGATTGGATTATAGAAATAAGAAGTACATTGCTTGGAAAGTTAGTGTTAGGGCAAGGTTTTCTCTGGTCAGACATTTATTCATATACATTTGGGATTATTCTTGTTTATAAATTATCTCAGCTAAGTAAAACAGAGGAAAAGTATTAGTGATTTCAAGATAAAGCGGGCGTTTTGTAGGTGTTGCAATAGAAGGTGAATGAAGGTGTACTCCAGTAACGTTATATTGCCATAAAAACACCAGTTAGTTAGGGGCATGAAAAATGTATAATAGCAAATCTGAATTACTGAATGATTTTCCTGAGCTATACTTAACAGAGTTCGGAGATTTTGCAGTTAAAAAATCACTCGTAGAATCATACGAAATCATAGACTTTCATTGTCATCTATACAACGGAGCGAAAGGTTTCGTTCCGAGGCTAATGAGAAAAGAACATGAGGATATGAATAATCGTTTTCGATCTATCTTGTTATCCTATAAGCATCAAATGTTTTAATTTCAGTCATGTTCTTTTTACAAGCTATCCTCATGAGAAATCAGCGCTTGGATTAATCAAGACTGCATATGAACTTTCGGGAATAGGTGGTTTTTATTCAGCGATTACATTGTCTACTCCTAAACGAATGTTAAGAGATATGAAACTGAATAATATATCAAAAGCGGTGGTGCTGCAATTGAACACACCGGATTGTGATTGTAGTCAAGAAATGAAGTCAGTCATATCCCAGTATAGTGATTTTTGTGAGTTTTGGGTGCATACATCCACATGATAAAAAATATTGAAGAGAAAATAGAAGAGAATTTAAGTTATGGCGTTCGAGGTTGGAAAATTGCACCTCATGTTATAAATGAAAATATTGATTCAGAAAAAAACGATTGAGTTAATGAAGTTACTACACGAGACAGGTTTGCCAATTATATCGTGTAGTGGACGAGCCTTACCATATAAGGATGTATATAGATTGCCAAAGAATCTACAACACACAGTAGAATCGCAAGTGATTAAGCGGTTTGAAACACTCTTAAATGTCATTCCAGACCTTAATCTGATTTTCGCGCATGGTGGGCTATATCAGTCAGATGAATTAATTGAGTTGATGAAAAATATCCTCAAACCAATTTAGATATTAGTACACAACCGCCAGCAAATATTGAGAAATTTATTAGGCATTTAGGGAGTGAGCGCATTTTATATGGAACTGATTATCCAGCGTTTAATCATGCGTTTCCAATTGTCTCTGTTTTGAGAGCAACGAGTAGTGACATAGAGAGAACAAATATATTTCATCAAATGCAAAACGATTACTTAAGTTGTAGTGTTTAAGAAAAAAATTCTTAATAACTTGAATGGTCAGAAAGTGAAAAGTAGTTCAGACGGTTTCTCTGGCGTGGTAGTTGAAGTCGCTCGTTAATCATAATGTATGTGTTTAACTCAGATATGAAGTATATGAATTGCCAAAGTGTCCAACCGGTGATTGACTAAGCCAAAAGGTTGAGTAAACATGTTTCTGGAACAAAGTTAAATAAATGATACTATATAAGTTCGCTGATTGTCGTTATTCTGGCCAGTTGAGCGAAGACATGCTTTTAGCACGACATTAAAAAAAGCACATTTGTGAGAAAAATGTGTGTATTTCTGGAAAAAGGGATACTCACTATGTTTAGTTTGGTATAAGTTTGAGGTGTGAAATGTATTTAGAGCCTAGTACTAAGAATGATTGTTCTACTGTTTCAACTATGATTTTGGACTTAATGAATTATCATAGAAAGTTAAACAATGCCCCGAAGGAATTCTGGACGACAATGGTTGAATCTGAGGAAATGTTCAATATTTGGATTAAAGTTGGAACAGTGTTTAAAATTATCGAAAAAGATAATATTGTTGGTTTTCTTTATGTAAAGAAAACAGGTAAAACAGTTGCAGTTTTAGAGGATTTATATATCAAGAATACGTATAGGAACTTAGGTTATGGGAAGAACGCTATGACCCTACTTGATGAACGAATGAGGAATCAAGGCACTACATCATTGCTTGTAGAGGTTGTACCAAGAAACCATAGAGCTATAGATTTATATACTGAAATAGGATTTGACCATTTAAACTTAATTCAACTTAGAAAAAATTATGACGAACGTCTGAATAAAGAGGAAGTCATAAGAATTCTAGATCGTGAGTTAAAGCTTTATTAAAAGCATCGAGAATTAGAGAGCGTTGAAAATTCAAGTTGATTATTTAAGGGAAATGAGTATTCAAAGCAAATCAGGTATGAATTTAATATATAGAGTGTTTTAATCAGCTTTGACGAAACTGAAGGATTTGAAATGTCTAGGTAGAACAACATGAACCATGACAATTTTATATAAAATCAGCAGCCGAGTTAGAGAGTATAAAGAAGTGATAATATATCAAAATCTATATGATAATTGATACTTAAATAATGAAATGAAGAAAAGGTGGATCGTATGGAATATACTCTTAAGTATTTATTAGAGAACTCAAAGCTACCAGGAAGACGTGCAAACTTAGAGCTTCTCTATGATTTTGAAAAATGTGCAACAGAGAAAATTGTCTTAGATTGCTTGGCTGTAAAAAAAACATGATCTGAACAATACTCCAGAAGAATTTGCAATTATGTGCGGAGTGGTAGGTTATTGCAAAGTGAATAATGACGATGTTTGTGGTGTTTTTGAATTCCTAGAAGAGTATGCTCAAGCTATAGCTGGAGAGTCAGGGAATCGGTCGCTATGGGAATCCAATCTATGCTCATTTTAAAACGAATATAAATCTTTGGAAGTGATAAAGTCTTGGTTGAATAAAACACATTTGCACCAAAGAGCTATGATAGCTGGACTTTGTATACCAAAACTGCAAAACTATAGAAATAATATATCGAGAAACTGCAATTATACTAGAGCAACTAATGAAGGAAGTATTAAATTGGAATGGACAATTGAGTGAAGGGCAAAAAGCACTGCGCAAAGCTTTGGGATATTGCTGGAGCATAGCAATTGAAGCTAATCCAGATAGTATGAAATCAGAGTTTGAAAAGTATCTTAGGTATGAGAACAAACACATAGTATGGATTGTGAGATCAAACTTGAAGAAGAATAGACTAATTAAGTTAGATATAAAGTGGGTTGGTAGATTAACGAATGAGAAATAAAATTTCTTTGACAATGGCACTGCGTTACTATAGTGGTTGTGACACGGAAAACGGCTGCTAACTTTTTATTACAGATCATTTCCAAACACGTCCCTAAATTATATATAATGTGGCGTGTTTTATTGATCAACAAATGTTAAAATATAGAAAAGAATATATATAGTGGGGAGAGTGCTGAACAATGGAGAAAAAGCATTTATTTAATGAAATAGCAGAACAGTACGATAAGCATCGGGCCAGGTATAGTGAAGCATTATTTGAAGATATTTTTGATTATAGCGGTGTGAATAGCAATAGCGATGTCTTAGAAATCGGCTGTGGCACAGGTATTGCAACAAAGCCTTTTATAAGAAAAAAATGTAGATTAGAAGCCATTGAAATAGGCAAGAATCTTGCTGAGTATACTATAAGGAAATATTCAGATTATGCAAAATTTGCAGTCAGAACCACATCTTTTAAAGACTTTCAGTCGGATAAAGAAGGATATGATTTAATTTATTCAGCGACAGCATTTCATTGGATACCAAAGAAAATAGGTTACAAGAAGTCATACGATTTGTTGAAAAAGAAGGGGCTATAGCACTCTTTTGGAATAGACCGACAATAAGCGATTCAAATATGGACTTAAAGGACGAAAATAACAATTATTGTATAAGAAACATCTTGGTGAGCTTGATTCACAAAGAGTTAGTCAAAGCAAAGAAGAAATGTATTTGCAAGTGGACTTGGAACTTGAACGTTATGGATTTGAAGATATACGAACAAAAATTTATCAAAGCAGTCGAGCCTTGACTGGCGAAGAATATGTAGACTTTCTATGCACATATTCAGACCATATGGCATTGAGTGAAAGTTTGAAAAATCCATTTTACAATGACATAAGAAATGCTATAAGGGAGCACGACGATATAGTCGAAATACTAGATACAGCAGATCTGCATTTAGCAAGAAAGCAGTGATGGTTCAGTATTAAACAAAATTAATCTTGGAGGAATAAAATGAAATATTATTTATCATCTTTCAGAACAGGAAATAGGGTAGATAAACTTGTTGAAATGTCAAAGCTGACAAATAAAAGAAGTCGCTTTAATTTCAAATGCCATGGATTACATGTCTGATTTAGAAACACGTTCAATTGTAGAAGCTCATGACAAGAAGGATTTAGAAGAACTGGGCCTACATGTGGAATCTATTGATCTACGCGACTATTTTAATAAACAATCAGAGCTAAGGAAAAAGATGAGGCACTATGATATTATTTGGTGCACTGGCGGGAATAACTTCATTCTATTAGAAGCCATAAGACGTAGTGGACTGGAAAAAGTTATATATGAAAGAAATTCATCAGAAAATAGATTCATATATGGAGGGTTTAGTGCAGGTGCAAGTATTTTAGGACCAACTTTGGAAGGCATTCACTTAACAGACGAACCAAACATAAAACCATATGGCGAGACTGAATCTATAAGGTGGGATGGACTGGGAATATTAAACTATGTAATAGTGCCTCATTATCAGTCAGAACTATTCAAAGATTTAGATACCAATTCAGCGATAGAATTCTTAATCAAAAACAAGACATTATTTAAGGCTATAAAAGATGGTGAAGTGATAATTATTGAGTAAGAGGAAAACTTGTAAGTTTTATAATAAGTCGAGTTCAAACCATAAACTATGGAAATATGACAATATATTTGCTGTTTTAAGCGGATATAAATGAAGTCATGATTTATTAGAAAATGAGATGAATCAATTTGACGACAGATCATTACCAGCTTGGTTTGAGCAGGAAAATGAAGTTGAACATTATATCGTCATCCAGAATATGAAAACCTGTTATAGCACAGACTCATGGTGCTATAAGCGGAGTGTTACATAGTGGGCTAAACACTGGGAGCCTATCAATTAGAGTTTTAAAGCATAAGCATAGATCAGGAGCAGAAAGAAAATTGGTAGATGAAATCGAAAATAACAGACATATTATGGAGGCTAACTTGGAATATAAATTAGTGGTATTTGATATGGGAAACACCTTGCTAGATTTTTCATGCAGGCAAAACATTCGGATGAAGAGAAAGATATGATTGGTTGTAAGAATATAAAAGAATATCTTAAAGAGAATCACTCGGTGAATGTGTCTTCTAAAACGATTAAGTCAGAGCTCATAGATGTTTGGTATTCTGACTTTTATAAACGCCAACAATTAATAGAGCTTGATGTTTGTATCTATGTCAATCGGTTTATGCAAAAATCGGTTGTGAGAACCATATTGTAAATTGTAAGGTCTTAATGAGAGCCTTTTACAAGCCCTATATGGATGAAGTCATTATCAATAAAGGTGGCCTTGATGCCCTAAAATCAATAGGAAAGACTATGAAGATTGGTGTCATTTCAAATTGTATTCTATTCGATGCATTCTATGAAGAAGTATTCAAAATAAAAGGGCTGTATAAGTACGTAGATAAATTTATCTTTAGTTATAGCCGGCAGATTAGAAAGCCGGACAAAAGACTGTTTGAAGAAATGTTAACTTGTTTTGATTGTGCTCCACATGAGGCTATTATGATTGGTGATAGTTATCAGGCTGATATATTACCCGCCAAGGCTTTGGGCATGAAAACGGTTCACTTGACCCATAAACATAGTAAAGAGAGTGCTGCGAATATATGTATAAAAAGCCTTGAAGAAGTTATAGAATCTATAAAATGCTTGTAGCGTGAAACTTGTGTGGTGGCTTAGACACTTTGTACAAACGATTAGAAATGAAAATTTACAAGGAGACAATTATGGATTTATTTAAAGGGATATTCCTTGGTTTTGCAGTTTATTTTGCATCGTCCATAGTATCCAAATACACTGGTATCAATGAGTGGTCATATATTATATGCTTTTCAAGTGGTATTATTATATATACTTCGAGTAAGAATATTTCTGACAAAGACAAGAGAAAAACAGTATTAAAGGCGATAATAGGGGTGGCTGTAATAAGCATATGTACAACAGTATTTATACAGTATATAGGCTCCAATATTGATAAATGGTTTTAGAATCTTATAAATACCCATATAGCCACGGCTTTTCCATTTATGGTGAGCCTAGCAAAATGTATAAAGTTATGATGTACGAACTCTTTTTGGGATCTGTAAATCAAAGGCGCAGGAATAAGAATACTAAATAGATACATCCTAGGAAACAGTGGGAATCGCATTCTACTAGGACAATTTGAAAGTCTCTTGAAAAATCATGAAACATCTAACAGGTTTTGCAATGCATACAGAGGCGAGTGGAGAATATAAATTGGTGATAATAAGCAAATGTTTATTGAAAACTATTGCTCATAGGATGTGAAATAAAGTTCTTGTTAAAGCATTTGAAATATGGTAAGATAAACAAATGCTACAAAAACACTGGAAATGAATTGAAATATATCTTATTTTATCTATGTTACATATCTAATTTATTATTACTATTCTTTTATGCTATCATCTCAGGAATCGATGCCTTTCTTGTTTTCATAGTTTATTCCAAAATCAGACACTGATTTATAGTAGTACCTATACAAGACAATAATCTATTGAAACAATTTTTGAAAGGACGTATTTTATTACAGAAAATATTATTATCTCATTGGCAGGACTTTTTTTAATCACATCATTCACGAATATTTTGGCAACATTGAAAACCATATTGGTATCTAAAAAAATCATGAATCCGGTATATCTAGTTGTATTTGTTGATGCCATGATATTTGCAACTGTCGTAACAAAAGTAACAAGCTCCACAGGCTTGCACTATACAATAGCATATGCCTGCGGTAGGACAGTTGGCGTTTTCATTGGAAACAAAGTGGAAGAAAGATTAGCTCTTGGTATTCTCGAAGTCGATATGTTTTTGAAAAACAAAAGCAAGATGCTTAAAGTAAAGGAAATGCTATGCAACGAGGGATATACAGTGAATAGTTTTTTATCTAAGGGCTTAAATGGTGATAACCGTTACAAGATAGAAGTGGTTATCAAAAGAAGTGAATTTAAAATACTTGAGGAAATTCGTTGAAAAATGTGGTGTGGTTAATCCAACATTAAAAATCAAAAACTTGAGTAAAATTTATGGCAAAATATGCGCAACGAATATAGGTCCAATATAAAGTTGGAAAGTAATTATGTAATTTCGCTTGCAATATTAAAGTGTATGTGTTATGATGTTTTAGTACCTTAAGTGAGAAGCGAAAAACATTTAAATAAAGTATTTTAATGACCTGATGTCGAATTATTCGTTATTATATCATTTCTAAAATTTTATCTAATTGGAGCAATATCGTTCTTAAATGAATTTTACGCGAATCTGAGGACAATAAAATTTTGGAGGAAACAAATTATGATGAACGGAACAGTAAAGTGGTTTAATGCAGACAAGGGTTTTGGTTTTATTACTGGTGAAGATGGCAAAGATGTATTTGCACATTTCTCACAAATTAACAAAGATGGTTACAAGTCACTTGACGAAGGTGAAGCTGTAACATTTACTCTTGCTGAAGGTCCAAAAGGTCCTCAAGCAGAGAATATTACATCTAAGTAATTAAATGAAAATGAAAAGAGTTGATCATATCTATGATCAACTCTTTATTTTTTTTGTATAAAGTATAAATACTGACAGTTTTCGTTGAAAAGGATAATTTCTCCATATCAATTACAACAATGTCCCTGAGCACAATAAAAGGGTGTGTTTTTTTACACCTCAAATGTTAAAATATAGAATAAGTTATATAAAGTGGATGGGCTAGTGTGTTAGCCTTTTAAGTGTAAAACAGGCTTAATTCTGGATGGTTAAATGAATGAAGGGAAAGATGCATAATGAAGAAAAAACTGAATACATGGCTAATCGCTGTTATATGCATATTGCTTGTTGGCATCGTGGTGAAAATCAATGAGCTGAACAATTATATAATACTCTTTGAAGAACAACAAAATAGTTAAGGCTGGTTGAATCGTTACTTAATGCTTTGAATGCGCGAGAAAAACTGCAGGAAGATAATTCTCAAAAAGAAAAAGTAATGAAGAAAAACAGAAAGAAGATAAGGTTCAAAACACAGTAACATATAAAGGCGAGACTGATACAGTCATAAGCGAGAAGGATGATTCAAATGTCAGTCATGAAAGTGATCTGATACAATATGGATCATATTTGAAAGATTTTAAAGACATATATATTAAAGAAAACTGGACACAAGATCAAAGAGAAA
>LQAG01000488.1_pt1 | contig 9871 bp, 13 predicted proteins | sample 1535801 | NCBI WGS metagenome assembly LQAG01 (sample SAMN04331584, study PRJNA305678) | bioreactor metagenome | isolation source: bioreactor_3 inoculated with Wadden Sea sediment 1st replicate of a... | place: Germany:Bremen | reverse complement strand
GCAGATGGCTGATGGCGTGCAATGGCCGGCTCCGACCGAAAGTTATGCCCTGACAGGCGGCACCGTGATGAAATTTGTCAAGGGCAAAGATCCGATGGCAACCAGCGAATCAAAAGATGATAAGCCCTTCCAGTTCTACGGCCCGGCCCACGACGACCGCAAGCTGTGGATCTGGGTTCGCCCGCAAGCAGGAGCCGATGAAGAGCCTGATGCCGAATGGCCGATGTACCTCTCGACCGGCCGGATTATCGATCACTGGCACACCACCAGTATGACCGGTCGCATTCCGGAACTGATGCGTGCCAATCCATACTCCTTTGTCGAAATCAATCCGAAGGACGCGCTCAAACACGGTATCAAGCCTAATGACATGGTTGAGATCGAATCACGCCGCGGCAAGGTCGTTATGCCGGCCAAGGTCATGGAAGGACCGATTGAGGGAACCGTCTTTGCCTACTGGCACGACATGCATGAGGACCGGATGATCAATAAAGTTGTCAAAGACAGCTTTGATCCAGGCTCCAAAGAGCCTGAATTCAAGATCTGCGCATGCCGGATCAAGCGCGTCTCCGGCCCCCGGGCCCTGAAACCATACGTCGTCTGAGTTTTTTTCAAAAGGTTGCCGGACGCATTGCTTCCGGCAACCTGCACCGAAAGGACACACTATGCCAATAGGTGGCTTTGTGATCACCATCGACACGTCGGTTCAGGATGACGTCTTGAGTCGCTTTGCTGAAATTCCCGCTATTGAGGTTCATGGTGTCGATCCGGAAGGGAATGCTGTTGTCGTCATCGATACCGATAGCTCGGACGAGATGGAGCAGATCACCAGAGATGTACAAAAAATCGACGGCGTTCTTGCTCTTGGAGTAACCTACTTTCATGCTGAAGACGAGATCGAAAAAATCGAAAGGGGTGAGCTTAAACCGAACCGTTCCCTTGGCCGCAAAGGGGAAAAGCCGGAGGACCGCTCTTAAGCTGTTAACGGTCGTTGCCGGATTTTTATTTTTCCGACCCCATCGAAAGCCAAAACCCTGGCAACCTCCCCTTTGAGGGACAACCTGCTGCGCCCCCCCGGCGCAGTCATGGAACACGCCTATCCCGGCAAGTGCATCCGCTGCGGCCGCTGTGTGGAAGTCTGCCCTTACCACTGCGTCAAACTGCTCGATATCCGCCAGGGCGGCCTGAATACCGGAACACCTGTCATCAACGTCGAACAGATCCCCTGCTACCTGTGCATGAAATGCGTCCACGTCTGCCCGACGGGTGCCCTGATCCCGTTAGAGCAGCATGAAACACGCATGGGCCTGGCGGTCATTGACCGGCATAGCTGCGTTTCCTGGCAGGAAGACAGTCTGCTGATGTGCAAAACCTGTTACAACGTCTGCCCTTATCGTGATAGCGCAATCCGCATGGAAGAGTTTCGCCCCCATGTCGATGAACGTTACTGCACCGGCTGCGGCATCTGCACTCACGCCTGCCTGGTTCAGCGGAAACAGGGCGGCAAGGCGATCAATATCAAACCGATCTATGCAAGCTACAAACTGCCGGAGGCCCCACAATGAAACGTTGGAACTGGGGCCGTAAACGTTTTCTGGTCCTCAGCGGGGCCTTTATACTGCTCCTGCTCACCCCCCTGTTGAACTGCTACCTGAACATCAACTTTATTCAGGGCTGGTATCAGTCGATCGGTATCGGCGATCTCTGGATCGTTTCCCCCTGGAAGGGCTTGAGAGCCTGCTCGTCACCAGACAACCGTTCGGACCACTGCTGACCGCCCTGATTATACCGACCTTACTGGCCATGACCATGGGCCGGGTCTCTGCAGCTGGGCCTGCCCGATCACCTTTCTGACTGAACTGGGAGAACGGCTCAAAAACTTTTTTCCGGCCAGACATCGACCCCGGAGCGGTGGCAACTGATCCGCCAGATGCTCTGGTTGAGCCTTGCCCTGGAGCTGTTGGTCACTCTGGTGTTGGGAGCCCCAATATTCGTCTTTCTGTCCCCCCCCGGCCTGGTTGGACGGGAACTGATGACACTGGTCTTTTTTCACACCCTCACCCTGGAAGGGCTTATCATTGTCATTGCCCTGGGCCTTAACATGGTCAGCAAACGTTTTACTGTCGCTATCTCTGTCCGCTTGGAGCGCTGCTGGCCTTACTCGGACAACGCCGGCGGGTCCGGCTGGAAAATATCATGCAGGGCTGCCGTGGCTGTGGCAGCTGCGACAATGCCTGTCCCATGGGCCTTAAACCGAGTCGCGGGGAGGGGAGGAGCGTCTATTGCTGGAATTGCGGTTCCTGCATCGACCACTGCCACTTCGGGCAGCTTAAATTCAGCCTCAGCCGTTCATCCCAGATCGGAGACGAGCCCTCCGGAGAACAACCAACAGCTTGACACGGACATTTTTTCAGGCCTTAATTGAGAGTCCATGTCACTCCCAAGGAGCGTGTAAAATGTCCGATTCTTCTCAGCCTCCCGGTCGGGATCATTCCCCTCACTGGCCCGATGTTACCGGGGTCATCCTGGCTGGCGGCCGCAGCCGGCGTATGGGTCGGGACAAGGCCCGGCTGCAGCTGTCCGGTCAAAGTATGTTTGACCGTGCCCTGGCAATGATGCAGAGTCTTTTTGCCCGGGTTATTATTGCCGGCGACCGACCGGACCTGTCTACTCCCGAAGTACCTGCCATTGCCGATATCTATCCCGGCAGTGCCTGGGGGGAATCCATACCGGCCTGGTCTCGGCACAGACCGATTGGGTCATGATCGCCCCCTGTGACATGCCCTATCCCGACCGCGGGATTGCCGAGGCCCTCCTGCAATGTCGCAATGGCTACGATGCCGTCGTACCGCGAACTCCTTCGGGCTTTGAGCCGGTCTTTGCCCTCTATCACAAAAATTGCCTGCCCTGTATGACAGACATGCTTGAGCAGGGCAATCTGCGTATTTATGCGTTCTACCAGAACATCAACATCCGCTATCTCACAGCTGCAGAGATGCCACACGGCTGGCAACGTTCACTCTGCAATCTCAATACACCTGAGGATCTCGCCAGAGCAAGAAAACAGCACCGGTAGGCCGGTGACACTGAAGAGGGCAACTTTCCTTTGACATTCCGCTGTATAGTTGTCTATATAGTGGAAAATTGACACAATTATGGGGTTAGCGTGGAAAAAAAGACAGATATGGCCGTCCAGGCACCGCTCTGGATGCAGAAAAACGATCAGAACTTTCTTGGTGAAAAGCGGATCAAGCTGCTTGAACAGATTGACCAACAGGGATCTCTGTCAACGGCGGCCAAGGCAGCCGGCATGAGCTATAAGGCCGCCTGGGATGCACTCAACACCATGAACAGTCTGGCTGAACGGCCCCTGACCATAGCAGCAACAGGTGGCGCGGGCGGCGGTGGAACGGTTTTGACCGAGGAGGGTCATAAGGTGATTCAACTGTTTCGATCCTTCGAGCAGGAGCATCGCAACAGCCTGGCCCGACTGGAAAAACCTTGGGAGACATTGATCACTATCTGCCCCTGCTGCAGGGGATGACCCTGCGCATCAGCTCAAAAAATTTGCGTATCAGCACCAAAATGTCTTTTCCGGTGTGATTCGCGATATCGTTCGCGATGATCCGGTCGCTCAGGTCGTCCTGGAGCTCAGATCAGGCCACCTGATCTACGCCGTTATCGGTAACGACAGCATTGACGACCTGCAGTTGAAAGAAGGGGACAACGCCTACGCCCTGGTTAAAGCATCATCAGTGATGATTTCCACCGCACAGGAACCGGTCTCCATCAGCGCAAGAAACATGATCCGCGGAACAATTTCAAGAATCACTGAAAACAAGGTTCTGGGAGAGGTCGCCCTTGACATTGGCGGTGGAGACATCATCACCTCAACCATTACCGAAAACAGCGTCAAAAGACTGGCATTAAAAGAAGGGGACAAGGCCTGGGCCGTCATCAAAACATCCAGCGTTATCATCGGGATCGATTAATTCCAGCTGCCTCTGTCCGGAAACCGCCCTTTTCGACGGCCTCGGTGTCATGCTGCGCACCTGTTGTGCGGCGTAAAGAACGGCACCTCGGCTTCACATGCCTGACGTTCCTGACCATGCAAAAAACTGTTGCCCGCGGATCGGAAACAGCCGCTGTGCCATCCGGAATGTCGGCGGGGCATCAGCTTGAACCATTTTCACTATTGAGTCGTTAACGCCCTTGAATTATCTATACCAATCATTATTGACAGCCTTTGAGCTGATCGGCAACCTTGACAGCGAAGTTCTGAACGCGGTCTGGACCTCGATCTACACATCGACGACAGCAATTCTTTTTGCCGCACTGGTCGGGACCCCTTTTGGAATCTGGCTTGGCCTGAGTAGCTTTCGCGGTCGCCGGATCATGGTCACCCTGCTCAACACCCTGATGGCGCTGCCAACGGTTGTCGTCGGCCTGGTCCTGTTTGGACTATTGAGCCGTCAGGGACCCCTCGGCGGTATGGGCCTGCTGTTTACCCCCTATGCCATGATCCTGGGGCAGTTTGTACTCGCCACACCGATCATTGCCAACCTGGTCCTGGCCGCCGTTTCAGGCGCCGATCAACGCATTCTGCCAACCCTGATGACCCTGGGGGCGACCCCCTTTCAAACGGCATTGCAGCTCGTGCAGGAGATCCGCTTCGGCGTCATGGCCGCCGTCATTGCCGGATTCGGCCGAGTCATCGCCGAAGTCGGCGTGGCCATGATGCTGGGCGGCAATATTCGCGGCGTTACCCGCACCATGACAACGGCGATCGCCTGGAGACCAGCAAAGGGGAATTTGCTTTCGGACTGGCTCTCGGGATTATTCTCCTGCTGGTCGCCTGAGCGTGAACTTCGGGCTCAACCTCCTACAACAGCGATAACAGCTATGGCAACCATCTATACACTGGACAATATCCGCATCAGACTCAACAGCAAATTCAGCCTGCAGGTGCCCCAGCTGGAGATCAAAAAGGGGATTATCACCTCGATCACCGGAGCCAATGGCGCCGGGAAAAGTACCCTGTTGAGGATTCTGGCTCTGCTGCTGAAACCCCACCGGGGAAATCTGTTTTTTTCGGGCCGGAAGCTGAGTGACCATAACGATCTTCAGCGGCTGCGTCGCCTGGTCACACTGGTCGATCAATCCCCCTACCTGCTGCAGGGGAGCATCTACAGAAACCTGGCCTTCGGCCTGAAGGTCAGACAGATTGCCCGGAGTGAACAGGCAGACCGTATCCATCAGGCCCTGACCGACGTCGGCCTGACTTTGCCTGCGCGACGCTCGGTCCGCAATCTGTCGGGAGGGGAGAAGCAACGTGTGGCACTGGCCCGGGCCCTGGTTCTGCAACCAGAGGTTTTACTGCTGGATGAGCCGACCGCCAATATCGACCACGCCAGTCAACCTCGCTTTGAAGAACTGCTCCAACAGCTGGCGGCCAAGGGCATGACAATTCTCCTGTCGACCCATGTCCCTGAACAGGCGCGACGATTGGGGGATGAATCTATTTTTGTTGAAGACGGACAGGTCAGGTCCGGGGCTTTCGATTCCGGCGAACACGATCCAGGATATTACATGTGGCCAGATCCGGTTCAACCATGTTGAGCGGCTCCATGCAGATCTCCCCGATTCCTTAAACATTGGTTTCATCGATCCTCCTGTTTGAAACCGGTACAGATCAGGGTCGCTCAATCAGGGCATAAACGGCAGTCCTCGCCTCACGGCATCAGCTCTGTCGCTTGCGCTCCCCTCCTGAAAGGACTTGCTTGACCTTGAACTTGGGCCGACCGGTGATCAGACGGGCGCTTTTACTCAACGAGAAATAGCTCCACAACCAGGTCAGGATTACCATCATTTTACTGCGGAAATCGATCAACGGAATAATGTGGACCAGCGACCAGACCAGCCAGGCCGGGAAGCCGGACACCTGCAAACCGCCGATCGCCGCGACGGCACGATTACGCCCAATGGTCGCCATCCCCCCCTTATCGCGGTAGACAAAGGCTTGCCCCTTCCTTGATCCTGCCGCTGAACACTCAGCGGCGATCAGCTGAGCGACATGACGGCCCATCTGAATGGCTGCCGGAGCAACCCCGGGACAGGTTGAGCGGTTTTTTATCGATGACACACGCCAGGTCGCCCACGGCAAAGACCGAGGGATATCCCGGTATCGACAAATCGTCGTTCGTCTTGATCCGCCCCTGACGATCCAGTTCGACCCCAGAGTTTCAGCAACTTTTGAGCCTCTGACCCCTGCCGCCCAGATAATATTTTCGGCAGGCAGGCGTTCTTCTCCAATGACGACGACACCCTCCTGAATATCGGTGACCAGGCTGTTCAAGCGAACTTCAACTCCCATCTGTGCCAGATCTTGTTCCGCCTTTCGGCCCAGTTTCTCAGGCAGGGCCGCCAACAGACGATCTGCAGCTTCGATCAGGATAATACGAGTTGTCGTGGTATCGATATTGCGAAAATCCTTGGGAATCGTCTGCGAAGCGATCTCCTTCAAGCTCCAGCCAATTCAACTCCGGTCGGCCCCCGCCGACGACGACAAAGGTCAATTTAGCCTGCCGGGCGTTTTCGTCCGCTTCCCATTCGGCGGCCTCATAGGCCAGGAGGATCCGCCGCCTTATCTCCAGCGCATCATCAACGGTCTTCAGCCCGGGAGCCATTGCCGCCCAATCGTCGCGACCAAAATAGGAATGTGTCGCCCCGGTCGCCAACACCAGATAATCATAATCGACTCTGCACCGGGAAAAAACACCTGTTTATTTTCCAAATCGACATCAAGCAGTTTTGCAAGAACCACCTTAACGTTACGCTGATGGCGTAAAATTCGCCGAATCGGGCTGGCAATATCGGCCGGAGATAAAACGGCGGAGGCCACCTGATAAAGCAACGGTTGAAACAGATGGTAATTGTGACGATCGACCAGAGTCACATTGACGTCTGACCTGGCCAGATCTTTAGCGCAGTGGATACCGGCAAAGCCTCCGCCAACGATAAGGACATGCGGTTTTGATGCTGAACCGGACAAAGAATCAATAGTCATGATCAATATACCTGAACGAAAGATAGATTTTTGATTTCCAGATGGGCAACAACCCCATTTCATAATAATAACTATCTATATAAACATATTTTTACTCCTGTTTTGAATAACCCGCACAGATTTTATTTTCCAGAACCTATGGCCGATCAAATGAAACCCCGAAAGCGGCAAATAGCAACCATTTTAATTGTTCAAATAGTCACCATTTTCCAACTGCTTTGTGCACATATTGCGACACCCTGCAACCCCGATGAGCGGATAGTGTACCCATCGATTCACTTCTTTATTTCAATTTTACAATCTCTATCTCTGTGAAAATAAAACATTTGACAAAATTCCGTCATAACGTTACAAGATTTGGTCTTACCATTTGTCTTGGAGATTTTACATGGTTTCTCTGTTACTCATTCTGATCAGTGCTGTTTTCGTCAACAACTTTGTCCTTGCGCGCTTTCTCGGCATCTGTCCCTTTTTAGGCGTCTCGAAAAAGGTCGAAACGGCGATCGGTATGGGGATGGCGGTTATCTTCGTCATGTCCGTTGCCTCGGTCGTCACCTGGTTTATTCAATATTTCATTCTGATCCCGTTTGGAATTGAATACCTGCAGACCATTGCTTTCATCCTGGTTATTGCGTCACTGGTCCAACTGGTTGAAATGATCATCCAGAAAACCAGTCCGGTACTCTACCAGTCATTGGGAATCTTCCTCCCTCTGATCACCACCAACTGCGCTGTCCTGGGTGTCGCCGTACTCAGTATCCAGAAAAGCTACAGCTTTCTCGAAGCGGTCGTTTTCGCTCTGGGCGCCGGTCTCGGTTTTACCCTGGCCATGGTTCTTTTGCCGGACTGCGCGAACGGGTCGATATCTGTCCGGTTCCCAACAGCTTTCGCGGCACCGCCATTGCGCTGGTCACCGCTGGTCTGCTGTCTCTTGCCTTTATGGGCTTTGCCGGACTGGTCAAAGGATAACGTAACGAGATCCTGCCGTCTGCAATCGGAATACCTGTATATCTTTTAAGAGGTTACAACAATGCTCACAGCAATACTCTGTCTCGGCGGAATCGGTTTAATCGCCGCGGCAACTCTTGGAGTCGCATCAAAAAATTCGCCGTTGAGGTTGACCCGCGTGAAGCAGCCATTATGGACGCTCTGCCGGGGGCCAACTGCGGTGCCTGTGGGGAGCCGGGTTGCTCGGGCTATGCCAAAGGCGTGGCCGAAGGCCGTCTTGCCCCCAATCTCTGTACTCCGGGAGGGAGCGACACCATTCAGGCCATTGCCGATATTCTCGGTGTCGAGGCGGTTGCAACAACGCCTCAAGTTGCAGTCGTTATGTGTCAGGGCGACAACGATAAAGCGACCAGTAAATACCATTACCTTGGCATTTACGACTGCAATGCCGCCCAGAAACTGGCCGACGGCCCCAAGACCTGTCCGAGCGGCTGTCTTGGTCTCGGCTCTTGCGAAAAAGCCTGCCCCTTTGATGCCATCGAAATGACCGCCGCCGGTCTGGCTGTCATCAACCGGGACAAATGTACCGGCTGCGAAAAATGTGTTGCCGTCTGTCCCCGCAATGTCATCGCCATGACCCCCAAAGAGGCCACAACTCACGTTCTGTGCAACAGCAATGACAAGGGCGGTGTTGTGCGTAAATACTGCCAGGTCGGCTGCATCGGCTGTAACATCTGTAAAAAGACCGCACCTGAAGCTTATCAGATCGAAAAGTTCCTGGCCCGTGTCGATTACGAGCACCACGAGGACGCGGCACAGGCCATTGAAAAATGTCCGATGAAGTGTATTCGCGATTTCAGTACCGGCTATCCAGAGGGGAGCAGCTTTGCTGTCTCCGATGCCAAAGCGTCTTAAAAACCCAGCCGCCTGAGAAGGATTAGAACCATCATGAGTCTGAAAACATTTGCCGGCGGACTTCATCCGCCGGACAGCAAAAAATATTCTGAGCATAAAGCGATCGAAGCATGTCCCCTGCCTGAAGAGCTGATCATCCCGGCCGCACAGCACATCGGCGCACCTGCCGATATTTGCGTCAGCGTCGGCGATCAGGTTAAAAAGGCCAGGTGATTGCGACAGCCAAGGGCTTTGTTTCCGTGCCGATTCACGCATCGACCTCCGGTGAGGTTGTGGCGGTTGAACCGCGCCTTCACCCCATGGGTCGCCCCTTCCAGCGGTTGTCATCAAACCCGATGGCGAAGATCGGTGGGATGAAACTCTGGAACAGAACGATCCCGACAAAACTCGACGGCGATGCGCTCAAGCAGCTGGTCGTTAAAGCCGGTGTCGTCGGCCTTGGCGGTGCAACCTTCCCGGCCCACGTCAAGCTTTCGCCGCCGCCGGAAAAAAGATCGACACCTGATTCTCAACGGTGTCGAGTGTGAGCCCTTCCTTACAGCCGACCATCAGCTGATGCTGGAAGAGAGCGAGCGGATCATCGACGGCATCAACATCCTGCGCAAGATTCTCGGGATTGAGCGGGCGGTCATCGGCATTGAAGCGAATAAGCCGGATGCCATCGAAAAGCTGACCGCGGAGTGCGCCGCTCACAACATTGAAGTTCAGGCTCTTGAAGTTAAATACCCGCAAGGAGCGGAAAAGCAGCTGATCGACGCCATCACCGGCCGTGAGGTTCCGTCCGGCGGTCTGCCGATGGACTGCGGCGTTGTGGTTCAGAATGTCGGTACCGCAGCTGCCATCAGCGACGCTGTCCGCCTGGGTCACCCCCTGGTTGAGCGGATTGCCACAGTGACCGGCCCCGGAATCAAAGAGCCGAAGAACCTCAAGATTGCCATCGGC
>LQAG01000487.1_pt1 | contig 9878 bp, 18 predicted proteins | sample 1535801 | NCBI WGS metagenome assembly LQAG01 (sample SAMN04331584, study PRJNA305678) | bioreactor metagenome | isolation source: bioreactor_3 inoculated with Wadden Sea sediment 1st replicate of a... | place: Germany:Bremen | reverse complement strand
CATCGCCTAACACAGCGGTGTCCCGCCATTCGCCTGGTAGTGACAGAGATAATGCTGTTACAAAGTTTATAGTGTGACTAATCTGAAGGTGTTGGAATAGCTGGCGAACGAGCGTGAACCGTGGGAACGTTATAGGAAATTCTTGTTTAGGGAGGCTGTATGAAGAAATGTGTATATTGTAACAGAAGTGTAGATGATGGCATCGAAATCTCAGAATCTGATATCATACCTGACTCATTAACAAACAAGAAAATTCTTTTGAAAAGCGTTTGTAAAATTGAACATAACAATGAATTTGGAGAAACTTTCGAATCTGAAATAATAAATAAGTTTGCTCGTGAGAGAAATTACTTAGGTATAAAAAACAAAGGAAAGAAGCTACCATCATACGTAGTAAAAATTAAACGAGACAATGTAGTTTTGAGAAGAAAATCACTAGAAAAAGAGATTTTTTTAATGGGAAAGGGTTAATACCTGGTAATTCTGAGAATGGAACTTTTAAACTAGGAGAGGTCGATAATCTTGCCAAGATGAAGAATTTCGATGACAATAGACTTGAACTTGTTAACCTCTCTGAAATAGAATTGCAAGAGTTACACACGATAGATATGAGCGTATTTTCTTCTAATGCAATGTTAAAACTTGTTTCGAAGATAGCATATGAGTGGTATTGCAAGAAGTATGAAATCTTCGAGTTCAGAGAAGCAAGTTCAGATATTGTTAATTTCATATTGAACAACGAAGGAATGCCAGTGGAGATTTTTGTGAATAGAAGTTTCAACAGTGCTATTGTAAAAATGTTAGATACTGGTTCACATACTCTAGGGATCCTTTCAGACAAAGAAGGGTGCTATGTCTTTTACTCATTTTGGGGACTGGTTAATTATAAAGTGAAGGTATCCAATGATGTTATCAACATTGGTAATCCGGTTGAAGCTTATGTAATTAGAAGCGATGGATCAGATTTTATTGCAAATTGAATAATATACACCAAATAGAAACAGAAGAGCCAAAACAAGCAGTTATTAATTTGACACAAGATATTCTATTAAATTATGAAAGAATGATGACCCAGAAATTAATGACCTCAAAAGCATTAAAAGGTTCAGTACTTGAGATTTCTGAGATATTAAATATTGATTCTGCGATTGAAAAAAGAGACAAGTTACTAGGGTATAGAGAAGATAATATGTTATCAACGGTACATTTACTAAACAATTTTGGTAAAAAGAAAGACCAAATGTATCACTGTTTCACATTTAATCATGCTGTTCGATTAGCAATGAATACAGAAGAATATGTTGGTTTCAATAAAGAGGAATGGGCGTCGAAATTCGAAAAAGTATTTGATAGTGGAGACCTAGAAAAAAAACCTCAGTTTTGGTATTGAGTATTTTGCTTTTACATCTAAACAAAAACTTCCTATAACACAGCGGTGTCCCGCCATTCGCCATTTGGTGACGAAGATTATGGTGTTTCGAATTTTATGATTCTTAGTAGCTGAACATGTTGTAATAGAAGGCGAACGAGCGTGAACCGTGGGAACGTTAGGTGGAATAATAAATGGCAGCTAATGAATAGAATAAAGGTTGGTTAAAATGAAAAAAAACAGCAATGAATATTTGTCTGATAGCACTAGTATTAACCTTCACAGGTTGTAGTGGGGAAAACGAGTTGATTACTAGAGTTGATGAGTTAGAAACAGAACTAGACTCAAAAAAAAGTAGAAGTAGAAAATCTTAAGTCAGAGGTTAACAAACTTAGAAATGAATTAAGCTTAAGCGAAGAAAAGAAAATTAGCTTGGAGAATCAAGTAACGGAAATGGAATTGAATGTTCAAAAGTATAATGAGAATTTACTTTTGGAAGCTTTAACAAGTGTAATAGATTATGATGAGAGTTTTGGAGTATTCCTTGTTCAGCTGGACGATAATCATATTCTAGTTGAAGTAAATGCTAATCAGTACAATGAAAAGGAAGTTTTCATTTACAAGAAGGACGAGGAGAATATAGAAAAGCTTAACATTCCATTCTGGGGTCTTACATACAAGTCATATGAAAATGGAACTATCAAGTTTTATAATGATGGTTCATTTCCAGCGGGCTATACTCGTTTTGCACCGCAATATTTACTTTATGATATTGAGAGTAAGCAATCAGTGTATGAGGAAATATTAGTGCCTCTACATGAAAATTTAAGCGTTGGTTCTAGATTGAATGTCTGTGAACTATCAAATATAAAGGTAAACAATAATTTTATCGAGTTCATGTATGAGAGTACAGAGAACACAGTATATACTGGCGGAGAAATTAATCCAACAGTGAACTACAGTCAAGATTACAACGGGAATTTTGTTATAGAAATGGTTAATGTCTTATTATCTGATGAACTTGAAATATCACTAATAGAGCAATTAGAAAGTAGGCCGTTTATAAGAGAAGCTTCTACCTATAGAGTGGAAAAAGAAAGCGGAGTTAATACTGTTGTAGTTTTGAAAATGCACAATATTGGTTTTTATAGTACTGATTTTAAGGATAGTGTTAGTTTCACAGTTGGCTTTTATGAGTAAGCCATTATAACACCACCTAACACATCGGTGTCCCGCCATTCGCCCGATGAAGAATGGGTTTGTGAATGTTCCGCGGAAAATGTTTATACGACACTGGAAGTGTTGAAAATAGAGGGCGAACGAGCGTGAACCGTGGGAACGTTATAGGAAATAATTTTCTAAGTGAATGTATTGTACAGAATTTTATCTATATCATAATCATTAGAATGTACAGAGGACAAGAGTTTATCAAAACGAGTATATTATTAGCGAGGATGAGTTTGTATCGCAAAATGTTTTTGCAGATACAGGATAAATTAAAGGTGATTATAGATGGGGATCATTGTTTTTTGGTTTAAATGGTTCAGGAAAATCAACACTAGGTAAAGAGTTAGCTCTTCAATTAAAGTATCCACATATGGATATAGAGGACTATTTTTTCTTAGAATCAAATATTCCATATACAAAGCAACGTTCAAAAGTGGAATGCCGCAAATTGATACTTGAAGATATAGAAAAACACAAAAATTTTGTTTTATCTATTGTTAATGGTGATCTTGGTGAAGAGATTTCATCGCATTATAAGTTGGGTGTTTTATTAGAAGTTCCTGTGACATACGAGCCGAACGTGTGGAAAAGAGATTGGAAAACAGATTTGGGAGTAGGGTAAAACCTGGCGGTGATATGTATGAATCAGAAAAGAATTTTCTTGAGTTTGTTAAATCACGAGACACAAAGACCATTGAAGAATGGTTAACTAAATTAAGTATTCCGATTTTGCGACTAGATGGAACGCAAGAAATTTCGGTAAACGTAGATAACATCATAGAAAACTATTTGAAAATGGATACCAAATTGTGATTGAGAAAGAAGGCAGTACGTGTGTTTCTATATCCATTGGAATTTGTGAGGAAGAGCCTATGAAGTTAAAAAACATTTAAGAATAATTATTTACTTAATCCACTGCAGACAATTATCATAGGTCGTCCCTTTGAATTAAATGGCGACAAAATGTATGTATTAGCACTTACTTATGAAGATAACTCTTATTCTCTATGGGTAATGGATTGTTTATCGAGTGCAGTGGATGAACTAGATCAGATGATTGATCCTATGAATGAAACAAACAGAAATAGACTTAAAAGAATAGATACATCAGGAGTAAGATCAATAGAATCCATAGAAATTGGTGAATCAATTTTCAACTTTAATGGAAGTAATACAGAGACTTTCGAGTACACTGGAAGTCAATCGTTACATCATTTGCAGTATTTTATAGAAAAAGGTGTTGAATTACACCAATGGGATAATGTTCACCTAGAAAAGATGCGACTGACTAGACACAAGAATTCTGAATCTCATCCGATGAGTGATATTAAAATAAATGATAAGGTAATAAAGTTAAACTTTGGGCATTATCATAAAGATGCTGAGGTTTCCTATAAGTACTCAGTAAATTTCAAACTAGATAAACCAGTTAAGCTTAAATATTATAATCCCTTCGAAAAAAAAGATGAGTACTTTTATGTACATAAAATTTGAAATATATGATTTTGAAAAGCATATCGAATCAATAGATAACGAAGAAAAATTTAAGAACCTGTCTAATGAACATCTAGATAGAATGAAAAGTTTAATTATTAAATACGCTGAGGTTTTAAAGTCTAGTAACTCTAGTTTGGTATTAATGACGTATGAGGCTGAAAGAGGATTGCCTTTCCAATCGACAGAGCTTTTGGATAGAAGAATAGAGAAAGGTACACATGGTTCTAGTATTGGATTCATTTTTTAGACCAGAGGAAGAGTCTGGAGTGCATGGGAAGAAATTATTTATAGCCTCATTTCAAGATGTTCCAAACAATCAGCTAGAAGAAATCAAGTTTGAGTTGCTTTCTGTATCAAAGGTATTCAAAGAGTGCAGTGTTAACATTTAAAGTTATAGTAAGAGAAATTTTGAAATAACCCGAAAATAACTTCCTATAACACAGCGGTGTCCCGCCATTCGCCTGGTGTTTACATATTTTGTGACCTTACACAGCTTATGATTACAAATAACTGAAAGTATTGCAATAACAAGGCGAACGACCGTGAACCGTGGAAACGTTACATGAAACTTAGAAATTAAATTTATGAAACATATACTTCTAATACTGTCAGCTATAAAAATAATTTGAAGCCACACAATACTATGATAATTATTATTTTATTATATGAAATATACTATTGATCAAGCTAATGTTCATATATAAGATCGATAGATTGTTGTTCATCTAACTGTTCAGAATTAACCAGTGGTCCAGTGTTGTTTGAAATAATAACTCTGATAATTAAGTCATCAAGAAGATATGAAAAATCACGATATTGACGTTTCCGTTTGTATAGAAAGCTACATGCCATCATTTATCCAATTGAATAATATAACAGCAAGTATTGCAGTTACTGTATATGTAATGAGAATTTCTAAATTAGAAAAAAATGTCCCAGCTGTCAAGTATTTTGCCAATCACAAATATCCATAACGATATGATTAGAGCGCTTAACGTTTGCGGAAAATGAATCAATGGTTTTCTCACTTCCTTAGACCATTTCAAGCACACATTAGACATGAGTTCCAACGTTTTAGGATTATAAGCGTCTATAGATTTTAAGTAATTGATAAATTTTTCCTCTAAATAAGCATCAAGTATTGCTCCTCCCACTCTTATTGATTTTCGAGAACAGTTATAATAAATGTAAAAATAATAAGAGAGTTTATCATGATAAATAAAAATGAGGCAATTGTAAGTCCATTCATTACAATTGATAGGGTTTTATTGGAAGTTACTGTTGCAAAAATAAATGTTAAATGACATAAAACAATAATTGTCATCATTATTCTCGTGAGTAACTTACACTCAGTTTGAATTATTCCAGATCTTGTACATTCATTTAGATAGTAATTCAAAATAGTATCCATGGTGTTATCCTTTCTATACTGAGAGTTGAATTGTTAAACCAATAATATTTAAACATGCATAATTACGTCAAGAAGAAATACGATAATTTGCCAAGAAATTTCTAACCATCATGTAACACAGCGGTTTCCCGCCATTCGCCTGGTGGTGACATAGTTCAGTCATGTTCCGAAGTGAATGACTGTGACTTAGCTGAATGCGTTGAAATAAGAGGGCGAACGAGCGTGAACCGTGGGAACGTTATGTACAATAAATACACTAAGATAATTGCTAGATAGGGTATTAAGGAATGTATAAAGGTTCAACATACTAATTAGTATTCCGTATAATAGTAAAATAGACGAAAATAAAATAACTTCTAAAATGCTATATGTATTGAATACATAAAAGGTGAAGCTTATACTTGTATATGGAGGTGAACTTAATGACTGATAAGAAAATTGAAATTAGAAAAAAAATATAGCCATGAATTACATGATATTAAAAGTAAGCTTGATCAGCTCCGAAATGGCAGAGTTTATGAAATATCTAATGTAAAAAGTGATGGCTACATTTCAACTAATATTGACCAACTTGAAAAGTCTATTGCTAATCTATTAAGTAAAGTAGAAAATGGTGAGGACTCATTTTTAGAATTTTTTAGCAAGCAGATTTCAGAATAGTGACATTTAAAACACCTTGTATAAAGGTGTTTTGTTTTTTTGGATTAAATAACATTTTAAACGGTTGAACATATGGTAATATGGGTGTAAAATGGTAATCGGGAGTGAGTTGATAGTCTTATCTAATAGTAAAACTAATACATAGGAGGCTAAACAATGGCTTACAAGTACAAGAAATCAGATATGGTTTATGATGATTATTCAACTGAGGCAACACGTAATGATGATCCAAAATTAACTGGTGAACCCGATTCAAGTTTATTTAATAGGAAGGAACTATATGAAGTACTTTATTTGATAAACAGCCTCGGGCTTAACAAAGAAGGGTGTCAAGAAGCAGAGAAGCTTATTCATGATGAATTGCAGGTGATATAAGATCACAGGAAAAAGTTAAGAATTGGATTGAAAGTGAAATGAGCTAAATTATGAATATGATGAGCATTATTGTAAAGTGCAACAATTGTGGGAATCAGACCGAGATGAAGTCAGAGTATGTAGGTCATCAAATTTATCTTCACAGACTGCTAAGAGATGCAGATTTTAGCATTGATACTCCAAACTTTGAGTATAGCGGAGAATTAGATGAAATTGATGATGTAGATGATATTGAAGTTAGAATTAGAGAGGTTCGAATCTCGTGTCAAAAGTGTGGAGACTACATCGAATTACAAGAGTTTCAATAATATGTAATTTGAGAATGTGAGTACAATCAATAATCATGTGGAACATCTGTAATAAGGTCGATTGCAGATAGGATATATGCTGATTTAGGTTTAGATAAAATAGTTCGAATTAAGTAATTTAAGCCGTGTATTGACTGTACATAACACGAGCGTTCCCAAACATGCCCTTGAACTTACAAATTCAGGGGCTTTTCTATGCTTTAAATGTTACAATAGAGTATATGAAATAGACTAAGAGGGGCACGTCGGGAACGCCGGGAACGTTATGGGACAGTTTTGTCTCTGGACATAAATTATACATAGAACTAAAATATCCCAAATGTATTTTAGACGCAACATAAAGAAGACTTTTACTACATATTAGTATTAGAAGGAACTTGTTTGAATGTGAGGGACTATCAATGATGGTGAGTCCCATTTTTATAAAATACTGAACTTAATTTCCACTATCAAATTAATCCAATTGGATTTAAATGGCCAAAATTATAACAATAATTTAGATAAATATTGTTATAATGGTATGGTAGGGCGATTTGTATGGCTATAGATTATGTTTGGAGGGCTCAACATGGCAGAGGTTCTTAGTGGTACGTTCAGCATTTACAAAATTGATAATCAAAAAATTGTAGAGCATTTTGATCTAATTAGAAAGAAAAGTAAAAAAATAAATGATACAAGTTATCTTTACTTTAAAATGTATAAAGCAGTATACGCATCAGTAAAGTCTCGTGAACCAATTGAATTCGAGGAAATTACATATGATGAATTCAACGGATTCTATTTTAAGACAAAGAACGAGCCAAATTGGAATAAGCTTATAGAGGGTATGATTAAAGCAGAACAGGAAGATAGTGAAAGTAATAAGAAGAATATTAAAATTGAGAATATAAGCGCATCTTACATATTGTTTTATATATATAACAATTCAATATATGCATTTACAGGTGGTTAACGGAAGTGTCTACATTAAAAAGTATATTGAAATGTACTTCGGACTTTATTTAGTTCCTAAGCTAGTTGAAAAGTCGAATCCAGTTGTAAAAAGAATCCTTGAGAATAGTATTACTGGAAACCGTGCATCAGTTCAATATGCGAATAGAGATGTAACGAGTTTCTTGACTGAAGAGAACATGGGAAGTATTTACAAGGAAATGAATATAGAAATTGATGGAAAATTAGCTAAGGAAATTGGAATCACTTTAGAAGAAAATGAAGATACAGATAAAGAAAATAACGTTAGGCAATAAAGATTCTATTGTTATAAATAGAACATTACGGATTAAGGAAACTTAAGAAAGTAATTCAAAGAATTAATGCAATCGAAGATAGAAAAGATAACTTTGTTTTAAGCTACTTCATTCCGGTACGAAAAATAGGAGTAAAGGAAAATGATTTGACAGAGGAGCTTATTAGGAAGCATCTAATTGAGAAAAATTATGATTCAATTGCAATTGTAGGAGACGAGTATGAGAAGTATTATTATAACTCATCAAGGTTTGTGGTTCGGACAAATGACAATAGTGAATTACTCGATCAGAATTACCCTATTTCGACAAGAGCTGTTTTTAATGCTATAGAGAAAAATGGAAAGTTAAGTATCGGAAAAACAAGAGATATATTAAAGAAAGCTACAATTAGTACCTATGATGTAAGAGGTAATGAATCTTTGTACCCTGTGCCAATCTACAAGGTTATACAAGGGGTGATTGATTATAATGGTAGAACATATTATATATTTGGAGGAACATGGTATGCTTTCAATACTAAATATATTCAGAGTCTAGGAAAAAACGTTTAAAGAACTAAACTCTACATTCGAAAATCGAGTGAAATTACTTAAGACTGAATTTAATTTAGGTCTTACTTCAGATATTAGTGAAGACCCATATAATAAGTTATTTTTGAAAAATCCAGCTCCTAATATGATCTACGGGCATACTACACTTATGGGTAATGTTGAAATAGCAGATTTGATTTATTGGGATGATGAAAATCTTTATTTAATTGCATAATAAAACTAAATTTGATGGTGCCGGTGTTTAGAGATCTCACTAATCAGATTTTTAGGCTCCTCAGATTTTTTTACAAAAAATGATTATGAGAGATAGAACCACTTTTTTAGATAGCTATTTTGATGCATTAAGTAAAAGAGTGATATAAAAATAGATAAAGAGTTCTTTAGGAGTTTATTCGATAAGAAAATTAATTATGTAGCAGGGTATATTAAAGGTTATAAAGTTAATAACTGATTCAACTTATGCAAAATTCTTAATGTACAATACTAATCAAAAACTAAATCAAATGAATTATGGATTTCTAGCTATGGGGATTATGAATAATTAATTCATTTAGATAATTAAAGAATAAATCGAAATTAATTATCCTGTGCATCACTTTATGACATAATATTCGACAAAACCATCCCATAACATGTCAGTTCCCAACATGCCCCTTTTATTTTACATAATAAGGGGCTTTTTGCACATTTAAAGTGGTAAACTAAGTATACGAAATAGACGTAGTGGGGCACGATCGGGAACTGCAGGAACGTTAGGCAAAACATTTAGAGGAGGTAAAATTATGAAACTCGATAAGCTAAAATCAATTAGAACCTATGTACCGGCTATCTTTTTATGGTTACTAGTTCAATTATCCTCAACTTCAAATTATAGTGAGTTAAACACTTACTTTAAAGATTTGCTGAGTTTGAGTTTTGAAAGTGTCACAAAATTATTACTATATGTAGCAATAGGATTCTTATATAACTCTTTATATTGGCGTAAACCTCTGTTTAATCCATATCGTCTAAAGGTTCAAGACAATATTTACTCAAGATTAATATCGATAATTGAACAACGTGGAACACTTAGTTATTCAGAGAAACGTAGCTTTATCGATTCAAATAAAGGTATGAACATCTTTTACAAAATTATTGACAGTGATTCATCCTTAGGTGTAAAAAGTGAGTTAGTAAAACATAATGGAGCTTTATGGTCATCACTAACAGACTTAGCTATTCTTTCTGGTCTTG
>LQAG01000486.1_pt1 | contig 9912 bp, 11 predicted proteins | sample 1535801 | NCBI WGS metagenome assembly LQAG01 (sample SAMN04331584, study PRJNA305678) | bioreactor metagenome | isolation source: bioreactor_3 inoculated with Wadden Sea sediment 1st replicate of a... | place: Germany:Bremen | reverse complement strand
GAAGAATCAGTATTCAATCATTTTTTTTATCTCTTTAAAAACAGATGGTTATGCTGCTTCAAGCCGTTTATGAATGAAGCTGTGCGTTTCAAGGAGGTGACTGATGGATATGAAAAAACTGGCTCCATGGAACTGGTTCAAAAAGGAACACGAAAATGCGGACAAGACCATTCCGGTCAGGCGGGACATAACATCTTCGGAAGTCAGCCGGGTTCCGGATCATCCGTTGCATCGCTTCTACCTGGAAGTGGATCGGCTGTTCGAAGATATGTTCCGGGGGTTCGGACGGGGAGAGGGTCTGAGGGGAAGCCTGCCGGCGGCATTGGAGCAGGGCTTTCTCAAACCCCGGCTGGACCAGGGAGCCACGGAAAAGCCTATTCGGTTCAGTGGAGGTGCCGGGTGTGGCGCCAAATGATATCCGGGTAGATATTACCAGTGACACCCTGACCATTCGGGGTGAGAAAAAACAGGAAAAGGAAGAAAAAAGACCGGCACTATTATCGTCTGGAAAGATCATACGGTAATTTTCAGCGGATTCTGACGTTGCCTGAAGATGTGGATCGGGAAAATATCTCCGCCAGTTTTAAAAACGGGATCCTTCAGGTGCATATTCCACGAAAATCAGTGTCTGAAGCCAAGACCCGGCAGATTGAAATTCAATCGTCCTGAAGATGAAAAACAACAAAACATCAAATATTACTAAATGAAGATTATTAAAAAAAATAATTAATACATATTGACATGAATTTTTTTGCTACCTAACTTTTGTGTTTGAAGTCACGGGGTTCTCAATTAGAGAAACCGGCTAATCCAACCAATTAAAACAGGAGGATACATTATGTTTACGGGATTCAGCGATATCGACAGATTATTCGGTACTATGGACATGCTCCGTCAGCGGCTCGATAACTTGTATTCCGATTACAACCGGCCTTACAGGAGTTCATGGCTGATGGAAGACGGCTTTCTCCGGGCCAACCTCTACCAGAAGGGAGATGCTTTTGAAATGAGGCTGGAAGTGCCTGGCATGGACAAGGACGCACTGGACATCAAAATCCAGGGCAATTATCTGGAAATCTCCGGCAAAAGAGACCATAACGTGCCTGAAGGATACAAGGTGCATAAGACAGAAAGACTGAATGGCACGTTCTCCCGCAGTTTTACCCTGCCGGATGATGTGGACAATGCCCGGGTGGAGGCGACGTTGAAAAATGGCATTCTGTATCTGACCCTGCCTAAGTCCGAAGCAGCCAAACCCCGGCAGATTACCATCAGTTAACTTGTTTGATTCATTGTCTGAGACACCGTGAACCATCACAACAATGGAGGCGAATCATGGATAAAAATACTGAAATTGCAAAAAGAGGCGATCGGAATATGGAAAAAACCAGAGAATTGTATGAGGCCGCCCCGGCGGTTGATATCTATGAAAATGGAGACGAAATACTTCTGGTTGCGGATATGCCGGGTGTGGCAAAGGAAGAGGTTTCCGTGAATATCGATAACGGCCGTCTGGCTCTGTCAGGAGTCAGAAAACTGGAAACTGGCGGTGTGGTTTCTTGGGAAGAGTTCGGCAACGTGGAATTCGTTCGCAATTTTCAGTCCCCCAGACCATTGATGTGGAAAACGTCAAGGCGGAATTGAAAAACGGCATCTTAACCCTTCATATGCCCAAGTCGGAGGAAGCCAAGCCGCGTCAGATCGAGATCAAGACGGCATAACAGGGTTGACAGGTCAAATCCCGGAGATGTTGATCCGCTTTTGACATGTCTTGAACCGGACCGGGGAGCCTTATCCAAGTGGCTTCCCGGTCATTTTTCCTGCCAAATACCAGGCTCAGCACATAGCGGTCATCCGGACAGTATGACCAAGTGTCAATCAGCTGTTTACGTCCGTAATGATAAATTTGATCATTGATGACCGCCACATGGTGCAGGCTTTCATTGAATCCGAGCCCCAGATATTTCAAAAACGCTTCCTTCAGGGTCCAGTGGCGGAACACAGACCTTGCATCCGGCGGCATATGCCGGATTTCATCGGCCGTGAATGCGGTTTTCATAAATCCCTGATCAGGCATATTTCCGATTTTTCTATATCGATTCCCACCGTCGTGTCGGTGTCCCGGGTGATGGTGGCGGCTGTGTAGATACCGCTGTGGGATAAAGAGATGGAAATTTCCGGAAACTCTGTCAGATAAGGCGCTCCTTTTTCCGATAGTCAATCCGGATCTGATTCAGCGGCATGGCCGGGTCCAGGATGTCCCTGGCAAGTAGCTTCAATGCAAAACGGCCGCAGATCCACTCCATCTGTCTTTTCAGGGCCTTGAATCGGTTGGCTTGGCTCAGTTCATCGTCTGACAGAAATGCCTTCTTGAACATTGAACGGGCAAATACTCGATTTTTCATGGACTGCCCGTTCAGCTGATTTTTCGAAGAAAACACCCGGTTTTGAATATCTGACAGCTTCAGAATCTGTACGATGACCGGCTGTTTTCCATAGCCAGGAATGTCAATGGTTCGGCGGTAATCCGTGTGTTGGCAGTTGTCCATGTGCAATCATCGCCCAAATGACCGGGAATGTCAAATCAGGGGCTGTTTTTCCACCAATTCTCGGTGAAGATAAAAAATCTGATATACGTAATATCCGTACTCCTCACTCTTCGGTAAAATTTGGACAGGGTTTTACCCCTCACGCGTCGCTTAACAACTGTTCAAATTTTGGGGTCAGTCATAAGTCGCATTATAAAGTCCCAGACGTCAGGAGTTTTGAATTTTGGTGGATTGAGTTTTTCTGGGAATTTTAGACCTTCACCGCAAAATTGCTGAAAGTCTGATCCCGTTCTCCTTTTGATTTCTAAAAAGTGAGAATCCCTTTTTTAGTTCAGTGATGTCAATGCTTTGATTGCTTTGAGAAATATGTTCCCTCTTCTTTATCTAATATATCACCCAGATGGGCCATGACTGATTTTTTCACATCCCGGATATGAGTACTCAACAAAGTCTGAGATTGTTCTACATCCCTTGCAATGACAGTCTTTACAATTTTTTGGTGCATATCTACGGAATTATCAGAGCCACGGTAAATTTTGAAAAGTAAATTACCTCCGAATTTCATATACAAAAGGTCGAACATCTGTTTTAGAATCTGAAGTCTCACTTGGCTTCCGGATAATTCTGCCAGGGTCAAATGAAAAATTCTGTGGGTCTTGAGTCTATCATCAAAAATTTCACTATCGACAGCTTCCAGGTAGCAGTTCAGTGCTTTTTTTTAAACGAATGATCGCCCCTTCGTCGAGCCTTCTAATGGTTGCGGGAAGCAGTGAGGTTTCGAGGATTTCGCGTGTAATATACACTTCCTCAACTTCTTTCATGTCAAGCGGAGAAATGTGATATCCTCGATTTGGTTCGTAAAGGACAAGCCCCTGGAATTCCAAAAATTTGAGTGCCTGTATAATTGGGGTAATACTCATTCCTAAACGTTTGCCAAGATCGCGATACGATATTTTTTGACCTGGGAAAATTTCGTTGTGAAACATCATCTGCCTGATTCCGGAATAAGCAGCCTGAGTATGATTTGGTCGGTCTTTTCCATTTTTCATATTTAACGTATCCTAAGAAACCTGTCCTTTGAAATATAATTACATATTGTTTACCAGCTATCCCCATCGTTGTCAAGAGGCTGTCTATCATAACTTATTGTTTATAAATAGTATTTTTTGAAATAAAAATAAAAAATCAAAATATACTTGACAAGTTTTTTTAATATTTGTATAAATTAATTTAATTAGAATGTAATTACATTTTTTGAGGCGAGCTATCGGATTTTATATTTCCCAATTAATATAGATACTAATAGCTTATTAAATATTTAAAACGTAGTCGTTTTTTTGGTAACCACCTAAAATAAAAGGAGTATATCCTATGCTGATTAAAAAATTGATTGCCGGCATGTGGTATGTAACTGTGGCATTAATGGTCGGGGCGCTGATGCAGAGTGCTGTATGGGCAGACCCCAGAATAGTCAAATTTGCACATTCGGAAGCAGAAATAGACTTGATACAAAGCCCTTACCTGGCATATACTTCTGTCTTCAAAAACATTGTAGAAAGTGAAACTGGGGGACGATACGAAATCCAAGTATTTCCTTCGGGACAAATGGGAAAATTGGTTTCCATGGCTGAGCAAGTTTCCGAGGTATCATAGAAATCAGCGGCGGACAGAATGCGGGTATGCTGTCCACTTTTGACCCTAATGTTCAGGTGTTAGAGATGCCTTATACATTCAGGAATACTGAAATTGCCCGCGAGGTTTTGAACGGTCCATTTGGCCATAAGCTTTCCGATCAACTGGCTAAAAGCAGTAATATCAGGATACTTTCCTACTTGCCTTCTGCGTTTAGAAGCTTCATCAATTCCAAACACGAAATCCATTCACCCGCAGACATGAAAGGTATGAAAATAAGGACGATGGAAATTCCCATACATATGGAAATGGTGCGGGCTCTTGGGGCCACTGCGACCCCTATATCCTGGTCCGAATTGTACTCGGCACTACAGACAGGGGTTGTTGATGGGGCTGAAAGTGCTCCATATGTAATTCTGTTAGGAAAACTTCAAGAAGTCCAAAAATACTATACATTGGATCGCCACACACTTAATCTGGCCTTAATAATCATAAACGACAAATTTTTCAAAAGCCTGCCGCCTGAGGACCAAAGAATTTTCAGTTATGCAGCTCGCCAGGCCCAATTGGCAATGCTGGGGGTGGTGGCCGCTAAAGAAACGCAGGATTTCAAGACCATCCGAGAAGCAGGTATGAAAATATATAAGCCCAAACCTGAAGAATTTAATCAGTTCAAGGATCTTACACGTGAACCGGTACTTAAGATCATGCGCAAGAAGGTTGAAGAGAAATGGATTGCCGATCTGAATCAGGCAATTGACGTAGCTGAAAAAGAAAATGGCCAATAAGTAAAATATTCCGGCGGGCGGCTTTTTTTTTATTTTCCGCTCCGCGGTAATAGTCAGGTCGAAAAATGTTAGAATTTATTGAAAAAATTAGCATATGGCTGGCTCAAATTTCCATGACGATAGCAAGGATACTGCTTATTTTCGTTGCAGCTATTTTGCTTGTGCAGGTTGGGTTGCGCTATATTTTTAACGCGGCTCTGCCATGGCCAGAAGAGTCGTCTCGATATGCCATGATTTGGGTTGTCCTGCTTGTAGGAAATGTCCTAATACGTGACAAAGAATTGATTACGGTGGACTTTCTGGACCGCTTGTGGCCACAAAAGATTGTTGCCTATCGCGACTTTGCTTATCGACTTTTGCTGCTGGGACTTATGGGGTTCTTTTCTATGAGGGGGTTGATCAGGCGGTCCATGCAATACGCATGACGACCACGGCGCTTCAGATAAGCTGGTTTTGGCCCTACCTTTCCATACCTGTGGGGGCGGCATTGATGTTTTTGCAGATGTTATTGTTGATTTTTAAAGATTTGATAATCGCAAGAGCAAGGAAACAGAGCTGTGAGTGAACCGTTGATTGTCGTTATCGTGATTCTATTTTCCTTACTCATCGTGGGAAGTCCTGTTATTTTCGCCATAGGGGGTGCCGGGTTGGCCTATTTTATTGTCAAGCCTGGTATGTGGCCGATGCTTTCAATTTATGCCCATAAATTTTTTTACCGGCATGGATGTGTTTGTCTTTCTATGCATACCCTTATTTCTCATTGCCGGAGAAGTAATGGGGGCTATCGGGATGACCGAAAGGATGGTAAGGTTTTCTCAATTGATAGTCGGCCGTTTTAAAGGTGGTCTTGCGTATGTGAATGTGCTGGCTAGTATGTTATTTGGAGGTGTTTCGGGTTCTGCCCTGGCTGACGTCTCAGCACTTGGTCCTCCGTTGGTAGATATGATGAAACGCGATGGTTACGATGCAGATTTCGCTACGGCTGTTACAGTTACATCCGCTATGCAAGGTCCAATTATTCCACCCAGTATACCTTTTGTCATATTTGCCAGCTTGACCAACGTTTCAGTGGGAGCTCTTTTCCTTGCTGGCGTTGTACCGGGTGTGATGCTTGGGCTGGGCCAGATGAGTGTCATCTGGATGATTTCTAAGCGGAAACAATTGCCTCGAAACCAGATAAAAAATCTTACGGTAAAACTTTTTTTTAGCATTATTCTGGATGCTGGGTGGGCACTGATGATGCCGTTGATTATCATCGGCGGCATCGTTTCAGGTGCTTTTACGGCGACTGAAGCTGCGGCTGTGGCTGCCGGCTATGCTATCTTCATAGGTGTTGTCGCCTATCGTAACCTAACCGCTAAAATGATGTGGAAAATTTTGGATAAATGTGCCCGCACAACGACTTCCATCTATCTGATCGTCGCGTTTACATCGGTGATCAGTTGGATACTGGCCAATGAAAGGGTTCCTGACCTTCTCGTTGGATTTATTAATACTTACGATATTCCTGTGTGGCTGTTTCTTTTGATGCTCAATCTGTTTTTTCTGTTCAACGGGTTGTGGATATCAGATGTTATCCAGTTGCTCCTATTTGCGCCTCTATTTACCCCGATTCTTGCGCAAATGGGTGTGCATCCAGTCCACTTCGGGGTTATAATGGTTGTCAACGTCATGTTGAGTATGATAACTCCGCCTTATGGAACGGCACTCTATCTGGGAGCCATCGTTGGAAAAGTAAGTCTCGGAGCTATCGTAAAACGAGCATTTCCATTCTTTATCTCTTGTATTGTCGTGTTGCTATTGACTACCTATTTACCCAAAATGGTCCTTTTTTTTGCCTACGATCATGGGGCTCATAAAATAAATTAAAATTTCCGGCTGCCGGCTGAAATAATACTGGTCGAATTTAAAGACGGGCGAGATGAAATCGCCTTAAGGAGGATAACGTTTTGAAGAAAAATGATCTTACAGGGATTTTGCCCGCCATGGTTACACCCATAGATGATTCGGGGAACGTGGATATCCCCATGCTAAGAAAATTGGTACGATATTTTATGACCGCGCGGGTTGACGGCCTTGTCCCCTTGGGCGGCAGTGGAGAATACACAGCACTCTCCCCCATGGACAGGGTCCGTGTTGTCGAAACCGTAACGGCTGAAGTTGGCGGTCATGTACCGATCATAGCAGGAGTACTTAGCTCCGGGTTCAAGGATGCGGTCATTAACGGCTTGGCAATGAAAAATGCCGGGGCAGATGCCATAATGCTGTTGACACCCTTTTATGTCAACCCGAGCCAACAGGGGCTACGCGAATATTACAGTGCTTTTATCAAAGAAGTCGATATTCCAGTCATTATTTATGACATTCCATATCGGACAGGAGTAACCCTTGCCCAGAGACAATAAGCTTATCGCTGAAGATAACCGCCAGGTAATAGGGGTTAAAGCCTGCAATACCGATCTGGCCCATTTTAACCAGATGCTTGTTGAGGTCGGCGACATGATAAATGTGTTAAGTGGTGAAGAATATCATTTCTTCAGTCATATTTTATTAGGAGCAAGGGTGGTATTATCGCCAGTGCCAATGCTATTCCGGAATATTGGGTGGACCTGTTCAGGCTAATAAAATCTGGAGATATTGAAACCGCCCGGGTACGGCATTTTGAAATGTTGCCTTTTCTGAACGCAATTTTTAGCGAGGTGAACCCAGGCCCTTTAAAGGCTGTCATGCGCCTTTTCGGTTTTGATGTGGGCCAAGTGTTGCGGCCACTTATGCCCCCAAAGCCAGAAACTCTTGAAAAACTTAAATTAACCGCCGACCACTTCAAAAAAAGGGCGTAGTTATGCGATCCTTGCACGACTATTTTGATTTTGCCGTGTCCTGGGTTGCTATTTTGCCTAACGTCTCATTCAGAAGACTGCGCCCAAAGCTATGCAATAGGCAGTTACCACTGATAGTCTACGATTACGTCATTAAGATAGCAGCTCCTGCCAGCGGATATTAACATGCATCAGGGTAAATGACGGCCCACAAAGTGTGTGGATGGGAGTGTGGCGGTCAAGACTCGTTGGATGGAGGGAAAGGATGATCCGTGAACGAATTAGCTCTTGGCATATGCCTTCTCATGGAAGCTTTGAGCGAAATATTAGCCGCATCCATTGAGAATCTGCTGAAAACGGCCGTGTGATTTTTTGTTTTTTTGACAGCCATTCAGGAGTAGGGCGCAAACCGGACGTCACTGATCTGCACCAAGAGTTGCAGTTGTTTTTTCAGGCGGATAACAGAAAGGCGATCGGCCGGGAGCGGCTTGTGAACCGCTCCCGGGAAATTCCTGCCGGAACTCATGTGCCGGCAGGGATCCGTGTCTATTTGACTAGGGCCTTGTGGCTGTCGATCAGAGTGCCCACCACATCGGAATCTGCCAGGGTGGAGATGTCTCCGAGCTGGTCATATTTGTTGGTGGCGATTTTGCGCAGGATCCGGCGCATGATTTTGCCGGACCGGGTTTTGGGAAGTCCTGCTGCAAAATTGATAATGTCCGGGGTGGCGATGGGCCCGATCTCTTCTCTGACATGGGCTTTCAGTTCCTTGAGCAGCTCGGGGGATGGCACGGCACTGACATTGAGAGTGACAAAGGCGTAGATGCCCTGGCCCTTGATATCATGGGGAAATCCGATCACCGCGCTTCCGCCACCTGGGGATGGCTCACCAGGGCCGATTCCACTTCGGCCGTGCCCATTCGGTGTCCGGACACGTTGATGACGTCATCCACCCGTCCGGTGATCCAGAAATATCCGTCCTCGTCCCTGCGGCATCCCGTCCCCGGCAAAGTAATAGCCGTCAAACATCTGGAAATACACTTTGCCGAACCGGTCGTGATCATTATATACGGTTCGCATCTGTCCAGGCCAGGGTTCCTTGATGGCCAGGATCCCATCACAGACTCCCTCCAGCTCCACTCCCTGTTCGTTGAGCAGTACCGGTTTGATCCCGAAAAACGGCAGGGTGGCGGAACCGGGTTTCTGATCGATGGCATAGGGTAAAGGAGAAATCATGATGCCTCCGGTCTCGGTCTGCCACCAGGTATCCACAATGGGGCAGCGCCCCTTGCCCACATGGGTGTGATACCAGCGCCAGGCTTCAGGATTGATGGGCTCACCCACCGATCCCAGCAGACGCAGGGAAGACAGGTTATATTTTTTCACCCAGTCCTCCCCCTGGGCCATGAGAGCCCCGGATGGCTGTGGGCGCGGTGTAGAACTGGTTTACCTGCCATTTGTCCACCGTGGCCCAGAACCGGCCCGGTCCGGATAGGTGGGCACGCCTTCGAACATCAAAGAGGTGGCTCCCTGGGACAAGGGGCCGTAGACGATATAGGAATGACCCGTGACCCACCCAATGTCTGCAGTGCACCAGTAGATATCTCCGTCATGGTAGTCAAAGATATACTTGAACGTGGTGCCGGCATATACCATGTAGCCGCCCACATTGTGCTGAACCCCTTTGGGCTTGCCCGTGGAACCCGAAGTGTACAGGATGAACAGCGGGTCTTCCGCGTCCATCCATTCCACCGGACATTCACTTGACTGGGCATTGGCAGCCTCATGCCACCATATATCCCGGTCCGCTTCCATGGGGATATCGGAGCCGGTCCGTTTCACCACAAAACAGGTCTGCACCTGATGTCCCCGTTCTTTACACAGATCCAGGGCCCGGTCTGCCGCTGTTTTCAAGGGTACTGCCTTGGCACCCCGCATCACCCCGTCCGTGGTCACCAGCACTTTGCATAGGCTGTCCACGATCCGGTCGGCCAGGGCTTCGGCGGAAAATCCGCCGAACACGATGGAGTGGATGGCCCCGATCCGGGCACAAGCCAGCATGGTGGCGGCCAGTTCCGGGATCATGGGCATGTAAATGGCCACCTGTCCCCTTTGCCCTACCCC
>LQAG01000485.1_pt1 | contig 9940 bp, 13 predicted proteins | sample 1535801 | NCBI WGS metagenome assembly LQAG01 (sample SAMN04331584, study PRJNA305678) | bioreactor metagenome | isolation source: bioreactor_3 inoculated with Wadden Sea sediment 1st replicate of a... | place: Germany:Bremen | reverse complement strand
GTTATTGTAGTTATTGTTCCATATCTTTATTACATTTGTGGCAATAACTACAATAACGCAGGCCTGACCCCGATTTGCCCGATTTGGGCATAGCTCCGCTCTGTCGGTTACATGCGTGTGCGTGTGCGGTCACCGAATCAAAAAAATGCACGATACGTTATAGCCAAGGGCGGACAGGCATGTCAAGGCCTGACACATGAAATAATCAAAGCCTGACAATAGATAACCGATAATGACCGGAATAACGGGTGAAACACGTGTCAGTTCCGGGTTCATACTCAATAACTACAATAACGCAGGCCTGACCCCGTTAGGGGGCTTCAAATCCTTTTGGCAAGGGCGGTTTGGGCGGGAGAGCCGGTTCCGGCCGGGAACAGCAGGCTGATGCTGGCGCCGGCACAGGCGGCGGCCAAAAGCAGGATCCGGTCGGTCTCCAGGCAGTTGAGGGCTGTCTGCAAGATCCGGTAGCGGTCCCCGAAGTGGGGGCCGTGGAAGGTGATCAGATCAGCGGGTTCCCACAGGTTCCCCTGCGCGGAGTCAAGCACTACCAGGGCATCCAGGCGGTTTCCAGGGATCTGCATTATTGAAATCAGATGAAACAGGTCGTCCGGGCCAACGTCTTCCGCCAGGTCCTGCTGAATCGGCATGAGCCGGTCCCCAACGTCCCGGATGCGGCGCATGGTTACCCCCGGTATCAGCTGAATGCCGTAGGTCTTGATTTTTTCCTCCACATAAGTGGACCGGGTCTCGGGGTATTTTTTGAGCAGCGCTGAAATATCCCGGTCGATTTCCTGGATATAGGGAGTATGGGAGGCGGGCAGGTCAAACGTGGTTTCCAAAAGCGCTATCACCGGATCATGAAACCGGGTGTCGATAACCACGCTGAGGACGGCCGGGGATGACACCAGGTGATAAAAAGGGATGCCGGCAGTTGCCAGCATCTTCATCAGCACCAGGGGGACGGCCAGTCGGCGGCGGTGGGGATACACCGAGTACCTGGGTCACATTCGGGCGGGCACGGGTGGATCATCATCTGCCAGCCCGGACAGGACGTCCCGGCACCGGACTCCACACACCCGGAAACCGTTCATGGCCTTGATCACGGTGAAGACCGGCACAGACCATATTGATCCGCTGAGCCGACAGGGCCCGGCACACGGATAGCACAGGACGGGATTCGGACACATCCTGACCGGTCCATACCAGTCCCGGCCCCAGACGTATGCCGTTGATGGGAATGGGTTTCATGGGTCAGGAATTCACCGGCAAATTGTTTAAAAAATGGGAGGATGGCGGAAACACAGGCAGCTGTTTCCGCATCCTGGATCGTCATTGTCTCTAGCAGGATGATTAAACAAGGCAGATCAATTTCAGGCGCAGTGATCCGTCACAATCTCCATCAGTTCATCCAGATCGATCGGTTTGGGGATATAGTCGTCCGCCAGCGTGGTTTTGCCGTCGTGGTGGGTATAGCTGGTGGTTTTCACCGAATCCGCCACAGCGGTCAACAGGACTACGGCAATATCTTTCAAGACGTCACTGTTCTTGATTTCATCGCACACATCCCACCCGTTCTTGCGGGGCATCATGACATCCAGTATCACCAGGTCCGGTTTTCTTCGTTGATCCGGTCCATGGCTTCCACGCCGTCATAGGCTTTGGCGACCCGGAAGTTTTTTGCTTCCAGTTTCATGGATACCGCTTCCACCAGATCCGGATCATCGTCAACCACCAGAATGAGTTTTTGTTCGCTCATGTTATGATCTCCTTATCACTTGTTGATAACCTGCATCTACACTTTGGGCCGGGGATACAGTCCTGCCTGTTCCACGATCTGAGGCACTTTTTCTTCCCATTCAATGGCCATGATGTGGAACCCGTGCACCCCTTTGACCTGTTTGAGGCGATCGATGGCTTCCACGGCCATCTTGATGCCCTCTTCCGGCTGCTGCTCTTTGGGCACCCCTTCCAGCCGTTTGATGACCGCGTCCGGAATATCCATTCCCGGCACCTTGTTTTTCATGTACCGGGCCATGCCCACAGACTTCATGGGCGTGATCCCGGCCAGGATGTGGACCTGTTCGTCCAGACCCCGGTCAACCACCCCTTTCATCCACTCTTCAAATTTATCAAGGTTAAAAATACACTGCGTCTGAATAAAGTCAACTCCTGCCTTTATTTTTTGGCCAGACGCATAACCCTGAGTTCAAAGGGATCGGCAAACGGGTTGGCAGCCGCGCCGATGAACATCCTGGGAGGCCCGTCGATTTTGGCGCCTCCCTGAAACAGGCCGTCATCTCTCATCCCTTTGACCATTTTGATCATCTGCACGGAATCGATGTCAAATACGCCCTGGGCCATGGGATGGTCCCCGAATTTTGCATGATCGCCGGACAGGCACAGCATGGTGTTGATGCCAAAGGAATGCGCCCCGATGATCTCGCTCTGCATGGCCAGGCGGTTCCGGTCCCTGGACACCATCTGGATGATGGGATCCAGCCCCATCTGTTTGATGATGATGCCGGCGATGCAGGATGACATCCGGACCATGGCTGTCTGGTTGTCGGTCACGTTGATGCCGTCCACATGATCCTTGAGCAGGGCCGCTTTTCCTTGACCTTTTCCGGACGGCACCCCCGGGGCGGACCGCATTCCGAGGTCACTGCGAGTTCACCGGATGCCAATACCTTTTCGAGTCTGCTGTCTGTCTTCATTGTGCCAAATCCTCCCTGATAATTGTCCCGGGTCCGCCGGCGCCACCAGGTCTCCAGTCCTTTGCTTCCATCAATTCCTCATACCGCGATTCCAGTCCCAATTCCTTGAGCCGTTCCCAGATCAGGCGCCAGGCACAGTCAATGTCCGGGCTGACCTCGCACTGGCCGTTGGAGGTGCCGCCGCAGGGCCGTTGAACAGGTGCTTGGAGCACCGGGCCACAGGACATACGCCGCCGGTGATACCCAGAACGCAGTCGCCGCAGCCCTTGCACCGCTCTGACCAAATGCCCTGGCTGATGGAGGCGCCCATGAACCTTGTGTTGACCGCAGGAAAGACCGGGGTTCTCTTATACCGGGCTGCAATGGTCTGTACCCCGCAGCCGCAGGCCATGGACACCACGGCGTCCACGCCGTCGATATAGGGGGCGAGTTCTTCCACGTATTCGGGATCGCACTGCCGTTCCAGGGTGATTTCCTTGATATCGATATTTTTGCCCTGTTTCAGATGGTTCAGGTGAAGGGCCGAGGCCAGCAGGCCGACTTCTTTTCTGCCGCCGGCCGCACACACGGTCACACATTCATTGCAGCCCACCAGAAGGATGTTGCGGTAGGGGGCAATATATCCGATGATTTCCTGTATCGGTTTCTGTTCCGCTGTAATCATTTACTTGTCTCCGAATGTATTATGTCCACATCAACTGGCTGCCTTGTCTGCTGCCGCGGCATTGCCGGGGCTTGGGCCCAGTTCTCTAATGATCTCCGTAAACTCTTTGGCCACCCGGGCAAAGGCTTCCCCCATGCCGGCGGACATGTTGTACATGGCCACCCGTTCCGGTTCCCAGCCCAGTTCCGAGAGCATTTTCTTGATCCGGTTCACCCGGCTTCGGCCCGGAGATTCCCGTTTTTAAAATGACAGTCGCCTGCCAGACACCCTGCCACATACACGCCGTCCGCCCCTTTTCCAGGGCTTTGATCAGGTGAATGGCATCCACTTTCCCCGAACAGCACCCGGATGATCTTCACATTGGTGGGATAGGGAATCCGCTTGCTGCCGGCCATGTCTGCCGCCGTATAGGCACAGTAATGACAGCAGAACGCGACAATTTCTGGTTCAAAATGTTCCATATCGGTTTCTACCTTTCAAATAAGCCGTCTAATTTTGCCATAATCTGGTCGTCTTCATAGGCCAGCAGCTGAATCGCCTTGGCCGGACATTCACCGGCGCACACCCCGCAGCCGTGGCATTTGTCCGCATCGATCTGTGACACACCGTCCGCATTGATGAACGGCACGTCAAAGGGGCATGCTCTCACACAGATCAGGCAGGACGCGCATTTTTTCTCGTCCACCACCGCCACGCAGGCGCCCAGGTTGATCTCTTTTTGGACAACAGGGTCTGGGCCCGGCCGGCCGCGGCCTGGGCCTGGGTGACACATTCTTTGATCACTTTGGGCGAGTGGGCGGTCCCGGCCAGGAAAATCCCCGCTGGGACATGTCCACAGGCCGCAGTTTCACATGGTCTTCCAGAAAATAGTGGTCTTCGGTTCTGGGCAGGTGAAACATCAGGGCCAGGTCTTCGGTGTTTTCATCGTCTGCGATCAATCCGGTGCTGAGCACCACGCAGTCCGCATCAATGTCGATATCGCTGTCAAGCACATAGTCATGGGTTCTGACCACCAGGCCGCCGTCCTCTTCCCGGACTTCGGGGCGGTTCTCCAGAGAGAACCGGATAAATTTGACGACCAGGTCTCTGGCTTTGCGGTAATAGTCTTCAAGAAATCCGTAGGTGCGCATATCCCGGTACAGGACAAACACTTCGGTGTCCGGGCTGATCTCTTTGATTTTCAGAGCGTTTTTTACAGCCGCCTGGCAGCAGATCCGGGAGCAGTTGGGGTTGTCCGGCTCACGGGACCCACGCACTGGATCATCACCACCTGGTCCATGGCCTTAATTTTTTCCGGTTCATCCGCCATCAGCAAATCCATGTCCAGCTGGGTCATGACGTTTTCCAAGGTGCCCAGGCCGTACAGGGCCGGCCGGTTGGCAGCCGCACCCGTTGCCAGAATCGTCACTCCGTGGTCGATCTGCATGTAATTCATGCGCACCCCGGTCTGGATACCGGTCTTGAACAGGCCGGGCATACCGGTGTGATCCACGATCACGGACCGGGTCAGCACCTGGACATCGGGATGGGCCGTGACCTGTTCCACGAGATGCTGAACAAACGGGGCCACGTCATCCCCTTCAATGGTTTTGCGAAGCGACCGGGCCAGGCCGCCCAGAGACGGGGCCCGTTCCACCAGATAGGTCTTAATGCCCTGGTCCGCCAGTTTCAAGGCCGCGGTCATGCCGGTGACACCGCCGCCAACCACCAGGGCTTTCTGGCTCATGGGCAGCGTGTGTTCCCGCAACGGGTGGTTGGTCCGGACCCGGCAATGCCCACTTTCAGCATTTTGACCGCCTTATCCTGGGCTTTGTCCGGCTCTGCCATGTGGGCCCAGGTGTTCTGGTCCCTTAAGTTCACCATTTCCACCAGGTACCGGTTCAGCCCAACGCGCCTGAGCAGGTCCTGGAACTTGGTTTCATGGGTTCTTGGCGAACATCCGCCGATCACCACCCGGTTCAGGTTGTTTCTGGTGATAATGGCTTCGATTTTTGCCATGGATTCCGAAGAGCAGCCGTATCCCACGGCTTCCGCCACTACGACATCCGGGCGGTTTCTGACGGCATCCAAAAGGGCTGCCACATTCAGGACCCCGCCGATCTCAAACCCGCAGTCACACACAAACACGCCGATGCGGGGATCTTCGTCTGCGACGTCCCGTTCCGGGGGGAACACCTCTTCACCGTTAAGGCCGGCCGGGGACACAGGCAGATTGGTGGCGGCCATGGCGGCGGCCGCAGAGGCCTGAACCATGGTTTCCGGAATATCTTTGGGGCTTTCGTACACCCCGCAGACATACACGCCGGGCCGGGAGGTCTGTACGGGATTGAAATGGTCGGTCTCGGCAAAATCATGGACATTGAGGTCGATGCCCAGGTTTTGGGCCAAATCCCTTGTTTCCGCAGTCACACGGAACCCGGTGGACAGCACCACCATGTCGAACTCTTCGGTTTCCTGAACCGATTTGTCTTCCACAGCATAGGCAATGGACAGATTTTTGGTGTCCGGCTGTTCCATAATGGTATGGGGCCGGCTTCTGACCATGCGGATGTGGTATTCATCCCTGGCCCGGTTGTAATATTGTTCGTAATCCTTGCCATGGGTTCGCATATCCATGAAGAAAATCGTGGTTTCGATGTCTTCGCCGAACCGTTCCTTGGTGACCATGGCCTCCTTGAGGGCGTACATGCAGCAGACACCGGAGCAGTAAGGCACATCGGCCCGGTTGATGCCCCGGGAGCCCACACACTGGATCCAGGCCACTTTTTTGGGCCGTTTTCCGTCGGATTTTCTCACCAGACTGCCCTGGAACGGACCGGACGCGGACATGATCCGCTCGTATTCCAGGCCCGTGACCACATTGTCGAACCGACCGCCGCCGAAGTTGTCCAGCACGCTGGGATCAAACAGGTCCGCACCCACGGACAGGACCACGGACGACACATCCATCACGGTTTCTTTAGGCGTGTCATCGGGCAGAATGGCGTCGGCCTTGCAGACTTTTTTCAGGGCCTCGATATCCCCGATCCTGTCCATGTCAATGGAAAAGGCGAACGGTGTGGCCTGGGGATAGCGCATACAGGTCGGCGCCCGGGGATCGAGCCCCGGAGTGAACCGCACCGCTTCGGGAAACTGTTTGGCGCATTCCCCGCAGGCCGTGCATTTTTCCGTGTCAATGTACCGGGGCTGGGTGGTTAAAGTGGCGGAAAACGCCCCGGCTTCCCCGTCCAGTCGGATGAGGCGGGTCATGGGCTTGATTTCCAGATATTTTTCCCGGCCCCCTGGGACAGGTAGGGCGATACCGTACACAGGTCACAGTTGTTGGTGGGAAAAGTCCGGTCCAGCTGGGTCATCAGCCCGCCGATGGCATATGATTTGTCAATAAGCAGCACGTGCGCCGGGATCGGCCAGGTCCAGGGCAGCCCGGATGCCGCCGACACCACCGCCGATCACCAGCACTCGCCTGTCCGCAGACAGGTTGTTTTCTGAATTCTGATTCATTTGCATGAGATACCTATTCATTTAAAGAAATCCGTTCGCATGCCAAAACGGCGCAAAGAAGGCCCTCCAGCCGGCAAAACAGATCTCTTTTAAGTTAATGTTGCCTGTCTACAGCCCGGCGCTGTCCAGAATGGCCGGCAGTTTATCTTCCCAGCCCAGGGCCGAAATCTTGACGCCCCGGGAGATCTCTTTGAGGCTGCGGATCATTTCACCGGCAATGGCCACGCATTCGGTGTCACGGTCCCGGGCCTTTCGGATCCGCCGGATCACATCCTCGGATAGCCGGAAACTGGGATCGTTGATGGAAATATACCGGGCCATGCCCACGTTTTCAGCAGAAAAACCGAGGCGATCACCGGTACATTCAAGGAAGAGAACGCCGTGATGATCTGTCTGTAAAAATCCAGGTCAAAGACCGGCTGAAGCACGATATAGCCGGCACCGGCAGCGACCTTCTTTCCGGCATCCGCAACCGCCTGTTTCAGCTGGACGTCATCGGCAATGGGAGGGGCGGCAATGCCGAAGGTAAACTCCGGTTTGCCGTGCAGTTCAAACCCGGCCAAATCCGTGCCGGCCATCAGGGTCTGAATCATGTTCAGGATGCCCAGTTCATCCAGGTCATCCACGATTTTGGCGTCCGGATGATCCCCGTTGACCATCTCTTCGCCCTGCACCACCATCAGGTTGTGGATCCCCAGTGCATGGGCGGCCAGAAGATCTCCCTGAAGCGCCATCCGGTTTTTGTCCCGGCCGTACACATGGATCACAGGTTCCATGCCCTGCTGATTCAGGATCGCTCCGCCGGCCAAAGCGTTCAGATGCATGACACCTGTGTCCAGATCCGGAAGCACCACCGCATCCACCCGGGATTTGAGAAATCTTGCATGGCTGATCATGTTGGATATATCCACGCCCTTGGGAGTATCCATTTCAGCCAGGATCACCCTTTCCCCGGACGTCAGTTTTGCTTTTAAACTCATATACATATCCTTGTCTCATCTAGGTGTTTATAACAAAACCATACCATTCCGTATGCTTTCCTGTTTACTAGCACTGTGTTGTATACGTTTTTTTCCAAAAATGTACAATGAAAAATCCTTGACATATTCAGATTTTTTTTTATGGCCCCGGGATCAGCACCTGGGTGGTGACAGTATGGGCATTAACGGCCGCTTCACTGAACCACCAATATTCAGGGGCTCCGGACATGAATGCCGTGACCCGGTCTTTGTGGTGGGGATGAAACAGCCTTCCTGTGACCCCGCCGGGGATCACGGCCGCGATTTTGTCCTTATCCGCAAAATCCACCACCATGCGTAAGGCCGCACAGTGGGTCACGGCAAAGGGATCTGTGGCATCATACCATCCCCGGTACAGGGTTTCTCCGGAACCGCCCATGGACCATGGGGCCTTTGCCCAGCACCCGGCCCATCCAGCCGTCTTTTGCCATCGGAGTCACCAGAGATAGAGTATGAACCCGGCCCACTGCCATCGGGTCATGTCCGGCCCCAGACGGGCGGTCAGCAGGCCCTTTGCCTGTTTCCCAGCCCGCATTACCAGGTCGGACAGGGATTCCGTCCGGTCCGGGGTGCGGATGTCATCGAACCAGACCGACCGGCCCTCCAGGATCATTTGCTGCAGCCGCTCCTGCCAGAAATACCAGGTATCAAGCAGAAGGGTCGTATTATCCGGCCCCAGCTCGTCTTCAAACACCGCCGTTGCCAAACACAGGTACACCGCCTGAAACACGGCCGGTGCCGCTGATGCCGGGTCGTCCCTGAAATCCCAGGACCCCAGAATCTCAGCCAGGGCCTTTGTTTCCCCATCCTGGCGAAGAGACCGGGCCATTACCGGGGCCAGGGCCCTTGCCATGGGATTGAGCACATCCCGCTGAAATCGCCACATTTGGGCCGGGGTGTTTCCGCCCGGCTCACTCTTTGGCTCACCCTTTGAATGATCCATCCGTTCGGAATTCGGTTGAGGCTTTGTCTGGGTCTTTTTTCGGTTATCTGTTGGGCCGGCGGTTGTGCCGTTAACTCCGTCATCAGTTCGGCCAGCCGCTCATACCGGTACCGGGGGCAAAATAGGAGGAATAATAATAAGGATAGTCCGAAGGCACGGTCTTGTGGTTGCAGGTGCCGATCCACCCGGCCGGCGGATCCAGGATGCCGGGCATTTCATCCACTGGAATCCATCCCACCCAGGGATCTTCCTGCTGCAAAAAAATGCCGGTATCGGAACGCAGAAACGTGCCGTACCCTTTTTTCGGATGGGCACCCGGCCGGACGTCTGATACCCGATGCGGCCAAAAATATCGGCAAACACCCAGTTCATGCTGATCATGGGCAGGGTGGTAAGGGCCTGTTTCAGGGCGCCGCAGTTTTTTGCGGTCAGAATCCGAAGCAGGCCGATGTCCGGAATCATGGACTCTGCCGGGGCAAACCGCAGTGCCACAGGCGTATCCAAAGTCAGTCCGTCCAGCCGGCCCGTAACCACAGGCCCAATGTCCGTGGATTGCACGGTGATTTCATGGTGTCGAAATCCGCTCGGAGCCCTGGGGTCCTTGATCTTCAGTATTTCCTTGCGCACGTCAAAGGGACGGGATCTGCCCTTATCCAGATAGCGTCCCGGGTGTTCCGGGTCCACGCGGACCAGGTACAGGTCCTGGAGATCCGCATAATTGTTGGTCATGGCCAGAGCGATATGGCTGGTCCGTCCCATTGCCATGCCGGGAATGCCCGGGATGTTCACGCCCACGGCCCGGATGTCCCTGCTGATCAGACCCACGGGATACCACACGCCGGGAAGCATCCGGGGATCCAGGTGGGTGTCCCCGCACAAAAGAGCGCTGCCTGTGGCGGTCCGTGCCCCGGATACAGCCCAGTTGTTGCTGCCGGTCCGCAGATACCGGTCCGTCGGAAGCCGGGTGACTTTGGTTCCCCTGAAAACACCGGAGGCATCAGAGACCTTAGTAACATCGGAAACGTCGATATTCCGCCCCGGGGGTTCCTGCCCGGGGGGTTCCTGCCCGGGGGGAAGCGCAGAATTCAGACAGGTTAAT
>LQAG01000484.1_pt1 | contig 9962 bp, 16 predicted proteins | sample 1535801 | NCBI WGS metagenome assembly LQAG01 (sample SAMN04331584, study PRJNA305678) | bioreactor metagenome | isolation source: bioreactor_3 inoculated with Wadden Sea sediment 1st replicate of a... | place: Germany:Bremen | reverse complement strand
TTGGCGCGCATCAAAAAACCGGTCCGGCAAAGTGTTCTGAATCCGCTGCTCGAACGATTTGAGAAGGAAGTTTCCCCGACGGTTAAAAGCCAACCGCCTTGTTTTTATAAAAGTCAGCTTGCTGCGGGAGGCGCCGTTCATACGCCTTTGTTTGAGGTTGATCTGACTCGTCGATCCAACAGCTGGCCCCAGAATCCGATGGGTTTCAAATGAATGATGTCAGGTCCAGATAGGTGTCCATATGCGTTTTCAGCAGGTCGTAATCCCTGTCTTTTTTAATGGCAGCGTCCACACCGAACGCCAGAGAACGGTCCAGTCCGATCAAGTCCAACCATTTTTTGATGATTGCATTGAAATCGAAAAACCCGTGAACATAGGTTCCGGCCACCTGACCGTTGTCCGCCATGCACCCGTCGGTCTCATTTACAGCCTTTCCATTTCTTGAACTGATGCGGACAAACGGGGTTCCGCCGTTGAGCCGTGTGGTGCCCATGTGAATTTCATACCCTCTGCCCTCGGCATGGTCCCACTGAAATTGGCTTAACGTGGTGGTTTTGGGGCCTGCAAAACCGTCTGGATGGGCAGCAGTCCCAGTCCACGGGTCTGTCCGGGCTTTCCTTCCAGTCCGGAAGGATCGTCCACCCATTGTCCCAGCATCTGGTATCCGCCGCAGATGCCCAGGATATGGCCGCCATTTTGAAGATAGACGGATAAGGGTCGCTCAAATCGCTCCATGACCCAGGCCAGGTCTTTCCGGGTGTTTTTGGATCCGGGAATGACAATGGCGGAAAACCGGTCCAGATGTTTTGGTGAATCAACGAACACCGTCTGCAGTCCTTTTATCCGGGCCAATGCGTGGAAATCGGTGAAATTGGCGATATGGGGCAGCCTCAGAACCGCAATAGCCGGGAGATCCGGGTTCAGGGATTTGAAATGAACCGGTTTTCGATCTCTACGGAATCTTCCGCATCGATTCTGAAATGCGAATACCAGGGCAAAACCCCCAATACCCGTTTTCCTGTTTTTTGTTCAATCCAGGCCACTCCTTCTTTGAACAGATCGATGTCTCCCCGGAACCGGTTGATGATAATGCCTTTGATCCGGTCCTGAAAACGGGATGGCAAACAGTCCAGGGTGCCAACCACCTGGGCGAATACCCCTCCCCTGTGAATGTCCGCCGTCAAAATCACAGAGGCGTCGGCATATTCGGCCATGGGAAAATTGACAATCTCCGTGTCCATCAGATTGACTTCCGCGCAGGAGCCGGCCCCTTCCAGAACAATGCGGTCGTATTCAGCGGCCAGGGCATTAAAGGCCTGGCACGCTTTTTCGAAATAAAACCGTTTGCGGGCATGATAATCCATGGCAGTATGATTGCCATGAACCTGACCGTTCAGGACGACCTGGGACTGTTTGTCGCCGAACGGTTTCAGCAGAATGGGATTCATATTGACATGGGGAACGATGCGGGCCGCTTCCGCCTGAACGATCTGGGCCCGGCCGATCTCCAGCCTTCGGGCGTGATGCCAGAATTGTTGGACATGTTCTGAGCCTTGAATGGGGCCACATGCTGGCCATGGTCCTTCAGATACCGGCAGATGCCGGCAGCGATGATGCTTTTGCCCACATCCGAACCGGTACCGAAAACGGCAATATGCGGTTTGTTCATTTTTCAATGCCTTTTCGGGCCGTGACACCCTGATGATAATAATGTTTGATCTCTTTCATCTCGGTGACCAGGTCCGCACGGTTCACCACGGATGGTTGCGCTCCCCTGCCCGTGATCACCAGTTCCATGGTGTCCGGTTTTTTGTCCATCAGTGCCAGAAGCTCGCTTTCCGATATCAGCTGGCAGGTCACCGCCACGTTGCCTTCATCCACGATCACCATGTCATGGGCATTTGCCGTCAGAATGTTGCACAATCGCTCATATCCTCTCCGGGCCGCGGCTTTCTCTTCGTCTGACGGCATGCCTCTGACAAATTTTCCCATACCGAACTGTTCCACTGTCACGGTATCAAACCGGGACAAGGCCTTGATTTCGGAATAATCCCCCTGTTTGAGAAATTGCCCCACAAACACGCGAAGTCCGGCGCCTGCCCCACGGAGAGCCAGTCCCAGTGCGGCGGTGGTTTTGCCTTTTCCGTTCCCTGTATAAACTTGAATGTATCCTTTCATGTTGCCTCCTGATCTGGGTTGCCGGCCTGAAGTGATGCCATACCGGTCATGACCGTGTATTTGTCCGTATATCCCCTGGGAGTGAAAATAAAATCCATATATATGGCCGTTGCACTGGATCCGATAAACAATACGGTCTGCATACCGATGGCTGCGGTGTGCAGCTGATCCAGGCGGGTAAAGACAATCTCCTGGTTTTCCCGCATGGCGCCGGTCACCACGGCCACGGGGGTGGCCTTGTCCCGGTGGGCCAGGATCAGCTCCCGGGCGCGTTCCAGCTGCCAGGTCCGCTTTCTGCTCCTGGGGTTGTAGATCACAATGACAAAATCCGCCATGGCGGCACAGGTGATCCTTTTTTCAATGGTTTCCCATTTTGTGAGTAAATCACTCAATGAAATGGCGGCAAAATCATGGGTCAATGGCGCCCCGGCGAGGGCCGCACCAGCTGCCAGAGCCGGGATGCCGGGAACGATTTCCAGGGTCAGCCCGTTTTCTGTGTCAAGGCTTCGGGCCGGGCGCTGACCGGTGGGGACTGTTGTCAGATTTTTCGAAGAAACCGGCCGGAACAACGGAATGCCTTTTTTTTGACAGATTTCGAACACCAGTCCGGCCATGGCATAAATCCCGGGATCGCCGCCTGAGATCAAGGCACAGGATTGCCCGGAAAGGGACTCCTGAATGGCCATTTCCACCCGGTTCACTTCCTTCATCATGCCGGTGGAAATAATTTTTATGGGACACCAGGTCATTGATCAACTCAATATAGGTGGTATATCCAGCAATGCAGTCAGCCGCCTCAATGACCTCCCTGGCCCGGAAAGACATGTGTGCTGAATTTCCCGGCCCGGTGCCTACTATATAGAGACGGTTTCCTGAAGGGCGATAGCCAGGGTGACATCCGCATTCTTCTGTTTGGGAAGGATCAGGGTGCCGTTGTGAGAGGCCAGAATGGCTGCTGCTTCGCATACGCTTTTTACTCCTAAATGTTTTTCTACCATCTCAGAAGGGGTCTGGATGGTTTTCACCGATGAAAGCCGGGTGTTGTCATAAAACTGGATCGGAAGATCCAGGGATTCTGCCAGTGTGAGAATACCGGGTTCGTTTTTTTTATGTCGATAGTGGCTAGCGTGAACACACTGGCCTGGCTGATGCCGGCATCTGTGAGCACGGCAATGAAAAATTCCAAAATGGCTTCTGCCGGGGTATGTCGGTTGCACCCGATACCTACGGCCAGGACCCGGGGGCGCAGCACCAGAGTTTCACGTGAAACTGGGGCGATCCGCCAGTCACAGAACACCCGGGGCCCGTTTCGGCCATCCGTTGCGAAATGATCCGGGATCAGGGGAGCCACCCGGTTCAACGGGTCATGAAGCCCTATTTTTGGTTTCAAGAAACGCCATATTAATAGTTTGATAACATCCGGGTTTCGATGTACAGGTCTTGTCTGTCTGCCAACAGATCGATGGATGGCAGGGCGTTTACATCCGTGGCTGTGGTGATGACCGGGGTAGCCCTAGCAAAAGCCCGATTAAACGGGTGTATTCGTTGGCGTGTCCGAGATGCCCGGAAACCAGACTGACGGCATGACGTCCCCGGTCATCGAGCACCACCACGGCGGGATCGGTCAGTTGGATGACAGCAGCGGGGCGATTATCCGCACTGCAATGCCGGTGGAAAAATAAATACATGACAGTCATACTGGTGGAACTGGGTGGCCACAGCATCCGGGCAACCGGTCAAATACCCCCGGGGGGGGGGCTGACGATCCGGTTGTCCATTTCGCGCCACGGCGGCCGGTCTCGCTATGGGGCTGGAATCCTGGAGTGAGGCGATCGACGTGTTTTTCTCAAGCCGGTCCAACCGGGAACTGATAAACAGACGGGTCTGGGGCACCTGCCGGCACAAAGTGCCTCCCAGGTGCCTGCCGTTTGAGGTGAGCGCCCAGACAGCGATCCGCCCGGGGATGAGATTATTTTTTGCGGAACGGTATCCATGGGAAAACCCCGCATCATACAGTTTGGATTTCAATACCTCCTGGTTTTCCAGACAGGCTGTCACCGCTTTTCCCACAATGATCAATGCATGGCGGTCAATCCCGTGTTCCCCGGCACATGGTGTCCAGATCACTGATGCGGCAGTAAATGATTTTTTTCTTCCGGGTGGCTGACTTTGTATGTCACTGCGCACCAGGCATCCTGCCCATAATGATCGACCAGGGTCCGTGACACTTTTGATACATGGCCCATGCTCAGATAAATAGCCATGGATGCCTGATGCGCTGCCAGGCTTTCCAGGTTTTCAGAATCCGGCACCGGGGTCCGCCCGGAATCCGGGTTAAAATCAGTGTCTGAGTGGTTTCAGGCAAGGTGAATTCCATGGTCATGGCGGCAGCCGCTGCAAAGGCAGCCGTCACACCCGGAATGACCTGATAGGGAATGTCACGCTTTTTCAGGGCCTGCATCTGTTCAAAAATGGCGCCGTAAAGGGATGGGTCGCCAGTGTGCAGCCGGACCACCGCTTTCCCGTCCAGATAGTGGGCGGTCATCATGTCAACGATCTGTACCAGATTCAGATCCGCACTGGATAAGGTCCGGGCATGAGGGCCTTTCCAGGTGAGAACCGATTCCGGCACCAGAGATCCGGCGTAAATGATAACATCTGCCCGGTTAAGGGCTTTCATGGCTTTGACCGTGATCAGGTCCGGATCACCCGGACCGGCACCGGCAAAGACGACAGGATGGCGTGTTTGGGCATAACGAGGTATCCTTATTAATTGGGTTTGGTGCCGGTAATGACCCATACCGGGTTCAATGATTCCATTCGGGTCCCAAACGGCATGGGCTGGGAACGGGATATCTGCAACTGGATCATTTCCGGGTTGAATCCGTTTTTTTCCAGACAAGTGAACGCGGTTGTGACATTTTGAATCAGCACGGCATTGATCACGATGATACCGGATGGCATGAGATGTCCACATGCAGTTTCTAAGACGGCACAAAGGTCGCGTCCTCCGCCACCGACAAAAATACGGTCCGGCCGGGGCAGTGTCTCGATTTTATCAGGAAATGCCAAATGCATCACCTCAACATTATCGCAGCGAAACTGCCGACAGTTGAAAGTAATATCCGATATCCGGGACCGGTTTTTTCAATGGCGATCACACGCCTTCCGGGAGGGATAGTGCGGCTTCGATGCTGACGGAGCCGGAGCCGGCACCGATGTCCCAGAGTACATGGGACGGGCGGATCAGTTTCAGTCTGGAAATGGTGATGCTTCGGATTTCAGATTTGGTGATCAACCCGTTGGCATGGGAAAACCGGTCATCCGCCATGCCAGGTGTGTTTCATGTGAAACATCGGGCAGGGAAGGTGCCGTCTGTTTCAGCAGCACCACCACATTGGGATGGGAAAAGGACTGGTTCAGCAAGTCGGCTGGATGATCAAACCAGGAAATGCTTTTTTTTTCAGGATCTCCCAGGTGTTCCAGCACGCATAGCCTAAAATGATACAAATGGTGATCCATGAGACGGCGGGCGATGTACACCGGGTCTGCAGACGGGCGGGTCAGAAACACCGCTTTGCTGACCCGGGCAAGACGTGCAAAGGAAAAGGGGGGCTGTTTCGGGGTTGTGAAGGCTGATGATTTGTACGTCATGCCAAGGTTCTTTAATGGCAGCAAATGCCGCTGACACCGAACTGACGTTGGGATGAAACCTCAAAAGAGAGTTGTCAAAATGCGCAAGCAACGTGGTACCGATGCCATGAAACAGCGGGTCCCCAGATCCCAGCACCACTACCCGGTTGTCGGGTACCCGCAGTTTTAATTGCTGAATGAATGTATCGATATGGCGGTCTATCAGAAGCACTTCTCCCTTAAATTCAGGAAACAGGGCCACCTGTTGGCGGCCGCCGGCTAGCACATCTGCCTTTTCAATGATTTGCAGATGCCGGAATGTCAGATCCTGCCAGCCCTGACCGATACCGATCACGTGTATGATGTTCATAATGCCGCCATGTAATAAAGGATGCCCACCAGGATAATGCTGAGGACCCGGAACGCCTGTCCGGACAACAGCAGCGGCAGTCCGATTTTAGGAAGAAAAAATGCCCAGGTACCGGGGCAGCTGATGGCGAAACGCTGATAGGAAAGGCCAGAATGTTCCCCGTCAGCAGGGCCAGCACGGTTTGCTTGACCGTAAGAACCCCCGCATTCAGCAGAGCGCCGGCTGCGGCAAATCCGGAAGTGAATTCGGCGGCAAAGCTCAAAATAACGACAGACAGCGATTCCACCGGCATCAGGTTGAGAACTGCGGCCTGGGAAAGTGCCATGTTCAGAACGTCAAACACCCCATTCCAGTGCAAGATGAAAACAAGAGTGAAGATGGGCAAGATCCAGACAAAAATGGTGGACATTCTGTTTGGCAGGCGATTCCAAACACCCTGAAAAATTGCCTGAATCGATCTCTTTTCAGGCCGGGCGGTGTTTGCTATATCCGTGTCCGCAGAAGCCGGTCCCCGCTGTTGTGTCAAATAAAGATGTCCGAACATCAGAAAAAGGCAGGTTCTCAACAGCACTGCCAGAAAAGTGAGCAAAAATAATATGCCCCGGCGATCCCCAGTCAGTGGAAGCACAATGAACATGGTCGTGGGAAGATGGAGAAAAAAGCCGGGAACTGATTGATGTAATTGGATAAAAAAAGCTGGCTCCGGGTAATTTTTCCTTGGTCGTGATATTCCGCCAGCATGGCATTGGATGCGGTGCCGGAAAAAAGACGGTGGTGAATGCAGCGCTGCAATGATCGCCCAACCGGGAAAATCGGAAAAACGGGCGGGCCACCACCGCCACCTGACGGGTCCATCCCATTCCTTCGATGAGCTGACCTGCCACAAGCCCCACCACAATGAACAAGGAGATGCGGCACAAAGGAATGATCAGCCGGGAAATGACCACTTCCAGGGAAACCGGAGAAAAAAATAGGGTGCTGATGACTGGCAGTAACGCAGATGCGGCAATGGAACAGCCAAGTGCCCGTAAGTTGAAGCGTTTTTTCTTCATTTGGCAGCCAGGATCAGGGTCCAGTAATCGGGGGTCCGGGTTTCCAGTTCATCCAGGTTACCAATAATTTCCTCTTTTCTCTGCCGCAGTGTGAAACGGCCACGCCTTTTCCATGCATGCCGGCTTCTTTGAGAGCCGCATTGATGTCTTTGATGTTTTATAGGCCTTGACAATAGCAATATTCTCCACCTGGTGAAGGTGGCGGATCCTGCTGCCGCCAAACGCTCCAGAGGTGACCAGCAGCGATTCTTCTCCTTCCACCAGGATCCGGTTGAGCCGGGCCGAAGCCGCATGAAAAGAGGTGATGCCCGGAATGGTTTCAATGTCGGCATCCGGCATGACCTGCTTCATGGTCTTAAGGATATAGCCGAACGTCGAATAGGTGACCGGATCACCCAGGGTGAGAAACACCGCGGTCAATCCTTTTTTCAGTGCTTGAGCAATTTTTCTGGCATTTGCCGGTCCAGGCGGCTTCGGCCTGGACCTCATCTTTGGTCATGGGAAACCGGAGGGGTTCGATCGTTGCGGAGGGGGCAATATAAGGGGCAGCAATGTCAACAGCGAGGCTGTAATTGTTTTGGTGGAAGCCGCTGTAAACACCATGTCCGCCGATTTGATCACGCGCACCGCCTTAACAGTGATCAGCTCGGGATCTCCCGGTCCCACGCCCACACCATAAAGTTTGCCGGTTTTCATTATAATTCCTTTTCTATTCTAATAAATATGTCGGGATACAGCCGTTTTCCGATGGCCATGATTCCCTCAAAAAGCCTGGGTACAGGTCGGGAAACGATATTTTCATCGATCAGAAATACCTGGTCGTTTTTGATCGCCTTTAAAACGTTGAAACCCGGGTTCATTGAGAATCTGTTCAATGGATACCGGGTTCATGACTCCTTTCTGGGCCAGAAATACGTCAATTTCATGGGCGTTGGCAGGATTTTTCCTTGCTGTAGTTGGCGATATTGGTATTTCTGGAAGACATGGCATCTGCTGCGATGTTGATGCCTCCGGCACTTTCCAGGGCGAAGATGGCCATGGAACCAGGGGTAAAGGTTTTCATGCGGGAATGAATAGCTTCAAAATATACTTTTTTGCGTTTTTTTTCCGGGGGCAGGCAGTCCCGGATTTTAGTGACTTTTTTCTGGAAATCCGCCACCATCTGTTCTGCGACGTCAACCCGGCCGGTGAGAATACCCAGGGACCGCCAGTATTCGAACATGCCGGTGACATCCGCCGGTTGAAGGGATACCACCGCGATGTGATACCGTACCAGCTGGCGCACCAGGGCCGGGTATCCGTTTTCGATCATGGGCCGGATCAGCACCAAATCCGGCCTGGCCTCCAAAAATTTTTCTGCATCATCATGAAAGGAAAACCGTTGTTTGCCCTGCACCTGGGGCGGAAAACTGTCATTGACCGAAACCCCGATAATCTCCGGTCCTAAGCCCAGGTGAAACAGGTTTTCCGTGTGTGCCCCATACAGGGAAATAATCCGTTGAAACGGCTGTTTTACAGAAATTTTTCTTCCCCTGTCGTCCATGATGACAGGGACGTCGGCAACGCCGTTCCCTGCGTGGAAAAAAGGCCAAACAAAGCGTGACCGCCAGCAGCCAGATCAGTTTTACAGGATCAGGACGGCCTGAAATAGACCTGCATGGCCTGGACATATGCATTGTATTCCACCTTGGATGTGACATTGAATACTGATTCAATATGATGTTGGGTCAACACGGTTTGGGTGTCTCCCATGGCCAGAATCCGGCCCTGTTTGAGAAACACCAGGTCATGGGAAAATCCGGCCGCCAGGTTGACGTCGTGCAGGACGGCGATCACGGTTTTTCCCTTTTCCAGAACCGCTTGCTTTACCAGGTTCATCAAATGAAACGTGTGGTGAATATCCATACTGGAAAACGCTTCATCCAGCAGAAGTACCGGGGTGTCCTGGCACAGGGCACGGGCAAAGGCACACCGCTGTTTTTCTCCGCCGGACAGTTGAGTGACCGGCCGGTCCGCCAGATGGGTGATGCCGGTCATCTCCATGACCTGTGCCACCCGGTCTCTGTCGTGACTGTCAGGTCTGGCAAATCGGTCAATATGAGGATGCCGCCCCATCATCACCACCTCTTTGACCTGAAACGGAAAATTCACCTCATAACTCTGGGAGACCAGGGAGATGCTCTGGGCGGCCTGCCGCCTGGAAAGCTGGTTCACCGGGGTATCGTCCAGCAGAACCCGGCCGTTTTTCGGAGTTCTGAATCCGCTGATCAGATCCAGAAGCGTGGTTTTGCCACTGCCGTTGGGACCTAACACCGCATAAAGCCGGCCCTGGGAAAATCGGCAGCTGACATCGGTCAACACCCGGGTATTTCCGTGAAAAAGTCGATATGCTCAAGGCAGATGTTCATTTTTCAAAGGATTACCGGCTTTCTTGAATATCCAGCAGAAACCGGGCCGCCGATGAGTGCGGTCAGGACTCCGATGGGAACTTCATGGGGCAGCACGGCCGGGTAATGGTGTCAGCCCACAGCAGCAGCGTGGCCCCGGCTAGTGTCGCGACAGGCAGCAGTTTCCGGTTGTCCGGGCCGGTGACAAACCTTGCCATGTGGGGAACCAGCAGGCCCACAAACCCGATGATACCTGAAACAGCCACGCTGACGGCCGCCAGAAGGGATCCGGTGATCAAAAGGATCAGGGTCACCTTTTTCAGGTCAACGCCGAGGCTGATG
>LQAG01000483.1_pt1 | contig 9988 bp, 16 predicted proteins | sample 1535801 | NCBI WGS metagenome assembly LQAG01 (sample SAMN04331584, study PRJNA305678) | bioreactor metagenome | isolation source: bioreactor_3 inoculated with Wadden Sea sediment 1st replicate of a... | place: Germany:Bremen | reverse complement strand
AAGCAGACGGGAAAAGAGGCCATCGGCCGTCTATGGTACCCGGGATCCCGCCCATCCCGGCGTTGCCTATCTTTTCAGCCAGTGCGGCAGCTATTATATCGGCGGTCCGGTCCAGGCAATGAACCTGCCCATTCATCCGGATTTTCCGCAGATCCGCCTGACACCGGCCGAGGTCCGGGAACGGTTCCGCAAACTGGGGTGGCACCGCATCGTGGGATTTCAGACCCGACAGCCCATTCATCGGCCCCAGTTCGAGATGACCATCCAGGCCATGCAGAAAGCCCGTGCCAATCTGCTGCTGCTGCCCGCCGCCGGCATCCCCGGTCCGGACGATTTCGACCACTATACCCGCATGCGCTGCTATCAAAAAGTGGGGGCCATTACCCGCCCAACTCCCATCTGCTTAACCTGCTGCCTCTGGCCATGCGCATGGCCGGTCCCAGGGATGCCCTGCTGCATATGATTATCGGGAAGAATTTCGGATGTACCCACTTTGTGATCGGACACAATCACGCCAGCCCGGGCAATGACAGGAACGGCGATCCCTTTTATCCGGCAGACCAGGCAGAGTTATTGGCATCCGAAGCAGCCGGTGAACTGGGCATTGAACCCGTGTTTTCGAAGAGATGGTTTACCTGCCTTTTGATGATGAATTCCGTCTGGCCAGTGAGGTGGAGAAGTCCAGGGAAACCATCTCTTTTACCGGCAAAGATATCCGGGACCGAATCCGTCAGGGAAAAAAAATCCCTGACTGGGCCACGTTTCCTGAGGTGATCGAGGAACTGAACCGCTCTTATCCCAGCCCGGCCTGTCAGGGGCTCACCATTTTTTTACCGGCCTGTCAGGCGCTGGCAAATCCACTATTGCCAAGGTGCTGTATGCCCGATTTCTGGAAATGGGAACCCGACCGGTAACACTTCTGGACGGGGATATTGTCCGCCGCAATCTCTCTTCTGAGCTGAATTTTTCCAAAGAACACCGGGACATCAACGTGCGGCGCATCGGGTTTGTGGCATCGGAAATCACCAAAAACCGCGGCATTGCCATCTGTGCCCCCATCGCTCCTTACCAGCGGACCAGAGACGAGATCCGCAGCGCCATCGAACAGTACGGCGGTTTTTTCGAGATCCACGTGTCCACCCCGATTGCGGAGTGTGAGAAACGGGACCGGAAAGGCATGTATGCCCGGGCCCGGGCCGGCCTGCTCAAGGGATTCACCGGGGTGGACGATCCTTATGAAACCCCGAAACATCCGGAGCTTCGCATCGATACCACCCGCATCACTCCCGAGGAAGCGGCAAGGGAGGTACTGCTGCTGCTGAGCCAAAAAAGTATGTATAAACAATTTAAGCAGGGATGATTTCCATGACACACCGGTTAAAAAATACGCTGTCCCATTGTCAGACCTGACCCGGCAATGCACAAACGACCCGTTTGATTTCAACACCACAAAAGATCTGGCACCTCTGGATGAGGTGATCGGCCAGCGCAGGGCCGTGGAGGCCATTCATTTCGGATTGACCATGAAAAGCCCGGGGTATCATATTTTTATCACCGGGTTTGAAGGGACCGGAAGGAACACTATTACCAGGGATATCCTGACAGCGGTCGCAAAAACCAGGGAAACCCCGGAAGATGTGTGCCTGGTGAACAATTTTGATGATCCTTATTGTCCCAGAATCATGAGACTGCCCACGGGATCAGCTGTGTTTTTTTCAGAAAGATGACTCAGTTTATTGAAACCCTGAAACTCAATCTGCCCAAGGTATTTGAAGAAAAACCGTTTCTGGAGAAACAGAAGCGGTTCAGGGAATCCCTGACCGAGGTCCAGGACCGGATCATGTCCGAAGTGGCGGCAGATGCCAAAAAACATCAGATCGCCATCGCCACCACTGAGAAAGGGTATCAGGCGGTACCGCTCAAGGACGGCAACCCCATGTCAGAAGAAGCGTTCGAAAAACTGGATCCCACGGTTCGGGCGGACATGGAAAAAGAGCTGATCCGGGTGCAGCAGCAGATGAAAGAGGCGGTGGCCCGGATTCAGAAAGAGAGCAAAAAATGCAGGAAGACTACCAGGAACTGGTCACGGAAACTGCCGGCAACCTGTTTTCTGCCGAAATATCGTCATTGTTTGCGGATTTCAATGAATGGCACCTGCCCGGACATTTCTCGGAGCTGCCCGAAAAGACCTGACAGACCATCTGCCGATACTTCTCAAATCCCTGGACCCGGATGCTGAGCAGGGACCGGAAACCGCCGCCATGTCCAGATTTCTGGATAAACGCTACCAGGTGAATGTGCTGGTGGACCGCCGGGGGGAACATGGGGCACCGGTCATTTTTGAATCCGTCCCCACGTTTCAGAACCTGTTCGGCAAGATCGAGAAAACAGCGGTTCAGGGGGTGGCGGCCACGGATTTCACCATGGTTCAGGCAGGTTCCCTGTTGCGGGCCAACAAAGGCTTTTGGTGCTGGATATCGATGCGGTGCTTCGCCATCCGGAAGTCTGGGAAACCTTGAAAACCACGCTGCAGAACAGGAAACTGTATATCCAGGATCCGCCTGATCAGACCGGGCCCTCCATGGCATCCCTACGTCCCGATCCCATCGAACTGGATGTGAAAGTGGTTCTTTTGGGCGGATACGACATTTTCGAGCACTCCAGGGCGCAGACCCCAAATTCAACAAGATATTCAAGGTCCGGGCGGATTTTGATTATGAGGTGGATGTCAGTCGCAAGACGTTGAAAGATTATGCCCGGTATATTGCCAGGGCCTGTCAGACGGAGAAATTCCTTCCCTTCACTCCTTGCGGTGTGACCGCGGTGGTGGGGTACGCCAATCGGCTGGCGGAAAATCAGAACAAGCTGTCCCTGCGGTTCGGCCGGATCATGGATCTGCTCAAGGAATCCGATTACTGGGCTAACCAGGAAAAGGCCGCTGCCGTGACCCATGAGCATGTCTTCCGTGCGTTGAATGCATCCCGGTTCCGGCACAATCTGTATGAGGAAAAAGTCCAGGAAAGATTTGATGACCATTCCATTCTCATCGACCTGACCGGATCGGTGGTGGGCCAGGTCAATGCCCTGGCTGTGTATCAGATCGGGGAACTGGCATTTGGCCGGCCCACCCGGATCACGGCGGAATCTTACATGGGCAAACCGGGAATCATCAATGTGGAACGCGAGGCGGACCTGTCCGGCGAAACCCATGACAAGGGTATGATGATCATTGCCGGTTTCCTGGGCCGGATGTTTGCCCAGGAATATCCTTTGAGTGTGTCCGTGAGCATCACGTTTGAACAAAATTACACCGGGGTGGACGGAGACAGCGCCTCGTCCACAGAGCTGTACGCCGTGCTGTCCAGTCTGTCCGGATATCCCATCCGCCAGGGAATCGCTGTCACAGGTTCCGTGAACCAAAAGGGGGAGATTCAGTCCATTGGCGGGGTCAATGAAAAATCGAGGGGTTTTTTGATGTCTGCACCGGACGGGGTCTGACCGGAGACCAGGGGGTCATGATTCCTTTGGCCAATGTCAACAATTTGATGCTCAGAAAAGACGTGGTGGCGGCCGTGGACCAGGGACGGTTTCACATCTGGCAGGTGTCCACCATCGAACAGGGCATCGAAGTCTTGACCGGGGTGCCGGCTGGTCAGGCAGATGGCCATCGCCAGTTCCCGCCCGATACCGTATTTGGAGCGGTTCAGGCCAAACTCAAAAAAATTTCATGACCGGTCGGTTCTGAAAACCGCCCGGTCATGAATAATCGGTTTGCCTGTGCTGAACGATATCGCCTGTTATTCCGCCATGGGCACGGTCAGGCCGCCGTCCATGAGAAACAGGACCGAAGCAGTCTCACCCTTTTGCTCCAGGGCCTTTGTCCAGGGCGGTCTGCAGGTCGGAAAACGGGGTGATGAACAATGGTGCGATCTCTTCGGGCGCCACATCGGTTACGGCCCACATCTGTGCCCACAGTCCGATTTCCGCCATCTTGGCGGCCTTGTGATAACCCAGAACATATCCCTGCTCAATTTTTCCAGGGCCGCTTTCGGCGTGTCGCAGGACCCCAGCAAGTCGGCGAATGCCTTGCCCCCGATGCCGCACCGGCACTTGGCCACCAGAATCAATATGCCGTTTTCCTTTAACGCCAGCTTGGCATTGTCAATGCCTTTCTGGGCCTGGTACAGGTCGATGTCCTGAGGAAATTTCACCACAGATACCACAATGTCCGCCTTTTCTTTCAGGGGGGCGCAAAACACCTCGTTGGCCCGGTCGATGGCCGCATGAAACGAGTCATGGATATGGCCGGCGCAGGTGGCATAGATTTGGTGGTGCTTGTCCAGCACCGTCATAATGGAAAAGATCTCCTGCTTCACGGTTTTGATGGCATCCATCATGTCCTCGTGCACCGGGTTGCCGGAAAGGGCCAGGGCACGGGCCTCGGGCACCAGGGCCAGCTTGTGGTTTTTTTCCACGGTCTTATACCCGGCGATCCCCGGGAGAAACGATTTTCTGCCGCCGGTGTACCCGGCAAAATAATGGGGTTCCACCGATGAGATGATGATGATCCGGTCCGCTTCCACGCCGGCCTTGTTCACGTACATGGGGGTGCCGTTGGTGGAATCCCCAGGTACACCAGATCTTCATCCTTTTTGCATCATGGACAATGATCCGGTCCTTGATCTGTGGATAGTATTTTCCGAAAATCTGGACAAATTCCTCTTCCGACGGTCCCCGGTGGACCCCTGTAGCGATGATGAACCGAAAATCGGTTTTGGACAGGGGCTCGAAAATCGTGTCCAGCACTTTGGCGGTGGGAGTGGGCCGTGTAGCGTCGTTGACAATGACCAGCACCCGGCCGGCGTCTGCCAGAAATACGTCAAAGGATTGACTGTTGACTGGAAGATGAATCGCGTCGGCGATGACCCGGCTCTGATCCGGGATCACGACGTCGTTGGCTTCTAAAAACAGGTGTTGACCGTATCGCTCAGCACCGCGGTCATGGCGCTGTCTTTGTCATAGGGCACGGAAATTTTCATGGTATCGGGTGTCCTTGGTATGAGTTAAGGGGGGTGTCACCGGATCGGACCCATGCTATACAGCTGCTCGATGAATGTGTCGATCTGGGCCTGAAACAAGGTCTTATCCCCGGCCGTGGTCTCCACCACCTGCAGCCGTTCCGGGTCGATGTTAATCCGTTTCATGGTGGACCGGAGGCTCTCCACCATTTTTTTGGCCCGGGAGTTGCCGGTCTTGTGCTGGCACTCATCTTCGGGACAGGTGGAGATCAGCACACCCCAGGCGTTGTTGAGAAACGGTGACATCAGCAGCTGGGGCTCCAGGCGGCCGGCGCACATGTTCACATAGATCTCATAATCCTTGTCATGGGTTTCCGATTCCGGGAGCCGGGAAGCCTGAAGGTCCGGATAATAAGACCAGTTGCAGGCAAATACCACGGCCTTGGCCGACGAATGTGTGCTCAGGAACTTCGACGATGCCTGAATCAGGTCTTGTCTGCCGGTGCCGAAGGTGTGCTCAATCCTGGCGGCTCCGGCAGGGCACACTTCCACACAATGCCGCAGCCTGGCATTTCGTCGGATCGGTCTCGATGCGGTTTTCCTCGTGGAAGTAGCGGGCCTCATGGGGACAGGCCTTGACACACACCAGGCACCTTGCACAGTTCTTATGGGTAACGGATGTGGTGCCCGGACCGCACAATCCAAGCGCTATCAGGTCTTTTTTTGCATCAGTGAAGATTTCGGTAAGCGTGACACCTGAGGAACAGGCTGCTTCGCATCTTTTGCAGTAAAAACAGTTGAAAATTTTGTCCGCAGACAGTTCCGTAGGTTCCAGTTCGCCGGACAACAGCCCGAAGGCGGTGATGAGTTTGGCCCGGGGGGCGTCGGACTCCCATCCGGTGTGCTTGAACAAAGGACAGTGCTCAAAGCAGTATCCGCAGCGGATGCAGGCCGCCAGGTGGATTCCCATTTTTTCAGATGCTTGAACCGGACCGCTTCTTTTGTTTCCATATGTTATATCCTCATTGAGTTGAATTGATTCGGTTTATTCAATTGTTCACCGCATATCTCAGCCCCGTGGCCGTGACCCAGTCATCCGGTGCCTGCATCAGCTTGCCCGGGTTCAGGATGTTGTTGGGATCCAGGGCCTGTTTGATGGTCTGAAGCAGTTTCAGGGAATCGGCTTTTTCCACTTTAAAGGATTCCGCCTTGGACAGGCCGATGCCGTGTTCCGCAGAAGTGGTGCCGTTGACGGACCGGACATATTCGTAAATCTCGGTGATCGCTTTTTTGGCAGAGGCCCACTGATCCGGACGTTTGGTGTCCATGAGGATCTTGGTGTGCATGCACCCGGACCCGCAGTGGCCGTAGGCGGTCATGATAATGTTGTTTTTCTTGGCCACCTCATGGATCTTGCCGGCCATTTCCGCCATTTTGGAATAGGGCACGGCCATGTCGTCGGCCAGTGATGTGGAGGCCAGGCAGTCATCATACTTGGACAGGGCCGGGAACAGTTTTTTGCGGCCCATAAAGATTTTTGCCCGCTCTTTGGGGTCATAACTGGTATTGATGTCGCTGCCCCGGTGTTTCTTGCAGATCTCTTTCATCTTGTTGATTTCATAGTCCACCGCTTCCTTGACCATGCCGTCTGCTTCAAAATCAGGGAGGCGGCCACCTCCTTGAGGCCTAAGTTCATGGTCTTGTTCACCGCCTTGATGGCCACGGAATCCACCAGTTCCAGCATGGAAGGGATGCGCCCGACGACATGATCGCCCCGATGGCGCCCCCGGCATCGGCCAGCTGGTCGAAATTGGCGATTCCCATGCACCGGTATTCCGGAATGGGCACGAAATTGAGCGTGGCTTCCACCACAATGCCCAAGGTTCCTTCAGATCCCACCATGAGTTTATGCAACTGGTATCCTGTGGCTTCCACCCCGGGTGTGGGCCCCCAGGGTCACCAGTTCACCGGTGGGCAGCACCACTTTCATGCCCAAAACCGCGTCTCTTGTGGCACCGTATTTCACGGACCGGACCCCCGAAGCGTTGTTGGCTATCTCCCCCGCCGATGGTGGCGATGCGCGAGGAAGCCGGGGTGGGGGGATAGAACATGCCGTGGGGTTTGAGGGCCAGGTTCAGGTCATCGTCCACCACTCCAGGCTCCACCCGGCAGTAGACATCCGGCAGATTGATCTCCAGGATCCGGTTCATGTGTTTCATATCCAGGACGATACCGCCTTTCACCGGCACGGTCTGGCCGCACATGCCCGATCCGCCGCCCCGGGGAATGACCGGAATCAGCGCCTCGTTGGCATAGGTCATCAGTTTCTGAACCTGTTCGGTGCTGTCCGGCCTGACAACCGCCCAAGGCATGGCATGGTGAACCGAGGAATCCGATCCGAAAGCATACAGATCAGATGGATCCGTTTTTATGTTTTCCTCACCAAAGATTTCCCGCAGTTTTGATACATCCACAGTATTCATAGGCTTATCCCCTTTTGATGACCGTTCATTGCCAGTTTTCTATCGTTGCATCATTTCATAAACCGGCCCAAAATTCAATGCCATTTTGGGTTTGTTTCTTGGCAAATGACCGGGTTGCGGGTATAATCAATTCTGATCAGGACCATCCAGCGGTCGGCTTTTCGGCCGCGTGCCATAAGAACGAACGGACAACTATCTAAGGGAGACACCTGTTATGACCCATACCATCGAGTTTTTACCTCATCATATAAAAGCCACTGTGGCAGATAATGAAAGTTTGATCCGGGCCGCCATGGAGGCTGGGGTCCATATCAACGCCTCCTGCGGGGGCGGCGGGGTGTGCGGAAAATGCCGGGTGCTGATCGAATCCGGAGAGGTGGCTGACGGCATTTCGGAAAACTTACGGATCAGGACCGGGAAAAAGGATACCGCCTGGCCTGTCTGGCCACGGTGACCTCGGACATCACCGTTCGCATCCCCGTGGAATCGGAGGTGGAAACCAGTCGTCTCAACCAGACCATGGACCGTCATACCGCCCAGGCCATGACCGTTGATATGGAGGATCTCAAACAGGACGGGCTGTTCATTCCGCCGGTGGAAAAAATCTATTTGGAAATGGATCCGGCTGCTGAAGGGGATAACCGGGCCGATGTCGCAAGAATCATGCACCATCTTCGGATTCATCATGATGAGCACCGGTTGACCATGGATTTGAGCCTGATCCGCCGGATACCCGATATCATCCGGCAGAATGATTTCAAGGTCACTGCCACCATTTTGAGACCTGTGCGGGCGGACGGTAAGAACGAGATCATCAATATTGAGCCCGGAGACACCACAGACAGAAATTTTGCCATTGCCGTGGATATCGGCACCACCACAGTGTTCGGCCAGGCCCTGGACCTGCACACTGGCGAAGTCCTGGCCCAACAAGGAGAGTTTAACGCCCAGATAAGCTATGGCGAGGATGTGATCTCCCGGATCATGTATGCGGAAAAAGGCGATGGCCTGGAAACGTTGCACAAAAGAGTGGTGGAAACCGTCAACAAGATTATCCGGGGAATTATCAAAAAGGCCGGGATCGAAACCCATGAGGTCTCCACCATCACCCTGGCCGGCAACTCCACCATGACCCAGCTGCTGCTCTCTATCAATCCATCCTATATCCGGAGAGACCCCTATGTACCGGCATCCATTCTGTACCCGCCGTTTCATGCTACGGAAATCGGCCTGGACCTGGCAGGCCACACCACGGCCCTGGTGTATCCGGGGGTGTCTTCGTATGTGGGTGGGGATATCATTTCCGGGATCATGGCTTCGGGCATGTACCGGTCCCCGGAACTGACCCTGTTTATGGATATCGGAACCAACGCGGAAATCGCCATCGGGCACCAGGAATGGATGGTGTGCACGGCTGCCTCAGCGGGACCGGCCTTTGAGGGCGGCGGGGTCAAGTTCGGCATGCGGGCTGCCAAAGGAGCCATTGAGGATGTGTCCATCAATCCGGATACCTACGAACCCATGATCATTACCGTGGGCAATGTCAAAGCCAAGGGGATTTGCGGGTCCGGGCTCATCACTCTGGCTGCAAGACTGCTGGAAACCGGGATCATCGATTCCCGGGGCAAGTTCAACCAGGAACTGGACACCCCAGAATCCGGCAGATTGATGACATTTGGGAATATGTGCTGGTGTTTGAAAAGACACTCAAATCGAGCGGGACATCACCATTACCGAGCCGGACCTGGACAACCTGATCCGGGCCAAAGGCGCCATGTATTCCGCTGCATTGACGCTTCTGGACGAAATCGGCCTCAAAGTGAGCGATATCGAGCGGATTATCCTGGCCGGCGGGTTCGGGTCTTACGTGGACCTGGCGTCCGCCATCACCATCGGGCTTCTGCCCGAGATTGAGCCGGAAAGGTCACGTACCTGGGCAATGGGTCCCTTTTGGGATGCCGCATCAACTGCCTGACCAACTCCCTGCGGCAGCAGGTGACCCAGGTGGTGAACATGATGACCAATTTTGAACTGGCCACCACCCCGTCCTACATGGATCATTACATGGGCGCGCTGTTTTTGCCCCATACGGAACTCAACTATTTTCCCAAGGTCAAGGCTAAGCTGGAAGGACTTCGCAAATGATCAGTGCCGGATACGTCCGAACCATTTCGCTGACCCCGCCGGCTTTGGGCAACAACACCGCCGATGTCCAGCGCCTGGAACAGGCCTTGAAAAGGAACTGAAAACCCGGTTTGTGCATCTACCTGGTCCCTGTCAGCATCCCTGCCGGCGCAGTTGCGCGAGTGGGGCTGGAAGGCAAAGGTGTTGCTGTTCAAGGACCGCCGATCTTTCCGGGTGGTGGATCTCCTGGATCCAAAAGATCCCGAACCGGTGCTGGGGGCGGCCGTGGATATCGGCACCACCCGCATGGTGATCTCCTTGATCGACCTGGAAACCGGGAAAAAACTGGCGGAGACCGGGCTG
>LQAG01000482.1_pt1 | contig 10074 bp, 16 predicted proteins | sample 1535801 | NCBI WGS metagenome assembly LQAG01 (sample SAMN04331584, study PRJNA305678) | bioreactor metagenome | isolation source: bioreactor_3 inoculated with Wadden Sea sediment 1st replicate of a... | place: Germany:Bremen | reverse complement strand
CACATAATGAGGCTTTAAACTGTTCAGTGCAATGGCTTTGATATCCATTAAACAATGCTCACAGGTACAAACATCTGGAAAAGCCCTCAGTAAGTTTGGTAAGTAATGATCAACGGAAATCTCCATATAATTTCTCAGTTCCAAAGTATCACGCCCTTCAGTCATATTAGGGGCAAGCTGAATTACTCTCTTACCTCTCTCCAATATTCTACCTTGTAACGCTGAATCCCTTTATTTTTTGCATACCAACAAGGAGAGGAAGCTGAGATAAGTCAACATCAATGTTCCCTTCACTGGACTTCTTATAAGGAACCACTGCTATTACGGGTTGGTTTCCAAGGTCTGTCGTGAAGGCTGTAGGACTGCTTCGATTGGCATCATAGTCGTTCCAGTAGTCTGATTTACCATCATAGTAGCCATAAATATTTTCTATTTTTCGCCCCTCATCAGCATAAAAGGCCTTACTTAGATCATCATAAGCTGCTATAAGCTGATGGCCCAAGGTGACTTTATCAGTAATATTTTTTATTGATTAACTCTTTCTTACCCGGTCCATAGAAAATTACCCGACCCTCGGCATAGATATTCCCAACAAAGGTCACCGTCACGCCTGATGGCGCATAGATATACACATCGCCTTTTGTGGCAATAATACCAGATAAATTGACCTTAATATCGCCTAGACCGCCTAGACCGATATTATTGTTTCCAATGCCTCCGGGAGGGTTGATGTAGATGTCTTTTGAGGGATCGTCATTTATAATCTGAATGTTACTGTCCGATCCAATGTTTAACCGCCGAGTTGTGCTATCCATTAAGATAAGTTGTGAAAGTCTTGTGCCTTCTGTATCCTCATTAATTGTCTTTAATAAAGTATTGGTCCCATCTGGCTCTACATACTCATATACAAAGTTATGACCATTCTTTATATCTCTTGTGGCCAGAAGATTCATTTTTTTATCAACATCACGGTCTTCCGTGTTCAGTATCTCACGCTTTATTTGGGAAAGCCATAGACTCATGTCATTGGCCTTGTCTGTTCCAAATAAAACCATACTGTCATCATTTGTTTGACCTGGTACAATACCAGCTGAATAATTGTTATTTAAGAAGTCAAAAAGTTTTTTTCAACACTTCTAATTTTAAAAAATACTCTTGTCTTCATCATCAACTTTTTGATGCACTGGCATTTGGATCACCATTTTGAGCACCATATATAAAAACTTGTTTTTTAAACTCTTTTAGCGCTTGTCACCTCGTCGTCACTTGACTTTTCTAGCATTTCATAAGGCGTCTCTTCAAATAAAGGATTCCCTTCAGAATCATATCCATAATAATAATCCACTTCATCATATCCAGAAAGCTTTCCAGCATATTGTCCGTTTCTCTCATTTTTTTGCATAGGTCGTTGTATAAAATTTAAGATACTTATTTTCTGTGGTTAAAGACTCGCCCGTCATATAATTGTGAATATTTCCATCATCGTCTTTTCGAGAGATGCCCGAGAATGATATACCATGTATAAATGCCTTATCCACTTCGATAGATGATTTGTCTACCGCCCTTCTGTCCACAATAATTGATCCAGCTAAATCTCCTTGATCATAATTTGTTTCTCCAGAGTCAAGCATTAGGTAAAGTTCCCCTTCATCCATCGTGATCTCACTGCCTGCAGGTTTTGCTGCCGTTCCCACTCTTATATTGGTATTTCCTTTTTCTCCATTTAATATGATGTCTTCGTATAGGTATAAATTTTTAACACATCAATGTTAATTATTGAGGTGTTGTCTATTGCTGACTCCGTACGAAGTTCATTTGCACCTAGATTCTCCTCAACCTTAAGATTATAACCCGACTTAAAAAACTTAATATTGCCTCTTGTATAGAGATCGCCCTTCACATTCAGGGTCGCAGATTGCCAGTTTTCTATTGAATGATCCAACATACCATAAAATTTAAAATCAGAAAGGTCTTGCCGTAAAAAATCATCTTCACCTTCTTCAATACCAAGAACTATTCCACCAAACGATTTCTGTGAAAGGCGGTCTGATAGATTTGATTTTTCTGGCAGGCTTCCGTAGAAGTTATGCATTGCCTTCGATGGTAACATCGCCCTCGGTTACAACAAGGTCTTTACCTGAAGCTATTGCGTAATCTAGGATTTCATTGTCCTTTATTCTTTCAACACCTTTAGCGGTCCGAAAAACGAAGTGATACTGCGGCTCTTCAATTTCCACTTTTAGCTGGATGGCTTTTTTTATGCTCATTAAAGCGGCCATTCGATTTTAAGGTTATATACAACTTCCTATCCTCGAATGATGAATTGACAACTTCTATATCGAGATTTTCATCTGTTCCGTCAGCACTCACATCGTAGCCTGATATATTTTCAATATGTTGATTCAAATCAACGTGGACAAGTCTGTTTTGGGGAGCTGTAGTATTATTTGGATCTGCGCTTCTTTTGAGCGCGTTTTGAGAAAGCTTTTGATAAATTAAACAATTGTCTTTGTAGGAATCCGGACTATCAAGCTGACCCAGATATTCTCCAGTGTTCTCGTCTAGGAGTTTATAGGACAATATATCAGGTTGATTTAGGAAATACTCATAATATTTCACTAAAAACTCCAGATTAAGAGCTCTGTCGATATGGTCCATAACGTCTTCTTCGGTGATCACACCATTATGAAGATCTGACTTCAATTTTCTTAAATAAGGTTCCCAGACTTCCCCTTGAACAAATGTTTCTTCGTCATCATCTGTGCCTTCAGTCTTTTCAAAAGCATCAAATATATTCTCCTCATCCATACTGACAACACTATTAATATGTTCATTGGCCAGTCTTTCTGCTTCAAAGGACATGTCGTTGATTTCAGCCAACTTTCCTCAATGGCCCATCTGTAATATAAAATGCATTGTTGCTTCCACTTAGACGTAGTGTTCTTTGAAGACCACTCAAACTGACCATCATTAGGCCTAAGCCTAAAATGGTTAAAAGTGAAATGATAATTAGCACTGTTATAAGTGCTGATCCTTTTTCCTTATTCAAATTTTCAGATTTTGATTTTTTATTTCAAAAATGGATTTATCATAATATCACTTCTTTCTTACAGAAGAGTATAAGTCATATATAAGTTCGCCTCGACTGTTTTCAACCGTTATATAAACCCAGTAGTAGTCTAAATCATTGTTCACAGTTTCTTCGGTTTCTGAATTAAGCTTCAAATAAAAAGTTCACTTCGCCTGTGCTACTTATATCACGTTCAAAGCTATAATTTTTGTTGTCATCATCAAACTCATAAAACTCAAGTTGACGTGCACTTAACTTATCATTTCCTTTTGGTGGACTTTCTTTATCACTATTGCCTGAAGCATTATATATTACAAAGGTAAGCAGTTCATCCTCGGTTTCTGTCTGGGAAGCATTTACTCTTATAACAACCTCTTCGTCTGGCCCTTTGCTTAATGGGAGAATATCCGTGTAAAGTCCGTCGTCCACCTTATACTTCAATTTATAAGCGTTTTCAATTGGTGTTTCTTCTAGGAGCAAGGTCACCGTCTGATCAGAATCCAAATTTTGAACAAGGCCCTTACTGGCTCCAGAGTCCGTTTGAAAGTCAAGATGTGTGTGAACAGAATCATATGACGGCACAATGATAATATCTGGGCTGATTGTATGATCAAAATAATTGAGATCACCATTATTGCTGTTAACAGAAGTCGTTTTATTAGAGTAGTTCACCGTCACAGTAAACCCCTCGTAAAGCTGTGGCATTCCATTGTTGTTTGGGTCAGGGGCTAATTTTATTTCCTCTAACTTCTTCTGAGCAGCATATTCAGCACGAACGATCCGTTCGGATCGTTCGCCTATTTCAGTCGCTTTCACGAATTGATTCAAATATGGTCCAATAACAAGGGCGAGAATGCCTATTGCGATTATTAGTTCCAGCAGTGTAACACCTTTTTGATTTTTCAACATGGTTGGCCTCCTGCTAGCGTATCACTTGAACATCGCCTTCTGTTGTTCCCATGACTAATCTTGGCAATTTACTATCATCTGTTTTCACTAAGATCTTCACAGGTTTACCGGTTTTATTGTAAACACTCAAGGTGCCCATACCAACGTCTTTCTCATCTACCCTAGGTGTTGATATAACTGTTATATAAACAGCATCTTCATAGTTGGGTGCGAAGCCATAATACTCATTGACACCTGGAAAGTTTGTAAAAGATGTCGAATAGTAAAATGCAAGTTTGCCCGCAGACTCTGTTACAGTTATAGATAAATTTTCACTATCACGCTGGGAATATAAAGAGAGTTCACTCTGGTCCGCCTTAGATATATAGTATTTATTGTTGATAGACGTCGGTGCACTCATGATAATTTCAAAATCAGGTTCAAGTCTTGTGCTTTCTTGACTTGTTGAGTTGTTTCCATCACCCCCAAGATTATTGAGTAATGTGTCATCAAGTCCTGGTATACCCGTTATTGAGCCAAGTCCATTTGACGCCCCACTTCCTATGGAGGTGATTGGTCTGTCTGGATCTGCAAGAGACCCAGTGACAATGTAATCAAATGGGCTGTGTTCTTCAAACTCCGATTCATACAACCAGTTGAGCTTAGCTAGGGTTTCATTATCGTAGTAGTATGGAAATTGTAAGTCAATTGTACCGACCACACGATTAGAAAAATTATTGTCTTTAGCGATGGATAGATTTTTTACAAGTACAATATTATCGAAACTTTCAAGTTGAGCTATCACATTTTTTATGTTCTGATAAGCTCCGGATATTTCCACTGTTGCGTCAATGGTATTGACCACAGACTCCCAACCTTCTTCTTGTTTCAGAATCAGCTTCATTTGATTTTCAAATCGCGCTTCAACCATACTTTTTGAGAAGTTATCAAGGAGTGTATCCTCATATCCAGATATAATTTTACCAATGGCTTTCTTCATCACTATTCTTTTCAACACGGTCTCCAGCGCTTCCAAAGCTATAGCTATATCTTCCACCTCATTGGCTTCAAAGACTTGACTAACACTTCTAATAACTTCCTCTTGATAAATAATTGGAGGCAAGGTTCTTTCCATAATTTCAACCTTGCGCTTGAATGAATTGATCAAACTCTTTTGCATTTCAAGGGGCATAATGTTTCTTTCAATGCTTTCCAAGGTTCTTTCATTTTCACGTAATTTTGCTTGCTCTAAAGCTAGGGCGTCAAACACCGGCAGATATATATAATATATAACGCCTGCCACTGAAAGAAGGACCAGGAAGCTTATTAGCATAATACGTTCTCTACTAGTCAACCTCATCAGTGTCACCTCCAAAACTACACTCTAGTACAAATTCGAACTTTTCCTCAACACCTTGTAATTTATTTCCTCGGTTCTGTTAATTGATTCTACACTGAGTTCATGAAAAGGTTTAAGGATCTAATTTTATGGAGGAGGTCAGGAATTTCTTCCTTGGTCTCAGTCTTGCCATATATCGTCATTGATTCTGTAGAATCAAAATCCACGCTTACATAGTAAACATCTTGAGGTAAGACTGATTCAATCACTTCTGTGACATAGATCACGGATGTGTTTTCAGCTTCAATTTCTTTTAGCAAATTTGACTTATACTCTATTCTATTATCAAGTGCTGTTAATAAGTACTGTCTGTTTCTTTCTTCACTTTTCTCTTCAATGGCCTGTAGGATAAGGGCATTGCTGGCTTGAGTCTCTTTCAACTGTCTTTGCAGATCAATCAAGTGATAGGTAAAAACCACAGCGACCGCCACTACGAGCGTTAGTACAGCAAATGCCAAACGCACTCGTTTCTTTTTCTTGAAATATAGGTCTGGCAGAAGATTTATTTGTTTTTTTCTTATATTGATCTAAGACCGAAATATCTTTCTTTTTTCCAAACATTAGTGACCTCCTTGCATAAGACCACCAATGACAGGTATTAGAAGTCTATAGTCGGTGTCTTTAACATCAGAGTTTTTATAATGATTTGGAACAAGTTCCACGCTTATATTGTGGTAGAATTTCAAGAATGTGTCGAATTGCTTTAGATTTGTGCCACCACCAATTAGGTATATTTCATCAACATTCATCCCGAATTGTCTTGTTTTAAAGAATTCCATCATCTTTGTCACTTCGTAAGCAATGGGTTCATAAATTCTTTCGTAAATAGGATCAATCTCTGAGTCAATTTGATTGGTGTGGCTTTGATTTAACTTACTAAACTGCAGTTTTTCCCTCAATCTCTCAAGTTTTGTATGTACATCAGAGACAGAAGTCTTAGGTTTTGTCTTTATTTCAAAATCAAACATCTCTTCTCTAGATTTATTCAAAGGACTGCCTGTATACTCAGAGTGTCTCTCAATAAGGTCCACAATGCCTAGTTCAGACTGAATATTTGCAAAGTAAGTCGTACCATTGAACATCGTTAAATTCATGGATTTAGCCCCGAGATCCACAACAAGTGTGTTTTTATCTTCTGTTAAAACATGCTTTCTGAAATATGAAAAAATAGCGTCCGTATAATAATCCACTTTTTTAATGTTTAACTTAAGTTTATCAACAAGTTCAACCTGCTCATCAACCGTATCTTTAGGTGCTGCAACAATCATAACCTCTGCAACTTCTCCGCCTTCATCCAAAGACTCTTCTGAAAGACTTTTCTTTATCTGATTCACCTTAAAATCAAGATAGAAGGCTTCGATATTATAGGGTAGAAACTGTTCGGCTTCAAACCTCACAATCTCTTTCATTTCTTTTATTTTAACCAGTGGCATTTCACGCAGGCGTACCACGCCTGACATTCCGCTAACCGTTAAGTAGCACTCTGCCCTGCGAACTTTCATTTCTTTAAGTATTTCTTTTAGTAACGGTTGTATTTCATTTAGATTTAATCGACCATCTGGGTCATAAATCTTATCTGTGTTTCAATCAGTCTATAGTCTTTTATATGAATATCGCCCTTTTATCTTGACCATAGATGACTTTCGTCATTCTATTGCCAATTTCCATTGCAATAAATTTGCCCATACCGTCATAGTCCCCCTAGTATCTCTTGGAGATACTTGTAGAAATAGTTTCTTGTCTGCCATCAACATTTATTGTCAATTTCAATTCCAACGCTCACATCATTATCATTGGATTTATCCACGACCAAACTTACAACTGAATCACATAGCTCGTTTTCTGTATCATTGCTATATTTATAGAGCTTACTGTCTTTAACATAATATAAAATATCTTTAATTCTAAGTATTGTTGTATTATTTGTTAACCCTGTCTGATTTAAATTTTCAAGGTCTGTGATTTCACTAATATTATTGTACTTTTTGACATCATCATAGTCAGCCATTCGAATACGCGTGTTCACTTCTTCATAAAAAAGATGCGCATCGGCCAATACTTCTTGGTATTTTGATTCGTTTGAGAATATATCAAAGCCTCTGAACATGGCCATATATGCTGGCACCATAACCAGAGACATAATTGATATTACTATCAAAAGTTCTAAGAGTGTAAAACCAGCTTTGCTTTTAAGTTTATTTTTTACGGGCATAGTCTCACACCTTACTTGTCATCATAAAGAGTCTTGCATCTGACCTTTAGCATATATATGACTTACATGTAATAATTGATTCCAGTAGAAGCCTACAACAAAAGTCGAAATACAAAGTGCACAAAATTCTTCAAAGAAAAAATAACCAACAATTGAGCCAAACACGAGGAATGGCCCAAATGGTATATGATCTTTTCTGTTCTTTATTCGAAGGGCTATGAGCAGCACCCCGATAAGACCACCCATTATAAAGGCTATGAGTAGTGCTGCAATTGTGGGAAAAAGCCCTAGCCAAAGGCCCATGGCAGCCATATATTTAATATCGCCGCCCCCCATTGGGCCGACTAGGGCAATTAAGAACAGGACCAGGCCTCCCGCTAAAAATCCATAAAGTGCATCTAAGCTGCCAATGTGATGGCTCGATATCAAATACCCAACCCCTAGAAGACCTATAAATAAATTTAGGGAGTCTGGATGATTTCATGCTTTAAATCTATGACTGTGACACAGATCAGAGCAGAAACCAACCCAGCCTCAAAGAGGAATTGCCAAGATAAACCTGTCCTTAAGTATAGCAATCCGAATATCACACCAGTAATTAATTCAATGATTGGATACTGCATGGAGATACCAGCCTTACAGTAGCGACACTTCCCTTTCAAAAACACATAGCTAAGTAGTGGGATGTTATCTATTGCTTTTAAATCATGACCACAAGCATAGCAGTGTGATCCAGGAAAGGCTATGGATTCATTTTAGGTAATCTGTATATTATAACATTTAAAAAACTGCCTATTAGAAGTCCTAAGACTGCTGCTGTATATTGCATGGTTTATCTCCGATTTTTAGTTAGATGTATTATTGGTGATTAATAGCTTCTGCACGCCTGTAGCTAATGTTGTCCCTTCAGTTGCTCCATCAAGAGCAATAACTCGAATATTAATACTGTTTGAGCCTGCTGTAACTCTTTTGAATTTGAACCGTTAAGTTTCCAGCCTCGCTTTGAGCTGCAGGAAAACTAGCAAAATATTCACCATTACCCGTTGCAACTGTTTCCCATGTGTCGCCAGTAGTCGCATCAGCTGGAAGATCAATTTGATTAGTTAAAATTGCAGCTTGAGCATCTCGAAGTAATGATTCCGCAGATGATTCATCCGCCTGTACTCTAACTGAATCTGTAATACCAGTTAGTCTTGGAATAGCAATGCCTGCTAAAATCCCTAGTATTGCAATTACAATTAGAAGTTCAACTAATGTAAAGCCTTTTCTGTTTCTTAATTTGTCTGAGAAAAATTTAATCATTTTTCTACCTCCTTTTAATATACATTTATGATAACATGATTTCATCAGTTCCCACGTCCTCTGAAATCTTGCTATAAACTTCATACATTTACTCAAGTTCTTTACTGAATATAATCTTTTCATCAACTTCTATTTCTATGAAATATAGTTTCAAACCATCAATTGATTTGAAGTCTAATAGTATCTTTAAATCCGATTCACCATTTTGTGGCACAGGAATGTTTATCCCATACTCTTCAATCTTATTTGTTATCTCAACCTTTTCATTAGTTTCCAGAATCAAATCTCCAACCAAAACATTCGCTTGAATTTCTTCAAACAACAGTCTAGCATTTGTTTGGTCTACTTGATTCCTAGTATGATCAGGTAGCACTTTCAAATTTGAAATTCATTATAGTAATAAGTATTGCCAATACGCCCAAAACAATGATTAGTTCAAGTAAAGTAAATCCATTTTTACCTTTAAAATTCATCATAGACTCACATTCTTAGCATTAAAAATTCATATGTTGATACATTTCAAACATTGGTAATGCAATCGCCATGACAATACTTCCTACAACCAATGCCATAACGAACAATATTGCAGGATTAATAAGTTGTATAAGTCTTTGTATCGCCAGTTCAACTTCTTGGTCGTAAAAATTTGCTGATGTCTCCAGTAAGGCTTCTAAATTACCTGTTTCTTCACCTATTCTGATCATTGATATCATCATGGGAGGAAATATTCTCAACTTGCTTAGTGGAGATGCAATTCCCTCACCCTTCTTTATCTGTTCAAGAGCTTCTTCTATCCCTTCAGAAATCCTGACATTCCCAATAACTCGACTCACAAGTTCCATAGAATCTATTATTGATATACCAGAATTAATCATCGTTGATAAATTTCTTGAAAATCTAGATGTCGCTATTTTTCTATTTACAGGTCCTATCACAGGTAAGTGTAACTTAAAATCATCAAACTTTAATCGACCTTCAGCAGTATTGATGAATCGTTTCAGTATGAAAATAATTCCAACAAATCCACCAAATACGATATACCAATAATTCTTAAAGAACTCACCAACGCTTAAAAGAAATTTAGTAAACAATGGAAGCGGTACATCAAAATCACTAAACATGTTCACAAAATTAGGAAGAACAAATACAAGCAAAAAGGTAGTTACAAGAACAGCTACCGTGGTTAAGATAATTGGATAAACC
>LQAG01000481.1_pt1 | contig 10099 bp, 13 predicted proteins | sample 1535801 | NCBI WGS metagenome assembly LQAG01 (sample SAMN04331584, study PRJNA305678) | bioreactor metagenome | isolation source: bioreactor_3 inoculated with Wadden Sea sediment 1st replicate of a... | place: Germany:Bremen | reverse complement strand
TGCTTATTTTGTTATCACCTTGTTTGAATACTATAAGATACTCATATTGGACCTGGCTAAAATTCACATTGTAACTGTAACTAATATGTGGTTCATCTTTAATCATAAAAAAAAGATGCCTTATCGAATTTTACACTGATCATATCACCGCTTTTTAAAGATACTGCTCTTGATTTATTCTGGCCATTTTTTGTACAAGTTCTCACTAATATATGACTCACAACTCAAGTCATCTTCACTAAAAAAAGATTTTATTATTTTCTGCGACACATACCTTTGCTCTATTGTTTCATAATCATAAACCTGTGAAAGCAGAGCTAATAAATATTAAAACTGAAACAAAGGAATGACAGGTGCATAAAACGTCTCACTTCAGTCTTAATCATAGCGCGCCTCCCACCATTTCCTTATTCCGATTAGGAAAAAGTAATACAACAGTATAAATGCCTAAAAAATACATATTCTTTCATGTAAATAAAATATGAGAAAAACAGTATATTCATACATATACTAAAAAAAAATGATTCCTTTTGCTTTGCAATTCTCATACCTTGTCCCCAGTTTTATTGGACAAATGCTTTTCTACCTCTTTGGAAATCTTGGTACAAACCACTAAAGCTACTGCCAACGAGATAAATACATTCACACCATAAAAATTCATAAAACCTTAAAATCAAAAAATGAAAAGAGAGGCTAAATTTATTACAACTATCAATTTAAGAGTTTTAATACTTCCACTATCCATATGAACCCCATTAATTATAATTCGATTTTTTCAAAAACATTAGCTATACAAAACAGTATTTACTTAATATTACAAAATTGATTTTATTGATTAGCAATTACTATTATACTCGTAATTGTATATAAAAAAAATTTCCACTTATGTCATTTAAAAGCCCACTTATGATATTAATTTCTTTTTTTTGTAAATTACTCTTCTTCAATTTACTTTACTGAAGTGATTTAGTGCAAGAATGATCTGTCCATATTAAGGATTAACTAGGTATATAGTCGGTATGAAAATCGACCCCATAGCTATTTTTGAATAATTATATATTGTTGTTTGAACAATAGCGAATACAAACTAGACTAAGCTTCATTTTTCTATCCATGTTTCTTATAAATCGTTCGCCTTGAAATTGTAATTAACAAGCAATTGGAAATTTGATTCAAAAACAAAAAAACCCCCGCTTAGCGGGGGTTCCATGTTTACAATTATTATCTATTCATTGATCGATCAGCATAGTAGTCAAATCCGTTCAACTCATCTGTGTGATCAATTTTTGTACGATATGTGATTCTATGTTTTTCAACACTTCTGTGGCCTTTTTTATCGTTGCGAATCTTGAGATCCGATTCTTCTTTCGCCGATTTGTCTACCACCTTGCTGCCTAACATTAAGAAAGGAATATTAGGTTTTCTCATAAACTCGCCTCCATTTCAGTTCTTTTGCTTTTGTATTTATATATACATATATACCCAAGCAAAAGGAAATTATAGAGATGAATTTGGACAAGGCAAAACCTCGCCGGTGTGGTCACCAACGAGGCCCTGTCATAATGGTGCGCCGTAAGGGATTCGAACCCCTGGCCTTCTGATTCGTAGTCAGACACTCTATCCAGCTGAGCTAACGGCGCTAAAATCTATTTATTTAAAGACTCTATTGGTCACATGGTCATTGACTCATCTGCCAAAGAAATCTGTTAAACGCATACTTAAAAGTTTAAGTGGTGCCCAGAGGCGGAATCGAACCACCGACACGGGATTTCAGTCCCCTGCTCTACCGACTGAGCTATCTGGGCAAACCTGCGTTTACGTCGGTTCAAGAACCGGACAAGAACAATTATACGCAGTTCACATTTCCAAGTCAATACTTTTTTTGAAGTCCATTAAATTCAGAATATTAAAGCTGGGTTAAGGACTTGCAAACACAAGATTGTACTCGTTAAAAAACAATGTTCTCCACTTACATATTGTTGTAAATTTTGCTCGAGTTCCTCTTTTGTAAAATTATAATATGTGTTGCAGAAATGACAGTGAAGTTCCGCTTTTCCATCTTCATCTATCATGGCCTTAAGCTCATCTTTGCCAACACTGATAAGAGCCCCTTCAATGCGTTCTCTTGAACAATCACACTTGTAAGCGACTTCTGTTTCTTCTGTCACTTGAACATCAAACTGATTTAGGGCCATTTCCATAATTTCTGGACCTGTCATGCCATCTTCAATAAGCTGTGATACTGGAAGAAGAACACGAATGGATGTTTCTATCTTATCTAGGACTTCATCAGAGGCATTTGGCAGAGGCTGAATGAAAATACCGCCAGCTGCAGCCACAGACCCCTTTTCTTTGTCAAAAGACACACCTAGGGATATCACCGAAGGCTGTTGCTCTGATTTCATGTAGTACATGGCCAAATCTTCAGCAATTTCACCTGTCACAAGTTCTGACTGCCCTACAAATGGGTCTTTTAGGCCCATATCTCTTACGACAGTAAGTTGTCCAGCTCCTAAAGAACCTCCAACATCAATTTTACCATCTGCCCTAGGTGGCAGAACTGCATCTGGGTTGCTTGTATAAGCTTTCACGTTGCCATTACTCCACGCCACAGCAAGTATATTCTCAACAATACCGTCCCCCTTAAAGCTCAGGGTTAGCTTGTCTGTATCGTTCTTCATCATTTTTCCCATAATAGACGCTGCTGTTAAAACACGACCAAGACCTGCTGCTGCAAGTGGTGTTGCATTATGTTTTACACGGGCTTCTTCAACCATATCTGTTGAAATCGCTACAAAAATTCTCGTTGAGTAGTCTGATGTAATACCAGAGTATATTTTTCCGTTCATGTTTTCCTCCTGCTTATGATTTATCTAACTGATCGACCTGCCAATATTCACGCCCAACAGTCCCACGCCTATTAGAGGCTTGGAGTATGAATAGGGCACGTTCTGAAGTGGTGTGCAGATCATTCAATGTGTCGCCATCTAAAACCTCTAAACATTTAAAACCCTCTGGAACACAAGTCAAAATCTCTTCTTTTTCGTAAGCCTTCAAATGATGGCTTTCAAAATGTCTTTCAAACAATTCATCCTCAGATTCTAAAAATAGGGTCATGTCAAACTGAAGGGTTTTGCCCAATGGGTCATACTCGTTTTCCCATATAAAAGCTATATCTTCATGTGACTCTGCAAAGGTATTTTTTCCTAAAACATGCTGCATTTTATAAGACGTGCTGATGTCAAACACAAAAAAACCACCTGGTTTTAATACATTTTGCACACTTTTAAAAAAATGACTTTAAATCAGATGGTGTCATCAAGTAGTTGACACCATCAAAATAACTTATTACAGCGTCAAACTTATCTTTAATGGCAATCTGCCTCATATCCATTAAGAGGTACCTAACCTTTAGTTCCTGGTCTAGGGCATTCTCTTGGGCATGAACCAGCATTTCCTCTGATAAATCAACACCTGTCATAACATAGTTCTTTTTTGCCAACCTGTTGGTCATGGCCCCTGTGCCACAGGCACAATCCAGTATACGGACAGGTTTCTTATCATATTTACTGAATATTTTTTTCCAGATCTTCAACCCATGCATCATATGGCACATGGTCCATAATCTGATCATACACATAGGCAAGTCCTGAGTACTTGTCCATACAAACACGTCCTTTAATCTATTATCCAATATAATTTAAATGCATATGAACATACCAGCCATAAATAAGAATCACACCAAGCCACGGCAAATAATGGACCCATTTTTGTCTTGATTGAACGGGATCGTTCCACACCTTGACCAAATTTTGCGGATTGAGTCTCTTAAGTTTAGCCAGTTCTATATTCTTAACCTTATCCAAGGCTTTATCATCCATAGCCCCATCTTCAAGACCTTTAAGGGCCTCTGTCCGAATGGCAGCCACTGAACCATTATATTGGCTTAGAACCAAATAATCAACACCCCTAATTCTAAACTTTGTGTTCTCTTCAAAATTGTTTATATCGTTTCTCAGAGCTTTAATCAGTCTTAGAATCACGTACCATAGACCACCTGCCACAACAAGGAGAAATGCCAGGGTCATTAAAAGCTGGGATGAATCATTTAGGGAGGCTTGCTGGGCCTCTTCCATCATTTCACTACTGGAAGCCAAACTCCCCAAATAGCCTAGTATAACAGCCGTTCCATTGTTGGCAGCATGGGCGACGACCCCAGCCCATATGGAGTCTGTCAGTTGAACCAGATATCCAAAGACAATACCAAGCACAATAGGTCCCAATAAATTTTGCATATTAAAATGGAAGACACCAAATAAAACAGCTGATAAAATGACGCCCCACTTCTTATTTATGCTTGATTCAAAGGCATTTAACATCATACCTCTAAAGAAAAAACTCCTCACATAGACCTGCAGATAAAGATATTAAGAACATATATAGAGTGAGTTCTCCGAGATTTGTCGCTGTAGGAATAGGCGGAATCAAAAACCTTGTCCACCAGACTTAAGAAAATAAATTGTCAAGGTATTGACAAAAGCGACTGTTGGCAAGAGTGCCCACGCAATCCCAACGATGATCATTACATGTTTAAAGGGCAGCTTGTTGAGTCGAAGTGCCTTTTTCATATCAACCTTGCGCAAGTATCCCACCAAAGAACCGGTGCTAAAACCAGAAGATATTCCGTGATGAATATTCCGCTCACAAACGACCTTCCCTGAACGTATGCCCCCACTGTCATGAACACAAAGGCCATGACCATATAGGTCAAGTTGGCTTCTAGAACGGAGTAGCATTTCTTCATTATGGGCGGTCTCCTTTCATATAGCCCCTGTGAACAAGGACATTTTTATAGGCCTGAACCCCATTTAATAGGGTTTCTTCATCAAAATTGAATTTGGCATTGTGAAGCGGGAAAACAAAACCCTTTTGCTCGCTTCTTGTCCCAACAAAGAAAAATATTCCAGGCACCACCTTTTGATAGTATGAAAAATCTTCTGCAATCATTTGTGGGGCAATTTCCTCCACCACTTCCTTGTTGGCCTCCATAAAACTCTCAGTCAATTCTTCATCATTTACAACAGGGGATACATGGTCCTTAAGTCGTAGTCGATATGACAGTTATAGGCGATTTCCGTTGCTTCATGTGTCTTTCCATTGCTTCAAATATTGACGCGAACACAGCTTCATCAAAGGCTCTTACAGTGCCTTCAAGTCTAACCTTTTCTGCAATAATGTTGCGTCTTTCGCCACCCTCCATGCGTCCAATTGTAAGAACTGCCGGATCTATAGGACAGATTTCACGACTTACAATGGTCTGCAATCTTTGAATGAGATCAGCTGCAATGACAATGGCATCTGTTCCCTTATGTGGAAGAGCACCATGTCCACTCTTTCCAGTAATATCAATGTCAAACTCACCCGTCTGCGCCATAAGAGGTCCCGATCTCAGGGCAATCTTGCCCTCCTCCACTTCTGGGTAAAGATGAAGACCATAGATCTCTTTGACCCCATATGTGTCAAAAATGCCTTCATTAACGAGAGGCTCAGCTCCCCCTGGTCCTTCCTCTGCTGGTTGGAAATGAAGAGTATATTGGCCTTTAGTTTTGATCTTTCTTCACTCATATGCTTTGCAAATATAAGCAGGGTTGCCATATGACCATCATGGCCACAGCCATGCATGAATCCATCATTTTCTGATTTAAAATCCAGCCCTGTTTCCTCTTTCATGCTCAAGGCATCCATGTCACTCCGAAAGGCAATGGTTGGCAGGCTTTTATCACATTCCAAATACCCTAGAACCCCTGTCTCGACAAGGCCTGTCTTTACAGATATCCCATAAGATTTAAGCGTTTTAGCCACGTACTCCGCTGTTCTTTTTTCTTCAAAACCAGCCTCTGGCATTTTATGTAGATTTCTTCTATGATTTTTATTTCTTCCTTATATACACTTATACTTTGATCTATTTTCATTTTGCACCCTCACCTTAATTATTTATGGCCCTAGCAAGTTCTAAGAACTTTTCAAAGAGCTCTTCATTAATTTATATGCACACTTGAATCTGCTCATATTATATAAGAATCTATAGGCACCTTCAAACATTGATTGTCCCCTTATCCAAATCGTAACCCCATAGTGGTGGTCTTTTTATATTGATATAGAACCTGATAGATGTTAATATATTAGATAATTTAGGACTGGACATACAAGATGTGTGTTTAAATATGCAACTGATACAGTTTCAAATCAGTCATAGATTAGCCTGAACAGTTATCATGGGCTCAAATATAGTTTCCATGAAGGGTTCAGCACAACTTAATATTGATATGATGTCTTGCATTTGAGGGAATGTATCTGGCGCTGTTATAAAATGACAGCAACAGACAAGTCGAGTGACAGTAAACTTATCGCTTTGGAGGTTCAATATGAAAAAGTAAATGTTGCCATTGTTGGCGCAACTGGTAAGGTTGGTCGTACTTTTCTAAAAGTACTTGAAGAACGCGACTTTCCTTATGAAAATCTCTATTGCTTTTCTTCTGCAAAGTCAGCTGGCGAAATTGTAACATGCAAGGGCCAGGAATACACAGTGGAAGAACTGACAGAAAACTCGTTCGACCGTGACATCGATATCGCTTTATTCTCTGCTGGTGGTGGTGTAAGTGAAAAATTCGCACCTATCGCTGCAGAAAAAGGTGTTGTCGTGGTGGACAACAGCAGTACTTTCCGTATGGATGAAAACGTACCTCTTGTGGTGCCGGAAGTCAATCCTGAGGAAATCTTTAACCACAAAGGCATTATTGCCAACCCAAATTGCTCGACCATCCAAGCCATGGTCGCTCTAAAACCGCTTCAAGATGCTTATGGTCTTAAGCGCGTTGTCTTCTCGACATACCAGGCTGTTTCTGGTTCTGGTGTTAAAGGTGTGAGAGACCTTGAAGAAGGCATTAAGGGCAACCAGCTGATGGAAGCATATCCACATCCAATATCAAAGAACTGCCTGCCTCATATTGATGTTTTCATGGATAATGGTTATACAAAAGAAGAAATGAAAATGATCAATGAGACTAAAAAGATCTTAAAAGATGACTCAATCAGAGTTACAGCAACATGTGTACGTGTTCCAATCTTTGATAGCCACAGTGAATCCATCAACGTGGAGTTTGAAAAGTCCTTTGAACTAGAGGATGTCTTTAAACTTTTCAATGAAATGGAAGGCATCGTGGTGCAAGATGATCCGGCGAACAATCTTTATCCCCTAGCTGATACAGCAGCAGGGCTTGATGAAGTCTTTGTAGGCCGTATTCGAAGAGATGAGTCCCTTGATAACGGACTAAACTTCTGGTGCGTAGCAGACAACATCCGTAAGGGTGCTGCCACAAATGCTGTTCAAATTGCTGAAGTCCTTGTAGAAAAGATGTAGGGCATAGGACTTTGTGCTAAACTAATACTAAGTCTTATTTAAGATTTGAATTCAGTTACTTTTGATAATTGTTAACTTACAGGGCTGTGCTTTTGAGTGAGAGGTACAGCCCGTGAGTTCGTATGTATAGGAGAAAGGGTGAAGGTATGTCTTTATTTAAAGGATCTGGTGTGGCAATTGTTACACCATTTACAGACGACAACCAAGTGAACTATGACAAGTTGGGCGAGCTACTCGATTGGCATGTGGCCGAAGGGACAGATGCCATTATTATTGTGGGAACAACTGGAGAAGCTCCACACTTGACGATGAAGAACATAAAACTGTGATCAAATTTGCAGTGGACAAAATAAATGGTCGAATTCCTGTTATTGCTGGCACAGGCTCCAATTCAACAGGTCACGCTATCATGATGAGCCAGTACGCTCAGTCTGTTGGCGTAGATGGACTTCTACTTGTAACACCATATTACAATAAGTCCACACAACACGGTCTGGTCAAGCACTTCGAAGCCATAGCAGACAGCGTGAACATTCCATGTATTCTATATAATGTGCCTGGCCGTACAGGTGTTAATATCAATGCAGAAACCATTGGGATTCTAGCCAAGCATCCAAATATTGCAGGTGTCAAAGAAGCCAGTGGAAACATTTCTCTTGTGACTGAAATTGCCCGTATTATGCCAGAAGGTTTCGGACTTTGGTCGGGTAATGACGATATGATCGTTCCCCTGCTTTCTGTGGGCGGACATGGCGTTATTTCTGTTGTTGCCAACATCATGCCTAAAGAGACCCATGACATGGTCATGAAATACCTGGAAGGTGATGTAAAGCATCTGCCAAACTACAACTCGAAATGAAGCCTTTGATCGATGCCCTATTCTGCGAAACAAACCCAGTTCCAGTCAAAGAAGCCCTAAACCTAATGGGCCATAAAGTGGGCGATCTACGCCTTCCACTTGTTGGCATGCTTGATGAAAACAAAGCACGTCTTGAACAAGAGCTCAAAGCCATGAACCTGATGTAAGGAGGACGATATGATTAATATTATCCTGACAGGATCTGGCGGAGCCATGGGAAAAAACCTTGTGGAACTTATTTCTGAAGCACCTGATATGCAGGTCAGTGCAGGTATAGATAGAAGCATCCACGAGAATTATTCATTTCCTCAGTTCACAAAATTTACTGAAGAGGTAAAAGGAGATGTCATCATAGACTTTTCCCACTACACCTTTGTACCAAGCATACTGGACTTTTGTGAGTCTTCTGGGATTCCTGCCGTTATTTGCACAACAGGTCTCACAGATGAAATCATCCAGCGCATTGAACTTGTTTCTAAGAAAACGGCCCTCTTTAGATCGGGCAATATGTCCCTGGGCATCAATCTGCTGATCGACCTTGTCAAGAAGGCAGCGATTGTCCTTGAAGACAGTTTCGATATAGAAATTATTGAAAAGCACCATAATAAAAAAGTAGATGCCCCAAGCGGCACTGCTAAAATGATCGCAAATGCCATGAAAGACGTTCTCAGCGCTGATACAGATTTCGTTTATGGTCGTTCTGGAAATGACGCCAAACGGGACAACAAAGAAATTGGTATCCATGCCGTTCGCGGTGGAACCATCGTTGGTCAACACGACGTTATTTTCGCAGGCATTGATGAAGTGATTGAAATTAAGCATACAGCAGCATCAAAAAGAGTTTTTGCTCAGGGCGCCATTTCTGCCGCTAGATTTATGGCAGGCCGTGGACCCGGGCTATATGACATGAATGATATACTATAGGAGGCAAATGAATGTCACAGCAGTACGATTTGACAAACCCATATGAAATAGCAAAATTTATTAAGGATGCCACAAAAAGCACACCTGTTAAGGCCTATGTCAAAGGAAACCTTGAAGGTCTTTCATCAGAATCCGTTCGTTTATTCGGCGAAGGCAGTTTCTATGGTTCTTTTGGGGAGTCGGCAGATGTTTTAGCATTCCTGGAAACACATAAAGATCAAGTTCAAGATTTTGAGCTTGAAAACGATAGAAGAAACTCAGCGATTCCACTACTTGATCTTAAATACCAAAATGCGAGAATTGAGCCAGGTGCAATGATTCGTGACCGTGTGGCTATTGGTGACAACGCTGTTATTATGATGGGCGCAGTCATTAATATTGGTTCTGAAATTGGCGAAGGCACTATGATCGATATGAACGCAGTCCTTGGGGCAAGAGCAACAATTGGTAAAAACGCCCACGTTGGCGCTGGCGCTGTTATTGCAGGCGTTCTAGAGCCACCATCAGCAACTCCAGTTATTGTTGAAGACGGGGCACTTATCGGTGCTAACGCCGTTGTTCTAGAAGGTGTTCGAGTTGGTGCAGGCGCTGTTGTAGCGGCTGGATCGATTGTCACTGAGGATGTTCCTGCCGGTGCGGTGGTGGCTGGTGCACCTGCCAAGGTCATTAAAATGGTCGATGACAAAACATCTGGTAAAACAGAATTCCTTGATGACCTTCGTGGTTAATAGGTATTTGATGCATTAGATATTTGCTTCATTCAGCTTTAAAAACAACCCCACTCTTCTTCATTTTCTGGAAGAGTGGGGTTTTTATGTGTTCTAATTAGCACTTCAATCTTTAAACGGTCTTAATTAAGAGGCAAAAAGGGGGTTGGAAAGTGTCCAAATTTCGGA
>LQAG01000480.1_pt1 | contig 10118 bp, 13 predicted proteins | sample 1535801 | NCBI WGS metagenome assembly LQAG01 (sample SAMN04331584, study PRJNA305678) | bioreactor metagenome | isolation source: bioreactor_3 inoculated with Wadden Sea sediment 1st replicate of a... | place: Germany:Bremen | reverse complement strand
AGACGACCGGATTTTCAAGAGGTTTTTTATAAGGCAATTGAAGTTTTAGGCCGAGTGGGAGGGCGTATGAAGGGTGCATATATTTGCAAATTTGATGGGAGAGAAAGTTTACCGGAAGACTTACTCAAAATCCATCAAATAGACACGAAAGGTATTCACACGGATCTAAATGAAATGTCTAAGTACGCACGATATTTAAAAGAATATAGACAGGATGGCTTTACTAGACTTCCGTTTTGTGTGACTTTAGAGGCGGAAGCTTTGGGGGCTACAATTGTGTTTGAACTAGGGGACAAACAAATTGAGTATGGTCCTAGGATTAAAGCCCACACAATAGAAAGCGCAGAAGATTTACATGTTTTTTTGTGCCAAGATAAGTTGGGACTTTCTACTAGACAAAGACAGTCCTGGCCTGTATCGAAAAGATGCTCAAAATGGGGTCGTAGCACTGGGAATAACAGGTCCTCTAACTGTATGCAGTGGTCTTATGGATCAAGGCATATTTTACAAGGTGCTCAGAAGAGAACCAGACCTTATTCATTCATTCCTTGATAAAGTGACGGACCACATCATTGCGTTTGCAAGTCATGGGATTGATGCAGGTGCTTCGATTATTTCCTTTGCAGATCCAGTGGGGGCTATGGAAATTATTGGACCTAAACACTACAAAAACATATGTCTTCCATACGTTAAGAAAATTCTCCAGGCCTTAATATCCTTAGATTTTGGAGGTGTGGTTCATATTTGCCCTAAAACATCTATGGGTCTTTCGCAAATGGGTGTGGTGAAGTCAACAAGACTTTCTTATGGTGCTCAGAATTATTCATACGGTCTACTTAAACATTTAAAAATGCGAAGAACAAGCATGATCGGATATCGATGCATAAAAGATCGTTCCCTAGAAATTAACAGATCAAATAAAGAAGACGTGGAAGTAAGGTTGCTAGAGTTCTTATAATAATGAAACATGGCATGTCACAGAATTTCTATGACATGCACATACTTTTTTTCATAAATACTTTTAATCTGTGTTTATGAGATGCACCATTTAAAAATCATGGCTTCTTGAAGGGCATCGGATTCAAGATTCCCCTTTAGAATGTCCACAAGGGCATAGGCGAACAACATGGCTGTGCCTGGACCCTTAGAAGTTAAAATCTTTCCATCTCTCACAACAAGATCATCGTGGATGACCGCGTCGGTTAATTCAGCTTCAAAACCTGGATAGCATATTGCTTTTTTACCCTTTAGAATACCAGCCTTTGCCAAAACCGTGGGTGCAGCACATATGGCCGTGACATATTTTTCAGAATCATAAGCTTGTTTGATGATTTCAAGGAGCCTGTCAGATTTTGCTAGATTACGAGAGCCTGGCATTCCACCCGGCAGAAAAATCATATCAGCAAGTTCAATGTCCACTTCATCCAGTGTTATATCCGCAAGAATGGTGATTCCGTGGGCAGCTTCAACCTCTTTGCTGTTTGAAATTGAAACTGTTTGCACTGTGACATCTGCCCGTCTTAGTATATCAATTACTGAAATAGCTTCTATTTCTTCAAACCCCTGAGCAAGGAAAACATAAACCAAATAAAACACACCTTTCTTAATCCAAATTATTAAAAACGCTCCTCTTAGTATTATACGCATAAATTTCCATACAAATCAAAAATAAGAATGACTGTTTCAAACGATTTAAAGATAGATTTAAACAGACATAAATTTATTCAGTAAAGAAAGATATTGAGTATATATACAGAAATCTAATGAATAAATGACATTTTGTACTTAATTAAGACTAAATCAGTGACCTATGCTGGATGATGCGTTAAAATAGAAAATAAAGGGTAGGAAAGGAATGATTGCTATGAAATCAGTTAGAATATATTTAACCAGACACGGACAAACGAATTATAACCTTGAGGAGAGAATGCAAGGACATATTGACGCTGCGTTAAATTCTGAGGGGATTAAACAAGCTGAGGCACTTGCAAAGCGAATCCAGAATGATCAGATTGACCATATATATTCCAGTCCACTTGTTCGGGCTCATAAAACTGCCCAGCTCATCAACACATACCATGGAATTGAACTAAAAGCTTGATGATCGATTAAAAGAAATGGGATTTGGTTCGTGGGAAGGTCAGGTCATTGATGAAATCAAAGAGAATTACTCTGAAAGGGCTTTTCATTTCTGGAAAGAACCTGAGAAGTATGAACCCATAGATGGTGAATCTTTTGAAGGTGTTCAGACCCGGGTTAAATCGTTTCTATCGGACATTCTTAAGGCCCATGGAGGGCAAACCGTATTGGTCGTATGCCACGGCATGCTCATTAGAAATATGCTGTCAGTGTTAAAAAATGAGGACGTATCAACAGTGTGGAAACATCCTCGTATTTACCAGACGTGTTTAACCATTGTTGACTTTGACGGGGTGGACTCAAAATTCGAACTGCTTGCGGACGCCTCGCACTATACATTCTAGAATAGGAAAGCGGTGATGATATGGGACCACTCACAATTTTGTACGCACTCACAAGCTTTGTTTTTGGGATCATTTTAATCGCTGTATTTATGAATTCTAAGCCATTTCGGTGGCGGTATTCAGGTGTGGCTTTTCGCTATAGTTTAGCCCTTTTCCTTATGAGTTTGACTTCAACCCTATGGTTGGTTTATATAACAAGGCAAGGGACAGATTTTGCATCCGGTCTTATAAGTGGACTAATCCAGTGGCCGCTTCTTTATATCTATATCAGTGTGGGAGTAAGATACGCCCGAAAACTGGAACTTCCAGGGGCTCTTTTCTGGAAGAGACTGTCTTTTTATCCCTTTTCAATAGATGAAGACGATGACCGGATGAATAAGGTGCATGGTCTTAATACAACGACGGGCCTCATGTTATATCGTTCGACGATGGTTCCAGAATATCTGGAAATTCAGTCTATGCATTCTGAATTGACGGATAGACTCAATCGCAAGTGGTGGATGAAATTTGACTTAATTGTTGTTCTAGGTGTTCTTATAGCCACCGTCTACACTGTGATTCTCTTTAATATTACTCAACCAGAGGCGTCAAGTATGATTCGTCTCATTCAACAATCCAATCCCAATGGACTTACAAAGGATATGAGCCTTGTGCTCTTGATACTTATCTTTGCAAGGCTGGCAGCGGCTGAAGAAATATTTTTCAGATTATCCGTTCAGACACTCGTGGAGTGGGGTCTGCGGAAAAATAGATATGCTGCCTCAATAGCGGTGGTTTTCTCAAGTGTATTTTGGACGTTGGGCCATGTTGGTGTCTTGGTTCCTGAGTGGGTCAAGATGGCACAAATATTTCCCTTTGGTATAGCCCTTGGTCTGATCTATAGGCGTTATGGCATTGAAGCGGCCATACTGATTCATGTTGTTTTTAATGTGGCTATGATATTTTTGGCACCAGGTTTTGTCTCTTTATAAATTTATATATTAAGATGACTTGTTCCATGTGTAATTTTACTCTTTAAAGGCAATATTTATACCAGGAGGGTTTGCTATGCATGTGAAATGGGATGAGAAATTAGAACTCGGTATAGCTTTTATGGATCAGGAACATAAAGCCATCATTGAAACCATATCCAAATTAATGTCAACGCTTGATTTTAGTCAACCGAATGAAGAAGACGTGGATTCGTTTGAAGCCTTTGAGGAACAAGTTATAGCGCACTTTTATCATGAAGAGTTGCTTATGCGTCAGTATAAGTATCCAGAGTTTGATAGTCACGCTGAAGCGCATAAGAAGATTCTTGATCGAATTGATAGATTTAAAAAGAAGTATTGTCGTACCGGTCTCAATAAGACAGATCTTGAACGGATTCAATCAGAAGTCAAATTTCTTTTCAGAATGCATCTTCTTGAAGAAGACCGTGAGTTAGAAGGGTATGTCCATCAACTTCTTCTGACGAAGAAATAATCTCTTCTGATTAAGAGGTACTAATGAAAAAAATTATAAACAGAAAAAAATCTGCCCTTAAACCAAGTGACTGGTCTAAAGGCAGATTTTTTATTGTGGTTAGTAAAAAGATTCCATCGAAAGTCTTTCGATAAGCTCTTTGTGAACAGGGAAGAGTCCTATGAGTTCATCCCGGTCATAGAGTTTTATATCATCAAAATCGAATCCTGGAGAAACCATAATTCCAAATATGGAATAGCTGTCTTCAACGCGCTCTGCAGCCATGACATAATTTTTGGAATTCTGACCTGAAGTTTTTCTCCACTTGCGATATCAAGACCCAAGGTTTCTATAAAAAGTTCACCTTCTGGTGAGATCATATAAATTTTCACAGAAGACCCATGATGGAAATACCAAACTTCTTCAGACCGGACACGATGGAAAGCCAAATAGTCTTCTTCTGTTAAAAGAAGATAAATGCTAGACCAAAGTTTTCTTTCTGATGAAGCAACACCAGCAATATCATGACGGAACATGGTCTGCTCCGATTTAAACGAGCTAAAATAGTATCCACCTTCAGGGTGAGGAATCATACCTAATTTTTCAATCCAATAATTTGAATCTTTCACCTGCAACAAGCTCCTTTCAAGTGATACCTGAACTTTATTATAATATTAAAATTTTGAGATAACGTCAAGTTAGGCAAGGTTTACTTTCGTTCATTTCAGTTTTTTTTAATAGTCATATTGGCTTTCATTATATGTGTTTGGAAAGAATATGTCTAGGCGCGCACAGTAAATGCGAATTTCATGATTATGAGTGGCTATAAAAAGGATATATATGGGATGTTGACTATAGAAAGGGGTGCACTATGCAAAATAAGTGTAATGTCGGGAACAGGCTGTTGAGTCGTGGCTTATGAAGCTGGAGGCGTGTGGCTTCAAGCTATCCAGGGTCACCAACAGTTGGTGTACTGCAAAGTATAAAAGATAATTACCAGGAAATCTATTCTGAGTTTTCAGTGAATGAAAAAGTTGCCCTTGAAGTGGGGATTGGTGCTTCTTTTGCAGGGGCAAGAACAATGGTGAGTATGAAGCACGTTGGCGTTAATGTGGCTGCAGATCCGCTCATGACTTTCACACAGACAAAAATAAATGGTGGTTTTGTCCTTCTCACTGGTGATGATCCAGGCATGGCTTCATCACAAAATGAACAGGACAATAGAATACTGGGGAAATTTGGTCATATGGCTGTTCTTGATCCGGGTAATAGCCAAGAGGCTCTTGATTTTACCAAAGAAGCCTTAGATATGAGTGAAGAATACATAATGCCAGTCATGGTTCGAATTACAAGTCGTGTCTGTCACAGCCGGTCTATTGTTGAACTGGGGGATAGACAGGAAAAAGATGTAGCTGGTTTTCCAGATAAGCCAGAAGACTATGCTATGATTCCGCCTAATACATTTATTAAGCAGTTTGCAATGCAAGAGCGGATAGATAAGTTGACCATTGCAGCCAATGACATGTCTATGAATAGGTATGAGCCATCTCCGTCTGGCCGTGATGATGCCCTTATCGTGACTTCGGGTCTTATGTATTATAATTACAAAGAGCTTGGACTCGATTTTTCTGTTTATAAATTGGGCATGGTCTATCCATTGCCAATAAAAAAGCTCAAAGAACTGAGCAAGAAGTATAAGCGCATTATTGTTGTTGAAGAAATGATGCCATTTATAGAAAATGAATTGAAGATTCATGGTATTGAATGTGAAGGTAAGAAGTATTTCTCATTCACTGGAGAACTCAATACTGAGGATATTGAGGATGGACTCGTGACATCTAAACTTCTTGATGTGCATACATATCCAACCGAGGAAGCTGATGAAACAGTGCCAAGACTGCCAATGTTTTGTGCGGGATGTCCTCATCGCCCTGTTTTCGATGTCCTTAAAAAGCCAAGGCTGATGTGATTGGGGACATAGGCTGTTATTCCCTTGCATATTTGGAGCCTCTTAATGCAGTTAATTCCATAATTAGCATGGGGGCCAGTATAGGCATTATGAAGGGGATGAGCAAGGCCCTAAAAAATGGTGGAAAAGAGAAGCCCCTAGCATGTGTTATAGGTGATGGTACTTTCTTCCACTCCGGCATGACGGGTATGCTCAACATGCTCCATCAAATGGATAAGGACGCAAATATGACTGTCATTATTTTGAACAATGGAACAACAGCTATGACAGGTGGACAAGCAACGGCAGTTACAAAATCCTACTCTGAAATGGGAGATATGGATGTTGATATTCCAAATCTACTAAATGCCATGGGCTTTGACCGTATTAAGGTTGTAGACCAGTTTAAGTATAAAGAGGCAAAGAAGGTTATTGATGAAGAACTGAAGCATGACGGATTTTCTATTGTCATGACCACTAGACCTTGTGCACTTAATTTTAAAATTAAAGAAAACCATTTTATGTTGATCCAAGCATTTGCATTGGCTGTCGGTCTTGTGTCAAAACAAACTGTCCGCCGATTGCTATGAAGGCATATGAAGGCTATGACAAACTGAAATCTTCAATCAATAAAGACATGTGCGTGGGATGTTCGGTATGCGCTCAAGTTTGTCCGGTTAATGCCATAAAGCCTTATGAAGAGGAGGCTAATATGACTAATAATATAGTAATTGCAGGCGTTGGAGGACAAGGCCTTGTCCTTACAACGAAACTTATTTGTGATGCGGCTATTCGAGCAGGCCTGGATGTTAAGAGCAATGATGTTATTGGTCTTTCTCAAAGAGGAGGCAAGGTTTGGGGCAGTATTCGCATTGGTGAAGAAGTCTACTCTCCTAATGTGCCACCAAAAGGTGCTGATTTTCTTCTGGCCTTGGAACCTCTTGAAGGTCTACGTTATAAACGTTCTTTAAAAGATTCAGGAAAATTTTCATGAACAGTGCAGTGGTACCGCCTGTTCCTGTGATTGCGGAAAAATGAAGTATCCTGAAAACATTGAGAAACATTGTCAAAGTCTTTCAGTTTGACATCTCTGGATGCCAACCAGAAAGCTGTTGAGCTGGGATCGGTCAAGGTTGCCAATACATTTCTTGTGGGCATGCTGGCAAAATGTCTCAGCATAGATAAAAAAATATGGAAAGAGGCCATTGAAGCCAAATGTTCCGAAAAAATTTATTGATATGAATATCCAAGCGTTTGAAATAGGATATGATATGGTTCAAAGCGACTAATTTGAAGGGACCTGGGTGGTGTGAAAACATCATCTGAAATGTTAATAAAAAGTTAAGACAGTCCTTGACAAAGGTTTTCCTGCGTGCTAATATGCATTTAGAAAAGCATACGGATCACTTTTGGTGTGTTACTGTTAAATCAGGCATGAACCTACTGAAGCGCAAGCTCTAGTTGTTCGTGCCTTTTTTTATTCGCAGGATGGCAATAAGAGGTGAAATTGATGACAAATAACACATACAAAATTATACGTGTTCTGAATAACAATGTAGTGCTTGCCAAAAATTATTCCAACAATGCTGAGGCTGTCTTAGTGGGAAAAGGAATCGGTTTCGGAGCAAAAAGTGGTCAGGAAAAAACGATACCTGATGAAGCCATTGAGAAATCCTTTATCACCTATGATGAGAAGCTCAAGCGGGATTACATGGAACTTGTTGAACAAATGGATGAAACCATTTTATCCATGTGTACAGAAATAATTATTATGGCTGAGCGCAGGTTGGGCGAACTGAATTCAAGACTGCATATTGTACTCACCGACCACATTGGTTTTGCTCTTGAGCGCATCAAAGCAGGCATGGAAATATACAATCCCTTCCTCCATGAAATTCAAAATTTATATGAAGAGGAATACCAGGTTGGTCTAATTGCACAGGAAATTATAGAAAAAGAAACAGGGATTACAATTGTTGAAGATGAAGTTGGGTTTATTGCCCTTCACTTAAATGCTGCCCGACAGCATAAGGACGTTAAAGACACCCTTAAAAGCACCCGTCTTATTAAGGATTTGGTTACAATCATAGAGATCAACCTAAATTATAAGGTGGATAGTGATTTAACCTATAGTCGTCTGATACACCATTTAAGGGGCAGTATTGAGAGGGTTGAAAAGGCCAGTCAGTTAAGAATCCACTTCTTGAAACATTGAGAAAAGAGTTTAAAGATTCTTTTAAAATAGCCGGCAAGGTCAAAGTCAAAATTGAAGATGAACTGGATGTCATCGTCCCAGATGATGAACTTGGGTATATGGCAATACACATCGATAGAATACGGCGGATGTCTAAAACACCGCTCAACAATTAAATTGTTTAACTAAGGTTAAAGTGTGTTACTGATACGATCAGGCATGAGCTTATAACGGTGGATGAAAACCGTTTATTGCTCATGCCTTTTTCAATGGAAATAAACTTAAAAAAAACAAACTAAATAGAAAAAAATAGATGGAAACAAACGACAAGAAATTTATGGCTATGCGCGCAGTCATAATATATAACTCGGATTATTCATGTCATTCACTTGAGGGACCTTATAAAGATTTTTAAGCGAATGACATGAATAATCCGGGGACAGCAATACTATTTTATTCAAGTTATTTTATGAGCTCTTAGGAGGGGAAATTTATGCAAAGTGTATTTGGGAAACTGCAAAAAGTAGGTAAAGCTTTAATGCTACCTATCGCTGTCATGCCAGCAGCAGCCATTCTTCTTAGATTGGGTGCAGGCGTACCGGGAATTGAAGGCCTTCTGGCAGATATTATGTTAAAGGCCGGTGCTGGTATTTTTGACAACTTATACTTACTCTTTGGTATTGGTGTGGCACTAGGTCTTGCTAAAGGCAACCATGGTGCAGCAGCTCTAGCAGGCGCCATTGGTGTGCTCGTGTGTAAAAATGTGTATGAAGTGATTAATCCAGATATTAATACTGGTGTTATGGTCGGTATGATCATGGGTGTTATTGCTGGTAGCCTATATAACAAGTATCATGATATTAAACTGCCAGAGTTCTTAGGATTCTTCGGTGGAAAACGATTTGTTCCTATTATTACATCCTTTGTGGCCGTAGGTGTGGGTATTTTATTCGGATATGTATGGCCAGCCATTCAAACGGGTATTGACTCAATAGTAATGCAGCCATTCAAGCGGGACCTCTAGGCACTTTCTTCTTCGGATTTGGTAATAGACTTCTTATTCCAGTTGGACTTCACCATGTACTGAACTCAATTTTCTGGTTCACATTTGGTTCATTTACAAATGCGGCTGGAGAAGTTGTAAATGGTGACCTTTGGAGATACTTTGCAGGTGATCCAACAGCAGGTATTTATATGGCTGGTTGGTATCCAGTTATGATGTTTGGTCTACCGGCAGCATGTTTTGCAATGTACAGAGCAGCTAAGCCAGAGAACAGAAAAGCTGTAGGTGGTATGCTGTTTTCAATTGCGTTCACATCATTCCTTACAGGTATTACAGAACCAATTGAATTCCTATTTGTATATATTGCACCGGGTCTATACCTTGTACATGCCATTATGTCAGGGGCTGCCCTTGCTATAACACAACTGCTTGGGATTCTACACGGATTTGGTTTCTCGGCAGGCCTAATAGATTATGTTTTAAATATGCACCTTGCAACCAATGGACTTCTTCTTATTCCGCTGGGTCTTGTGTTCTCTGTGATTTACTACATTGTCTTTAAGTTTATGATTGAGAAATTCAACATTGAAACACCAGGTCGTATGGAAGAAATCTCTGACGATGTGGACAATGCCATTGCTGACAAGGGTGTGGCTTCTGTAGCGATTGAGTATTTTAATCTGCTCGGTGGTCATGACAATATTGTTGAAGTGGATTCATGCATTACAAGACTAAGACTGACACTAAAAGACAATTCTCATATTGAAGACGGTCCACTTAAGAAGCTTGGAGCTGCTGGTGTGATCAAACCGAACAGCAAAAATATGCAGGTTGTTGTTGGTACTCATGCTGAACTTATTGCAGAAGAAATGAAAAAAAATGCTCGGTTAGAGTCATTGAGATGATAATGGGGAATTTGGATGAGGGGAAACCCTCTCCAGATTCTTCTATCCAGAGACGAAGGTATGTGTCGCCTTTGGATAGAACAATTTGGAGGTTAATATGCAAGAAACCCAGTGCAAAAGGATAACAAACACAACTATAGAA
>LQAG01000479.1_pt1 | contig 10136 bp, 13 predicted proteins | sample 1535801 | NCBI WGS metagenome assembly LQAG01 (sample SAMN04331584, study PRJNA305678) | bioreactor metagenome | isolation source: bioreactor_3 inoculated with Wadden Sea sediment 1st replicate of a... | place: Germany:Bremen | reverse complement strand
ATCGAAAGGCTCCTGATTTTTAAGCATGAAATAAACAGCCCGACCCAGACGATGTGAGAGAATCGCCAAGGCCTTGCCTTTGCCATGTTTACTCGCCAGTCTTTGCCGTTTGGCCTGAAGATCGTGTCATCTGGGGTCGGACCAAACTAACTGTCTGAAATTATAGATAAAGCAGTCACAAAAAGGCACTAAATACGGCTTATAGACCGATTTTGGAGGGCTAAAATAGCCTTATAGGCGTGAAGGGGGTTGTCATGGGCAATGGCGTCACTACAGCTTATGACTTCGCTCATGGGAGAAGCTTGCTTCAAGGTTGGTGTTTTCTCCCGCACATTGCCATCGGTTATCAGAAAGCTAGATTCAAAAAATGAGAAAAATCCTCAGAAAATTATTGCTACCGATAGCAATAGTTCTTGCCCTCAAGTTGTTTTACGGAGTTGGTTATTCCTACTTATGCTACGATGACCTGGACCCTGAGTTCCCAAAGATCGGCAACGAAAAAGTCGAAAGCACAAAAGATGAAATTTTCCTGGCCCCGCTGAGAGACTTTGACAAAACAACCGCAATAGACCTTGCTGAAGCATTAATGAGTGATATCGGAGTAAGGGTTGGAGTCATTGAAAACACAGATGAAATCAACCTTGAAAGAAGCGTTGTCAGAGGCCAATACAAAGACATTTCATTTTACACCACGCTAAAAATTTTATCTGACCACTTTAAGCAACCGAGCCAAAGCATAACAATTATCGGTTTAACAAATAAACATATGTACCCATCAGACAAGCTTTGGTTTTATCCTTTTGCCGCAGGATGGAAAGACAAAATTTCAATCATTTCCACCTACAGGTTCCATCCGACAACTTTTACCGATAGAATCGAAGCGCGTAAAGCATATGGAAGAAGACTCTATAAAGCCGCAAAACGAGCAATTGGCGAGCATTATTTTGAATACAAAAGGAATAGCAAACCTGACAGTATAATGCGAAATCCTGCCATGAGTATTACTGAAATAGATAAATTAAGCTTTAGCTACTGAAGCAATCGACCTGTCTCAACGACTGGTAGGAGACGGTGCGCTGCCTTTCTGAGCAGCACAGCTGAAAAGTATAATTTCGTCACTGCCGGTTCCTACGGACCTTTGAAAATAAAAAAATCAGAGAGGTTATACAGATGTTTTTACCACTTGTTTTGATGGCTATGCCTACACCGGCTGAAATCCAAACTCAAAAAAACAATCCTGAAGGAAATGTCGTAGAAATACCAAGTACGAGTGGTCGCTCAATCAACGGTGTAATTTACGGAGACGGTCCCAATGTTGTCATTCTGTCGAACATGGATCCAAACGAGCTCGATAGCTGGGATCCCATCATTCCGGAACTGGTGGCACAAAAACGTTCGGTCCTTTCATATGCGTATAATCGCAACGGAACCGAACGTGTAACAGATCTTTTAGAGGTAATCGCTTTTGTTCGATCTCATGGTTTCGCAAAAATCGTGCTTATTGGTGCTTGTCGAGGGGGTGTTATTACTATTCAAGCGGCCGCCAACAATAGCAGCACGGCAGATATCGTTGCCGTTGCAGCACTTGCGGCACCAATTGAGTACGAAGGCACCACATTCTACTCTTCAGAGGAACTGAGCTCCATCTCTGTACCAAAACTCCTCATCAACTCAGAGGGTGATGACTCAGCAAGCGATACTCGAAAATGTATGAAGTGGTTATCGAGCCCAAGGCGATTTCTTTTATTATGGTGATGAGCATGGGACTGACATTTTCAATAATGCAGACCACAGGGAGGTATTGATCAGGCAACTGGTCGATTTTGCGTCTTCAAGTTTTTCAGGAGAGTAAACAGCATACGGCTGTTGAAATTCGTCTGAGAAATGAATGGAGAGTCTCTGAGGGCGAACCAGGATAATTAAAGAAATATAGTCAGAAAAAGGTGCTAAATACGACCTATGGACCGATTTTCGAGGGCTGAAACAGCCTTATAGGCGTAGAGGGGAACATGCCGGGAACGGTTGCAAACGAAGCTTTTTGCATGAAACTGGCGGCAATTCTTGGTCTTGAAGTACCGCAGGTGGAAATTCGGAGAGTTAAGGACCTGGATTTTTATCTGGTTGAACGGTTCGATCGTTATAAAACAGAACATGGAGTTCAGAGGCTGCATCAGGAAGACTTCTGCCAGGCATTGTCGATTGAAGCTAATTTAGTATGAAGAAAGTGGAGGTCCGACCCTGGCCATGATGTAGCGATGGATTTGGGACTATCTCCCAAGGCCGTGTTCAGGGAATTAAAGCGTTTAGTTCTGATCATTGAGGATCGTGCAAGAGAACTTGCAGAGGAATGCTCCGATCAGCGTGATGCTGAAATCCTTTCTGGGATAATTGAAATCATTGGTCAACGAACGGGAAGAGCCTGGGTTTATTTAGGAGGAAGACCTGACTGAGATTATCATGTCTTTGATACGGCACTGAAGAAATTCAAGACGCTCTTCCCCCTTCAATGCTCTTGTGCACTGGTCATGCAGCAAATATCCCGAAGAAGTCAGATGGTGTTTACATGGCTGTCGGATTTTTAAGCGGTTCGCGTTACACATCAGGCCAGGGATGGGGGGATATAGTTATGCTTTTTAACCTTACAGAGTTTGCCCGGCCAGAGCGTCTGCTTACCGTCAACATCAACAACCAGATACTCGTTCCAACAACCGATCAGTTTCCTGTCATGTTAAACTTCTCGTAATTTACGGTAACTGTTGCGCCGGTCTGCTGAAGACTGCATGCATGAAGAAATTCATTTTCATTCATTTTGCTCTCCTTTTTAATGCGATGTCCGTAAGTATCTGAAAAACAGTTATAATTGATTGTATCATAGCTACTTCTCGGGGAGTCAACCCCACGCCTGTTTATCAATGGCCTTGTTTGAAGGAGAAAAGAGTGAAGTTGTTAACGGATCTAAGTTGCGAAGTCTGTAGAAAGGGCGCCCCCTTGGCGACCAGTGAAGAAATCACAGGGTATATGGCTCAGCTGCAGGGATGGCAGATCATTGAAATTGATGGTATCAGCCGTTTGACTAAAACTTATCACGTTAAGAATTTTAAGCAGGCTCTGCTGCTGACCAACTGCATTGGAGCAATTGCCGAGCAGGAGGGGCACCATCCCGCTCTTTTGACGGAATGGGGACGAGTTACCGTGAGCTGGTGGACACATAAGATTGGCGGGCTGCATACCAATGACTTCATCATGGCGGCAAAACGGATGATATCAGCGTGTAATCAGTGATGATGTTGACCGACCTGTGCCGCAGGAAGAGTGACGAATGCGTCATCAGCTTGCCAGTTTGATCATCCGAATGAGGGTTCCTTCGTTGATTTTTCTGGACTTGGTTTCGCAGGCCTCTTCATAGAGGGCGACGATCAGTTCTGCTATTTTAGCGGGAGCCATCTTGATATGGTTGCTTTGCAGATAACTTTCCACTGCTTCAACCGTTTCTTTGATCAGGTTAAGTTCAAGCGGTGCGGGTTCCTGAACGGTTCCATGGCCGTGAGGGATTGTTGGATAGATTGAGTCGTCGTTTGAATGTCCAGTGATGAGCCAATCGAGCGATTTGTTTCCAAGTTGGGCTATTTTCACGAGAGCTTCGGGATTGGGATAGTTTTCTCCCGCCTCATAGCCGTGCACAGAACTTTTGCCGACACCTATGATATGGCCCAAGGCTTCCAGTGACATCTGGTTCATCTTTCGGATGGCTTTGATTCTTTCGCCAATTTCTTTTTTTGTATCACTCATAATAAAAATTTTAAAAAAATAATTCGGTAAAAGCAAACGAGTTCGAAAAAAAGAAACTTATTTTATGGAATATATTGTCTTATTTTTACTTATTGCTTGTATTTAAAAGGTATTTTTATATTGACTTGAGTTCTGATATATTGAACTATTAAGTTCGAAATAAACAAACTGGAGGGATTATGACGATAGGACAGACAATATCCGCGGCCCGAAAAAGAAAAAATATGACATTGGAAGAACTTGGTGACCAGGTCGGTTTGATGAAGAGCAGCCTTTCTACAATTGAGAATGACAAACTGAAAAAGCCGATCGATTATGGGGTCCTGATCAGCATCGCCGATGCTCTGGATGCTCCGGAGGTTTTGACCAGGCATTGTGAGCAATGCGCTGTTAGACGTCACATCATGGAAAAATACTATCCGGAGGTGAAGCCGTTTCGCAGAGATCCGGTCTTGATCACCAATAGATTAGTCAAAGAGATGCAAAAAGCAATTGATGTTGCTGAGCGGCTGAATGAAATGTATCTGAATGTTTGCACGACCGATGATCCGAAGTATCGCATGACATTCAATTTGGCCGTCGAGCAGATTCTGCGTGTTGAGAGGGGAGTTGATGCGTTGAAGTTTGAAATGATCTTGAATCAGCTTTGTACCCTGGATGAAATTCATCAGGTGATCGGTCATTGAATCTGCAACGATTTGGGAATTTTATTCGGCAAAGGGCCGCACAATCATGTTGAGATGACTGTGCGGCCTTACTGAAAATTTATATATTAGGGATGACTTCTACCTGTCTGCATCAGGGAACGTTCATTCCGCTAGCATAAACTTTCCATCCTTGACCTGCACCATGACCATAGAATCGACATCGAGACCGTTATGATCTTCTGCGGTGATGTTGTAAGTGCCTGAGATACCGACATAGTTCTTGGTGTTTTCAATCTCGTTACGCAAGGCTTCAGCGTCTGTTCCGACCTTTTTGATGGCATTAGCGACGATCATGATCGCGTCCCAGGCGTAACCGGAATGGGTATTGATCGGGAACTGCTTGTCGTAACCACGCTCTTTGTAGAGCTTGATGAATTCCTGAATGACCGGTTTCTGCGGGTCGCTGTCGGGCAGTTGATCGGCGACCATCAACTTGGTTGAAGGCATGCGATCCCCTTCGCTGGCCGGTCCTGCCAGCTCAATATATTTGGGATCGGGCAGGCCGTGACACTGGAACAGGGGAATGTCGATACCGAGTTGAGCCTTGTTTTTGGCGATGATCGAACCGGCCGGTCCGATGGTCCAGGCCAGAATCGCCTGGGGATTGCTGTTCTTGACCTTGGTCAGCTGAGCGGTCATATCGGTATCACGGGTGCCGAAGGATTCCTGGGCAATCAGTTCGATCCCATATTCCGGGGCCAGTTTCTTCATCCAGCGGGCACCATCCTTGCCGAAGCCATCAGCCGCAGAGAGCAGGGCCACCTTGGTCAACCCCTTCTCTTTCAGGTAGATGAACATCCGCTTGACGGCAATACTGGAGCGCTGCGGCGATTTAAACACCCACTTGATCGGACCGAACTTGCCGCCCATGATGACCGGATCGCCACCGACGGTCATGAAGGTCGGAATCTTGCCTTTGTCGGCCACCTTCTTGATGTTCATACCGACATCGGTCAGGGTTGGACCGATAATGGCGACAACATCTTCTTTATAGATGAACTTTTGGCGATCGACGCTCCTTTGGCCGGATCGGCCTCGGTATCGGCAATGGTCAGTTCCAGCATCCGGCCGTTGATGCCTCCTTCGGCATTGATTTTATCGACCACCATCTCGGCAACCAGCTTGGTCGGGGTACCGATAAAGGCGGCCCGACCCGACAGGTCGAAGAAGGCTCCCAGCTTGATCGTATCGGCAGCCATGGCTGGTGCGCTGATCAGTATCAGGGCGAGAATGAATCCGATCACTTTTTTTCATGCTTACTCCTTTTGATTATTTAGATTGGTATATAAAGTCAAAACCTATTTGCCACCAAGACACAAAGAACACCAAGAAGGTCAGACTCCACATCTTAAGGGCAACTTCTGAGATCTTATGAATTGTTCTTAACCTTTAAGACTATCTTGGTGAACTTGGAGTCTTGGTGGCGAGAAGTTTTAAACAATCTCATCCGTAATCCGATCATCAAAGACCCGTTGACTCTTCCTTTCCGATCTCGGCAGGGCGCCGTAGTCAACCAGCTCCAGTTCAGCCGAGACCAGCAACTGTTTTTGATCTGATGACCGACCTCATGGCTCAGTTCCGGGCTGCGCTTGCTGTCGACATGCTCTCCCCGCTCGACCACCAGTTTCATATGATCGCGACCGGCATCATCGCGGCGCAGATGGATCTGGTATTCGGATCCGATGCCCGGAACCGCCGACAGAATGGTGTCGATACTGCTCGGGTAGATGTTGACGCCACGGAACTTGATGGTGTCGTCGCTGCGCCCCTTAATGCGGGAGTGACGCGGTAAAATGCTGCCGCACTCGCAGCGGCCGGGGATAATACGGGTGATGTCGCGGGTGCGGTAGCGGATCAGCGGCACGCCTTCCTTGCACAGGCTGGTGACCACCATCTCACCCCATTCGCCGTCGGGGACAGGCTGCAGGGTTTCGGGATCGAGGATTTCGAGCAGGTAGTAGTCGCCCCAGTAGTGGATACAGTCGTGCTCGCTGCATTCGATTCCAGTGCCCGGGCCGTAGAGTTCGGTCAGGCCGGTGATGTCGAACAGTTCGGCACCGCCAAACAACTCTGAGATCTTCTGGCGCATCGAGCGGCTGGAGCGTTCGGAGCCGTAGATGATCTTTTGACTGCGATCTTGTCGGCGATACCGCGCTTGTGGATTTCCTCGGCCATCAGCAGGGCCATGGAGGCGGTTGAGCAGAACACCGTCGACTGGAAATCAAGCAGAAACTGGATCTGCATGTCGATGTTACCCGGCCCCAACGGGACCGCCAGGGCACCGACCTTCTCACAGCCGAGCTGGAAACCCATGCCAGCGGTCCAGACCCCGTAACCGACGGCGATTTGAACCCGGTCGAGGGAGCCGACTCCGGCCATCTGGTAACAGCGGGCAAAGAAGTCGGTCCAGTCGTCGAGATCCTTCTGGGTGTAGCTCAAGACCTTGCGCTTGCCGGTGGTTCCCGACGAAGCATGGATTCGGGCGACCTGTTCAAAAGGGACCGCACGTAACGGAAAGGGGTAGCCGTCGCGCAGATCGTCGGCCGTGGTAAAGGGCAGGCGGTGCAGGTCGTCAAGGCTGTTGATGTCGTCAGGCGTGACGCCGATTTCATCAAACTTGGCCCGGTATCCGGGAGCACCTTCGTAGGCGTGGCGCACGGTCCACTTGAGACCTTTGAGTTGATGTTGTTTAAGGTCGGCTTCGGTTTTGAAATCGGGCATGAAATTCTGTCGTGACATATCGGGTTTCTCCAGGCGGATATTGGTCAAACCGGCAGCCCCTAAACGGCTGGCAGCCGGATTTTCGTCACTGGCTGCACCTAAGAAGGCAGCACGTAAAGCAGGATTGTTAAGCAGGCCGCTACTGGCGCCCTGTTCAACAATATTTCCATTGGCAAGAAGGTAGGCTTTGTCGGAAGCGGACAGGGCCCGGGCGGCATTCTGTTCAACCAGCAGGATGGTGGTGCCGGAGCGGGACAGCTGGTGGATGATCGAAAAAATCTCATCGGTAATCAGCGGAGCCAGACCCAGGCTTGGCTCATCCAGCAGTAAAAGGGTCGGTTTCGCCATTAATGCACGCCCCATGGCGAGCATCTGCTGTTCACCTCCCGACAGGGTTCCGGCCAGTTGTTCCCGCCGTTCCGACAGTTTTGGAAAGCGGGAAAAAACTTCATCCATCCGTTTGACTTCTTCATTTTTACTCAGTTTAAGCGGAATGGCTCCGAGCTTGAGATTGTCAAATACCGACAGATGGCCGAAGACTTCACGCCCCTCCGGTGACAGCGCCAGCCCCAAACGGACCATGGCAGCGGGACTGGTGTTGGTGACATTCTTGCCATTCAGTGTGATCTGACCCGAAGTCGGTTTCACCAGTCCCATCAGACATTTAAGCAGGGTGCTTTTACCGGCCCCGTTGGCTCCAACCAGAGCCACGGTTTCCCCGGTAGCGATTTCAAGATCGATACCGAAGAGGGCCTGGGCGGCTCCGTAGTGGGCTGTGAGGTTACTAATTTTGAGCATATGCTGTTCCTGTTATCTGTGATTTTGCCTTTGACCGTCGATTCCCGTTGGATGCCGCCGGAATGAAGCTTTGATTTTGCAGGGTCTTCGAAGAAAACTGTCTGAGGGCTTTCAAGCCCGAGTTTTTTCTTCGCTGCGCAACTTAAAGAGGAATGCAGGGAACCCTTTAGGGCAAGGAGGTCGGGTGCCTTTTCTTCTTACTCTTTTGTGGCATGACAAAAGAGTAAGGTGCCGAGCGGGGGCGCAACCCCGCGACCTTGTCTTTGTTCTTCCTGCCTCCAGCTAAATCTATGCCGTCGCCCCAACACGCCCCAGATAAGCCTCCAACACCAACGGGTTCGTTCTCACCTCATCGGGCGTCCCGACTGCAATACAACGACCGCTGTCCAGAACCACCACATGATCGGCAATCTTCATGACCAGATCCATGTCGTGTTCGACCAGCAGCATGGTGTGACCGCTGCTGCGTAGCTGTTTCAACTGCTCGCCAACAGCTGCAGTCTCCTCGGCGTTGAGACCGGCGACCGGTTCGTCCAGGAGAAGCAATTGTGGCTCGCTGACCGTTGCCCGGGCCAATTCAAGCCGCTTTTTATCGCCGTAGGCCAGAATTCCGGCTGGCCAGTCGGTTTTGTCGGTGAGCTGATAACGGTCCAGGGCAGCCATGGCTTTCAGCTTCAGTTGCCGTTCCCGGTGGCGCAGATAGGGCAGGCGCAGCATCGCCATCAGCATTGATTCGCCGCCTGCACAGGTCAGGCCGGTGAGGACATTATCGAGCACGCTCAAACGGGGAAATATCTTCAGATTCTGAAAGGTTCTGGCGATCCCGGCGCGGCTGATTTTATGCGCTTCAAGCCCTGCGATTTCCTGATTCAAAAGCGGATCGATCCGGCCGATGGCTGCAGCACTCCGGTCATGCAGTTGATCATGGTGCTTTTGCCGGCACCGTTCGGTCCGATCAGGGCGGTCAGTTTGCCCTTGGGAACCGAGAAAGAGACGTCGGCCAGGGCGGGGAGACCACCAAAATTTTTGCTGACCGCTTTAAGATGAAGCATTTTTGTGCCTCCTCAACGCCAACTTGATTTTCAGGTTTTCGATCAGTCCGGTGACTAAACCCTGGGGCAGGAACATCAGTACCAACACCAGAATACCGCCGTGGACAAAGTCCTTGTAGGTCTCGAACAGATCCATCCATTCCGGCAACAGGGTGATTAATCCGGCTCCGAACAGGGAACCCAGATGGAACCATACCACCGATAACCACCATGATGACAAAATCGGTGGCGACAAAGATGTCGAAAGAATCGGGACTGATAAAGCTGTAGGTATGGCAAACAGACTGCCTGCCAGAGAAGCCAGCACCGCCGACAAGACAAAAATCTTGACCTTGGTCGCGCGCGTGTTGACACCCAAAGCAGAAGCGGCCGTTTCATCTCCGGCCAGTGCGGCCAGCCCGCGCCCGACACCGCTGCGAACCAGGTTAAGGCAGAGCAGGAGTAACAGCAGGGCAAAGGCCCAGATCAGGTAATGGAGGCGAACCTCATCGTCAAATTCAAAGGAGCCAAAGGAGAGGTAGGGGATTCCGGCATAACCGCTCGGCCCCCCGGTGACCTCATCCCACTGCAGCAGGATGGTATGAAAGACAAAGTTCATCCCCAGAGTTGCCATGGCCAGATAATGGCCCGACAGCCGCAGGATCGGTATGCCGATGATCAGTGCGACCAGGGCAACAAGGGTTGCGACCATAAACATGGCCGGCCAGGCCGGAATGGCAAAATCGACGGTAGCGATGGCCGAACCGTAGGCCCCCAGACCGAAAAAGGCGGCATGGCCGAGGGAGATCTGACCGGCATAGCCGATAAACAGGTTCAGCCCAAGGACGACAATGGCGTTTATAGCGATCAGGTTGGTCAACCCGAGGGTGTATGGGTTGTCCTCGACCAGCGGGAACAGCAGCAGCGCCAAGGCCAGGATGGTGACCCAGAGCCCGGTGCGATGGAGGCTGATGAAATATATTAATTTTTGTTTGCTGGTCATAAATTACTCATTTATCCATATACACATTGTCGAAATTACCGAGCTTTACGCCTTTGACTGCCGATTCCCGTTGGACGCCGCCGGAAC
>LQAG01000478.1_pt1 | contig 10141 bp, 13 predicted proteins | sample 1535801 | NCBI WGS metagenome assembly LQAG01 (sample SAMN04331584, study PRJNA305678) | bioreactor metagenome | isolation source: bioreactor_3 inoculated with Wadden Sea sediment 1st replicate of a... | place: Germany:Bremen | reverse complement strand
CTTATATGAATTAGAGACATCCCTTTTAGAATTAAAAAGTAGTAAATTTTCTTATATCCATAAAAAGAGCTTCTGAAAAAAATCAGAAGCTCCAAGACGATAAAAATATCATTCTTTCGGTGTAGTCAAGTCATTTAGGGTGACTTGGTAGAGACTTCTGGACCATATTACCAGGGATATACACACGAATTATTTTTGTATATAAGTTTGTTTTCGTTTCGCTTTTGCGAATCTAGTAGTATAATAACAATCCTTGATTAAAAATGCAAGACCTTTCTTCAAACATTGTTAAAATATTATTTCATGAGCTGTTTAGTAATAATATCCAGCTATATATTCTATCCATCTGATTACAAAAGTGACCACACAACCACGAACACTTAGTATCCTATGAATTGTACAACTCTTGAATGTTCGCATTGATACGAACTATACAGACTTATTACTTAATCATTTCTTATGGTTCACTATTTGTCTAACATTTTACCTTCTGTATAACCAACGTAACTATTGTCATTATCAAATCTAGCAAAGTACTGCTGTAAATATAACGCCTGCACTTCTTTAAGTCTTCATTTTACATTTTTCTAAACTTCTTCTCTATAAATTTCTCCTCTCAACCCATACTGCCTTTCATAATAAATCATAAAGCCTTTTCTTTTTCATATTTTTTGACTATTCTCAATTTGTCACATTGGCTTGACATCTGTTTGATGGCTGTGTTACATTACTAATCGTTAACTTAATACGCATTACCTCATCTTTTGCGATGAGGTAGAGGTGCGGTTTTTATCAGTACTCTAAACGAGGCCGGAAGCTTATGATGTTAGAGGAAAGGAAACACCGCCGAAGTGTCAGGCACCAAAACCTGATGCTGGGTCTGTGCTCAATAGGTACAGGACTGTCGCTTTGTAGACTGCCCGTCTGCTTTGCGTTGAGCTATCTCGTCTGGGCTTATTGATAGGTAATGTCATTTGTGTATTTACGCACCTGACATTTTGTTAGGTGTTTTTTTTATTATCAAAAATGATAAGGCAGTTGAACAACAATGTTCATAAGCCTGGTATCACAAGTTGTATTCACAAGACATAAGAAAGGATTTTTCACATGGATTTTGGTTGGATTTCGATTTTACCGCCTCTTTTGGCTATAGCCTTGGCACTGCTGACACAGGAAGTTTTACTTTCACTTTTTGTAGCCGTTTTTATAGGGGCTAGCATTGCATCAGGCGGACCTATACAAGGGTTTATGGACATGCTCAATAAATACTTGGTGGGTGCCTTAACAGACAGTTGGAATATTTCTATACTCATTTTTGCCTCTCTATCGGCGGCTTAATTGGTATTGTTGACAAAAATGGTGGCACAAGTGGCATTGCATCATTAATTGTAGATAAGGCCAAGAGCACAAAGTCCACACTCTTTTCAACTTGGCTTCTCGGTATCCTGATTTTCTTTGACGACTATGCCAATTCACTCATAGTTGGCAATACTATGAGAAGCATCACTGATAGACAGGGAATTTCAAGAGAAAACTCGCCTACATTGTTGACTCCACGGCAGCACCCATCTCTTCTATGGCCTTAATATCCACTTGGGTCGGTATGGAGCTTGGCCTCATTCAAAGTGGGTTGTCAGATTTAGGCCTTGATATGGGCGCCTATGATGTTTTTCTAAGATCTATCCCCTTTAGATTCTACAGTCTTCTAGCCCTTATCTTTGTCCTGTTTATCATTTTCTCAGGGAAGATTATGGCCGATGTTAAAAGCTGAAAGAAATGCACAATTAAGCATAAAAGACGGTCAAGCGGCTGGGCACTTTGAAAGTTCACAGTCTAAGAAATGGTATAACGCTGTGCTTCCAATTGGCTTGGTCGTTATCATAACAATGGTTGGACTCTTCTACAATGGTGGCGGTTTCGAGGGCGCAGGTCTACGCGAAGCTTACTCTAATGCAGATGCCAGCGTTGTATTACTATGGGCATCCTTCGCCGGCATAATCCTAGCAGGTTTAATGTCACGACTGCAAAATGTGCTCTCAATCAAAGAAGTTTCTGAAGCCTTTGTTGAAGGGGTCAAGTCCATGGCTGTTCCTGCAATGATCCTGTCTCTTGCATGGTCACTAGGCGGTGTTAACAGCGACCTTGGTACAGCTCAGTTTATGGTTGATACGATTGGTAAAACCGTTCCAGCCTTTCTGATCCCCGTCATAATGTTTCTTATTCCTGCTGTGGTGGCCTTTTCAACAGGCACATCATGGGGCACTAATTCTATTGTCATGCCCATTGCTATACCTATGGCCTACATGGCTGGTGGCGAGGCCTTATTAATTCCAACAATAGGTGCAGTTTTAACTGGCGCTGTGCTCGGAGACCATATTTCTCCAATTTCAGACACAACAATTATGTCCTCAATGGCATCAGGATGCGACCACATCAAGCACGTTAAGACACAAATTCCTTATGCTTTAACGGTTGGCGGCGTTTCCATCCTATTCGGCTTCATACCTGCTGGATTTGGTCTTAATCCCTTTGTATCTCTTGGCCTATCCCTAGTTGCACTTGCAGGCATCATTAAGTTTTTCGGTAAAAAAACATCTGTTACAGTGGAGCATAAAACACAAAACAGGCTCAACTGGATACACAGTCAGCCCTTTAAAAATAATTAGCAAATAAATATCCCCTGAGCCCATGACGGTTTTCATAACCACATGACACTCAGGGGATTCTTCTATACTTGATCTTCTTCTTTTATAAATTCAAACGATATGGGTGCCACAACTGGGGCAGATAATATGTATCCGTTCTTTAGGGGCTTGATCCTTCTTCTTCTGATCTTCCAACTCAGCCAGAAAACCCGAGCTGATTATCCCTGTCGGTAGAGCCACTAGACCTATACCTAGCAAGGCAATAATGCCACTAAGTATTCTGCCTAAACCTGTAACTGGATAAACATCACCATAGCCAACTGTTGTTAATGTGGCAATCGCCCACCAAAAGGAAGCAATTATGTTTGGAAAGGCCTCTGGTTGAGCCTTGTTCTCTAAATAGTACATCATTGATGAGGCGATTAGCATGAGTAAAAAAGGTCATAAAGACCGTAATAAGCAACTGTTCCTTTTCCCGACGGAGTACTCTAGACAGCACACCCATGGAATCCATGTACCTGTTTTAGCTTAAAAGACACGAAGCAATCTTGAGAGCTTTAGTATTCTTAAAAAATCTCAAATCCATAGCAAATTATCATAGGAAGATAAAAGGGCAGAATGGCTATAATATCTACAATGGCAATGGGGCTCAGCAAGTACCTGATCAAGCCTTTCCCTTGGAAAGTCCGGGATAGCATATATCTGAAAGTGAAAATCCGAAGACCCAATTCAAAGGAAAATATGGAAACGCTAATCACTTCAAAATATCGAAATAACTCCGCATAGTCCCTATTTAAATCATGAAAAGACCTGGAGTATAAATAGCTATTACATTTAGAATGATTAAAGTCAAAATAACCTTATCGAAAAGAAGACTTGCCTTATCGTCCGCATCCCCTTTTTCAATAATCTCAAATATCCGTTTGCGCGTCAAACATATCCCCTCCTACATATTTTGCCATGCTGCCTCATAGTATCTTATCAGAACCGGGTGGGTCAAACTATTGATTTCCACCTGATCCAGATCCAATACTTCATCCTCTGCGAAATTGAACATGGACAAAGCCGTTTTTTCATTTAGAAATTTAAGCGGCACCTCGAAGTCAAATGTCTTTTCACCAAGAGGCTATTCGACGCCAGGGTAAATCCCCAATCTCCAAAAGACGGTATATTGACATGATACCCATCTGTAAAAAAACCTTCTGAAGCCACTGTCTTTCTTATACTCCAGTAGGCCTCTTTGGCATAATATGGACTGGTTGACTGAACAACAAAGACGCCGCCACTATCTAGCTTGTTGCCTATTAAGCGGTAAAAACATTTGTATACAGCTTGTTTAGGCTTTCATTATTCGGGTCTGGCAAGTCTACAATGATGACATTATACAAGGTATTTGCCGACTCTAAAACTGAAAGGCGTCACCATTGATCACTTTGACTTTTTCATTGTTGAGCGAGTCTTTATTCAGACCAACAATAAGGTTATTGGTTCTGGCAAGTTCTGTAACGCCTGGATCAAGATCCACAATTGTGATCTCTTCCACATCATCATATTTTAAGAGTTCACGGGCAGCAAGACCATCCCCGCCCCTAGGATTAGTATTTTTCTCTTTGGTCAGACAGTTCCATGGCCGGATGAACAAGGGCTTCATGATACCTGTGTTCATCAAGAGAAGAAAACTGAATGTTGCCATCGAGATAAAGTCTTATATCATCTTTATGCTGTGTTAAAATCATTTTTTGATATTTGGTCTGTTCATTATAAATGATCTTATCTCTATAAAGCCGATCCTCAATTTTAAGGCCGATCTGATCTCCAACGATAACTCCAGACAGCACGACCACAAGCATGACAGATGCTAGTGCCATTAGGGTCTTATTTCTTTTAATATAATCCTTATAATACATTAGTATGAGAAGTGCCACTAGAATATTGAGCATGCCAACAAAAAATGATGTTCTGATCTCTCCAAGGTTGGGCAGTAAAATAAGCGGAAAGGCCAGTGACCCAAATAAGGCGCCAATATAGTCCACGCTGAGCACATTGGCAATTGTCATTCTCAAATTGTTCTCGTTTCCTTCAATAATTCTTGTTAGGAGTGGAATTTCTATCCCGACCAATACCCCTATAAGTATTATAGTTATGTACATGACCAGGTGGTAAAAATCCGTATAGCCATACGCAGTGAAAAGAAGAATGGCTGATAGTCCACCGGCAAGGCCAATTGTGAGTTCAACAAGTATGAAGGTATCAAATAAATCCTTTTTATATACCTTGTCAAATATGACCCCACTCCCATAGCACTCATAAATAGCCCTATTGTGATTGAGTACTGCTTAACACTGTTGCCTAGCAGGTAGGAACTAATCGCACCGATTATGAGCTCATATATAATCCCACAAATGGCTATAATACCTACCGCTAACAATAATGGCGTCGCCGAGAGTTGTCTTTTTTCTTGTAGCTCTTCCATATTTCCTCCCGTCAATTTAGTCATTATGAATACATGACAAAAGACTGTAGCCTAGCTCTTGAATTCAATCGGACCTTCTCCCCAGTCAATAAATTGACCGAGGGGCATGACCACCTCAATGAGTTTTAAGAAATCTACAGTCTTGTGCTTATGCATTTTGATAATATTTTATGTGCAATTGGGTTTTATAACGCACCCTGCTCACACTGAATTTTATATCAGTTCTTTTATCCCACAAACGGCTTGTGACTATATAATAGCCGCTCGAATAATAATTGCAGTTGAAATGAAAATACCTGCAATCACAGCCCCAATGGCAGGATTCTTCTCTTTGATTTCCTCTGCAAAATTATATGGTGTGATCAAGTCAAAAAACTTATAGCCTATTAACATGAGAACTAAGGAAAACGCCGCATAAAATATAGTTGATGCAATTGGATTCGCTAGTAAACTTTCCATTATATACCTACTTTCCAAAACTAGTACCGCCACCAATAGATGTTCGTGTGCCCGTACTGCCTGTTTTTACTGAATTCCCGCTTGAACCATTGGTTTTTAAATTGTTCCAATCAGAATTTGTTTTCACTTTCGATGAATCATTCTGACCTGTCGAAATTTTATTCTTATCTGTTTTAGACGCAGGCTTTGGATCTGTGGCCTTAATCTCGTAACCGCCACTGCCATAGCGCTCGTTGTCTCTTTTGTAATATTTCTTTTCATACTGCCTACTTGAATACCAAAAGATGCCCGTTCTATAAGGTCTATATACTGATGAAAACCCATGTCTATGCACATATTTTCTAGATGATTTTTGTACGTAGGTCTTTTCTTCCTCACCTTTATAGATTAAGATGACCTGATCATCATAATAAAGTGTAATAGCTTCTTCATTTAATAAATCAGTATAACTCTCCGGTTTTTCATCATTGATATACACAAGGGCCGTGTCCCCAACACTCAGACTTGACTCCATGACTTCAGCCTTTTCGCTGGAATCCACATTGCCTGTTATATGTGTCACTGGGGTTAAAATATCTCCCACCTCGAGACCTTTTAAATCCGAACGTTCAAGCACATCAAGGTCAGAAACTTGAGACCCCTCATCATAAACCGTATCAGTTGGCACATTTTCTATGTAACTTTCCTCCACACGCTGTCCCCCACAAGCTGTTAGTAGGGTCATAGCAATGAGAGCTGCCATTAATTTTTATTCATAACAACACCAACCAATTATATGATTGCAGCGCTGATCACAATTGAAATTGCAATAAAGATGCCTGCCACAGACATACCAGCCGCCACATTGTGATTATCTATTTCCTTATTAAGATCAAATGGTGTAAATACATCAAAGAGCTTGTAACCTGCCGCACAAAGCACGAGGCCAAGTGCGTAATATGTAAGTGATGAAATAATACCTTCCATGTTGTCCTCCTATACTGACTTTTGACCAGGATAGATTTCTATTTGAAAATCTTCCAGTGGAACACCTGTGCTCATTTCCACTTCTCCATCCCATATTTCCACCGTTAAGTACTTTTCTTCTTTTAAATCAGAATACTCAAAGTAGTCAACCGGCATGCCTTTTTTTAAATTAATCTTGCCATCCACATCATAAACAATTGCATCACTGCCTTCTTGCAAATGATATTTTACACCTTCGTACTCTGTGGTTTTAAATGGCTCTGTGGTGAAGGGCGTAATTTCTTTATAAAGGGCGATTTCAATGTCGTCATCCTCTTCCACACTTAGCCAGTAGGTGGAGCGTCCATATTTAAGTTTATACTCATTCCACTTCCAACCATCATCATTGAACACAAGCTTTCCTTCAACTTCATAGTCTTCATGGTCTATGCTAACAATGTCCCCAACCTGAATAGTCATCAAAGTTCTTTCATAAGGATCATGATCATCCTTTGTGCTATTGGCTTTGGCTAAATTTTTTAATCTATTGAAGATTCCCATTTAAAACCTCCATTATTTATTCATTTTTTGTTTTAATGCTTCAAGTTCATCCAACATACTATCGTCACTAGATTCCAGAGCATCAAACTTTTTTTTCTAAATCATCGCCATTTAAGGGCTTCATTGAGTTCAACTTGGGCTGCTGCATTCGCCTCCATGTCATCAACCTTTTGTGACATTCTATCAAAAGTATCAAATGCGCTTTTATTGTTCATGCTAGACATTGTGTTTTGGATTGACTCTTGAGCCTCGGCTCTTTTTCGCTCGGGCCACCAGAATTCCCTTTTGTCTTTTGGCTTCTTCAATTTTATTGCCCAGTTTCTTTCAAACTCTTTTTTCAGTGCATCGCTTGATGATTTTTGAGACTCATATTGGCTTCTATACTGCGTCGCTAGATCACCATGTTCTTTTTTGCGACCCAAAGCTTCAAGTGCCAGTTGATCGTCCCCTTTTGAAACAGCAGCTCTGCTTTTTTAGACCAATTTTCCACTTGCGCTTCTTCAGCTTCCATAGCTTTTTGAAGTTTCTTCTCCTCTGCAATGGCTTGAGCCACTTCAGATTTTGCTTCATTATACTGTTCTGTCATATCTATCAACATCTGATTAATCATTTTTTCTGGATCTTCAGCTTTAGATATTAAGTCATTCACATTTGATTTAATACTGTGCTTATACGATCAAAGATACCCATAGTAACTTGTCCTCCTAAATTCTAGTTATAATACATATTTTGTAATACCTAAGCATTATAACATTAATTAACAGTTGAGACCACATCATCCCCCAATGTTAATCAAACTTTAATCATTGAAATGTATCCGTCAATAAGCACAAATAAACCCTTTGCATAATCGAGCCACAAAGGGTTTCTTTTCTCGCGCATAGCATTGTAGGCTATACATCTTCATATAAATTCAGAACACAAGGCGTATGAAGGCACATACCTGGGCTAAGAGTTTTAGAGCTTTTAATTTGTGTGTTTGTTTAGAGGCACTCTTATAAGAAAATACGGCTTGCCATCTTCACGTTCTAAACATTCCAAGTCACCTCTTAATCCAATAGATACGATATTATAGGCCATCATAAGTTCAATGCCACTTGCTCCTTTGTTAAAGGCACTCAGCGCAAAGGGTTCGAAGGCGCGTTTGCCTATGGTCTCATATTCTAAAGATGAGTTATCCTCGTATTTGATGATGACACTGTTCCCCTCTACATTTATTGTGATCCGGGCACTTTTAAAACTCTTTTCTTCTATACTAAACTCAACGGAATACTTAAATAGGTAATGAAAGGCTTCCATAAGATGAACAGGTGATGTGTCAAAAACCAAATTATCTCGATCTATAAATTCCACATGTAAGTGTTTCTCAGGTGGGTAAAGGGCATTGAAATCAGATAGACCCAGAGAAATTATATCCTTCACCTGGACAGATTCGACCGATTTCTTTTCTATTTTCATATTGAGAAGCTGTAATCCTCTAACAATTTCACTCAGTTCATCTATACCCTTGCCTATAACCCCCATGGATTCATCAAGAACATCCGACAACTTATCATCAAGACAGTCCTTTCCCCACACCTTAATTTTTCTAAAACATGTTCCAAATAGGATACGGACATGGATACATTGCCAAGAGGGGTGTTCATTCTATGGGCAATTTCTACAATCAACCGACTGATCGCTTCTTTTTTTTGAGACTCAACCAACTGATTCTGGGTGTTTTTAAGGTTGTCTAAAGAGGTTTCCAGTTCTTGATTTGTTTCTTCTAACTCAATGGTTCTCTCCTCAACGAGGCTTTTTAAATTCTGACTATAATGCTTAATTTCCTGCATAGCCTGGCGCTGCTTGTTTTTCATAACTTTGACTGCACTGGCCAGTTGCCCCACCTCGCTCTTGTCATTTAGATAATCCTCTGAGATTTCTATGTCATAGTTTCCATCTCCAATATCTGAAATGGTTCTTGTGACACCTTCAAGCATTTCCATTCGCTGACCCAACATTGTGAATATAATAATGGCTGTGACCGTCACACCAATCCCAATGGCTACGACCAGTATATTTATTCCTTTGATTAAAGAACCGTAAATTTCAGATTTTTCTGCAGTTATTCCAACAGCCCAGCCGTTAGAGACATGGTTAAATGCCAGGATTTTTTCCTCACCATTAAGCCAGGTATACTCGAAAGTTCCAGATGTATTGTTTTCAATTTCGTCGAGCATCCACGCGTATTTTCCCCCTGCCACCTCTTTTAAGTTCATACTTTCTTCTATTTCGGGATGAACAATGAAGTCACCCTTTTCATTAATAAGAACAGCATAGCCTGTGTTATAGACCTCAATTTCTCTAAATTCTTCTTCGAATCGGTTGAAGAATAAATCGCTCCCAACCACCCCAATAAAAAGATCGTTCATGTATATTGGTATGGTGTAGGATATCCATTTAATGTCTTCTTCAAGAATGATCGATGGATAAGGATCTGTCCAGTTAGGAATCCTCTCTTTCATCGGCACAAAAAACCACTCCATATTTGTCTCATCTAAGAATAGATCATATTTTGCCCTTGGTTGACGTTCAGGGATTCCGTCCCGATCCCCTGTCCCAGTACCACACATCTCTTGCCTTTTCATGTAGGAAGGGATTTAAATAAATATATGCCATATCGTACTTCAGTGCTGTATTATATATAAATGGCTCAATGTCATTTAGAAATTCATCCCAGTAAGCTTCATCACTAATGGCTCTGTCATAGTCAAATTGAGATGTGACTTGAATTTTAAGACTTTCTGATACGGTTTTTCGTTTTATAACATCTGTATCCAACTTGGCTGCCTGATATTTGGCCATGTTAATAAGCCTTTGCTGTGACTCTTCTTGCAAAAGCATGTATGTGCTGTATAGATTAATGAATGAAAGTATAAAACTAAAGAACGAGAAAACTTAGAACCACTATACCAGTGACATGAGTGCGTAGCTTACTTGGGTAATTCACAATAAACTCCTTTGTCCGCTGTCTTGTTTACCCTATATATACCCATCCTTTCGATACAAATTGCTCATT
>LQAG01000477.1_pt1 | contig 10181 bp, 13 predicted proteins | sample 1535801 | NCBI WGS metagenome assembly LQAG01 (sample SAMN04331584, study PRJNA305678) | bioreactor metagenome | isolation source: bioreactor_3 inoculated with Wadden Sea sediment 1st replicate of a... | place: Germany:Bremen | reverse complement strand
AGCGAACTGCGGGAACGTCTGGATCAGAAGGATCGCCGGACTTTTTCCCTCTGCAGCCAGACGGGAAGCAAAGGACATGAGTGTTCAGGAAGTGGATCGCCAGCTGAAAAAACTGGCCCGCCAGGACAGAGACAACCTGAACCAGTACACCGGAGAAGACCGAGAACTACTACGGGTTGTCTACCTGTTTGATTTTTTTCATAAATTCCGGGACCGTTTCGACCAGCTGATTCAAGATCAGATCGCGGCCCAGGATGACCCGGTGCCAGTGGATTTCGTGGAAGAAGCCCGGGCAATGATGGAAGAAAAAGGGTTTTCCACTTCCCATTTCTATCATTATTTTGCCCTGTCGTTTCAGCTGCGCCGGGCATTTTATTTCATCTCCAACACCTGGTCGGATCCAGCCCGTGCATGACCACCTTTAAAAAAACACCTGTGGTACAACGTGTTCACTTACAATATCGGACTGTATGACCAGCACCTGTGGAACCGGATGGAGGATTTTTCCACATTACTTTTAGGTGAAACCGGCACGGGCAAAGGCACAGCCGCAAAAGCCATCGGCATGAGCGGATTCATCCCTTTTGACCACAAACGGGGCTGTTTTGTGGTCAGTTTCACCCGAGCCTTTTCCTCCCTGAACCTGTCACAGTACCCGGAAACCCTTCTGGAATCCGAACTGTTCGGCCACACCAAAGGCGCGTTCACCGGCGCTGTGGAAGATTACCAGGGGTCCTGGACCGATGCAGTCCCCATGGTGCCATCCTTTTAGATGAAATCGGGGAAATTCCGGATCACATTCAGATCAAGCTGCTGCGGGTGCTCCAGGAACGAACGTTCACCCCGGTGGGGGCACACCGGCTTTCACGGTTCAATGGCCGGGTCATTGCCGCCACCAACCGTCCGAAAAAAGAAATCCTGAACGGCCGGGTATTCCGGGAAGATTTCTATTACCGGTTGTGTTCTGACATCATAGAGGTTCCGCCTCTGCGCACCCGGATTCAACAGGATACCAGGGAACTCGACGCGCTTCTGAATTTCACGGTCACCCGCATGACCGGGCTGGCATCTTCAAAAATCACCGCCAAAATCAAAAGAATCATTGACCGTCGTCTAGGAAACCATTATAGCTGGCCTGGGAATGTCCGGGAACTGGAACAATGTGTGAGAAGCGTGCTGCTTCGACGGGACTATCTGGGCAAACAGGCCCCTGATGATCCTTCCCTTACCGGCTCACTGTGCCAGGGGATTCAGCATCAAAACATCCCGGTTTCAGACCTGGTGTCCGGATACTGCACCCTGCTGTACGATACCCTGGGCACCTATGAGAAAGTGGCCCGGAAAACCGGACTGGACAGACGCACCGTTAAAAAATACATCATGAACCATCAACAGACATAAGGACCATTCATGCTTTCTTTTCTGCCATCCCCATTGAAAGGGGCCCTGTCTTTTATGATATACCTGATTAACACCATTTTGCTTACCATACCCCTGATACTGGTTTCCCTGCTCAAGTTCATCCTACCGTTTCAACCGGTGGTGGTAATTCTGGACCGCATCCTCATGGGAATTGCCGGGCTGTGGATTTACATCAATTCCGTGACCACGGATCTGTTTTGTAAAATCGACTGGGATATCCGGGGGCTGGACAAGCTCAACCCGAAACAATGGTATCTGGTCCTGTCCAATCACCAGTCCTGGGTGGACATTCTGGTTCTTCAGAAAACACTGCGCAAAAAAATCCCCATGCTCAAATTTTTCCTGAAAAAGGAGCTGATCTGGGTTCCGTTTCTGGGGCTGGCCTGGTGGGCCCTGGATTTCCCCTTTATGAAGCGGTATTCCAAAGAATTCTTGGCCCAAAACCCACATCTGAAAGGAAAAGACCTGGAAAGCACCCGGAAAGCGTGCCGGAAATTCAAACATACCCCGGTGTCTATCATGAATTTTGTGGAAGGCACTCGTTACACACCTGAAAAGCAACAAAATCAGCATTTTCCCATCTGCTTACCCCCAAAGCCGGAGGAATCGCCTTTGTTCTGGGGTCCATGGGCCAGTATCTTAATCACATTATCGATGTCACCATTGTATACCCGGGACGGGTTCCCAGTTTCTGGTCTTTCATCTCCGGCAAACCCGGAAGATCATCGTGGATTTTCAGCTGCTGGAAGTGGGATGGCACATCAAGGGAGATTATTTCAACGATCCGGATTTCAAAAAGAACTTCTGTGATTGGCTCAACGAGCTGTGGCTTGAAAAAGATAAAAAAATCCAACAGCTCCTGCACTAGAAAATGGCGGCCATCACCCCGGTAAGAAGAAAAGAGGATTCAATAAGAAATTCAATTTGAATCCTTGCGGTATAGGTCTTTTTTTCAAAAAAGAACCAGCCCCAGCATCAGGCCGGGTACCAGGGCCAGAGGAATGGAACGTGCCACCGGAAGCCCCGTCACCCAGGCCCCGACCAGCAGGATCACGACACCTGCCAGCACCCACCGAATCAGCACAAAGCTTTTTTCCTCTCCCAAAAGGATGGGAAGGGTTTCTTTGCCGGCAATCCGGTCTCCCTGAATCGCTACGATGTCAAAAATGCGGTCCGGCTGAACACCAGTCCGGCCGCATACAAAAACGCCACCATATGCCAGACCGGCATACTGCGGGTGTCCACTGCCGGAAGTATTGTGGTGACAATTCCCCAGGCCAGGGTGATCAAAATGGTTTTGGATCCGGGAATGTCCTTGATCCGACGGATCTTGAATCTTCCTTTCCATTTTTCAGGAATCATTTTCAAGTTGTAGGACAGCCCCAGAAGACTCATGAACAGAAGTATGAAAAACGATGTCACCCCTGTGGTATAGGCCAGGTACAGCCCGGCCGCACCCGATCCCATAGCCATCAACGCCAACACCGGCCGATACCCCCGGTAGAACACGGCCCGGTCCGGATGATTGTAAGTATCTGATTTAATCGCAAAGATATTGTTCAGCACCTGCATGGAAAACACATAAAGCATGGCAATCGCAGCGTGGATCAGCGTGCGGGGAAGCTGCTGAATCACGGAACAGGCATAGGTCAGGCTGCCCGCCCCCAAAGCCAGCAAAAGGTTGGTCTTTAACAGACAATCCTGGATTTCGGAAATGAATCCCGCCACCGGACGTTGTTTCTGGAGATGCCGGGCCACCTGAGAACAGGTGCCGGTGATCACCCAGTTGGGTGTGGATGCGCCTGCAGTGATGGCAATGGATCGCACGCCCGCCAGGGTTTTGAAATCGATTTCCGACACCGATTCGATATGGGAGGCAACAGCCCGGGTTTCCGCCGCCACCTGGGCCAGCCGTCTTGTATTGCCGCTCTGCCGTCCCCCACCACGATCACGGCATCATGGGTGGCAGCCAGTTGCCGGACCTCTTGCTGCCGGCGTTCCGTGGACCCGCAGATGGTATCAAACACCTCGTAATGAGGCCGGTGTGCCGTGCACCAGGTTTTCACCTCGTCGTACAGCGCTGTGTTCTGGGTGGTCTGGGCCACGACCACCGCATTGTCAAACTTCGGCAGGGCTTTTAACTGGTCCATGGTGGTCACCGCATACCCATTGCCCCTGGCATATCCCAGCAACCCCACGACTTCCGGATGGTTTCATCCCCAATAATGATGGCGGCATACCCTTTTGGGCAAATTTATTGATGATCACCTGAACCCGAACCACCCGGGGGCAGGTGGCATTGATCACGGTGAGTCCGGCAGTTTCCAGGCCTGCCACATCTTCGGGCGGGACCCCGTGGGCACGGATCAATACCGTGCCCCCTCCTCTTTCAGGAATGGCATCCAGCCGGGAAATCCCTTTGGTCTCCAGCATTTCCAATACCTGAGGATTATGGATCAACGGCCCGTATGTATAGATCGGTGTATCGGATTTGTTGGCGGTATCCAGCACCATATCCACGGCCCGCCGGACCCCCATGCAAAAGCCCGCGGTTTTGGCAATCGTAATTTTCATGAAATATTGATCAGCAGATCCACCAGACGGGAAAATTCCGATTGAGATGTAAAATTGATTTCAATCCGTCCTTTTTCCCCGTTTTTTCGAATTTTTACCGGAGACTGAATCTGGCTGGAAATCCGGGTACAGGCGTTGTCCAGAAAGGCCTGCTCCATAGAAGACAGATGTTGAACCTGTTTGGGTTTTTCCTGCCTGGCCTTGTTCACCAGCTGCTCTGTTTTCCTCACCGACAGCTTCTGCCGAACCACCTGTTCGAACAGGGCCAGTTGATTTCCACAGATCCCGCCCCTAGCAGGGCCCTGGCATGTCCCATCGTGATTTCTTCCGCCAGAAGGCTCTGTTTGATGGGGTCCGGAAGCCCCCTCAGACGTAGCAAATTGGCGATGGTGGACCGGTTTTTGCCGATTTTTTTTGGCCACTTTTTCCTGGGTATACCCGAATTCATCCATCAGCCGGAAATAGGCTTCCGCCTCTTCCAGCACATTCAGGTTGGCCCGCTGGATATTCTCAATAATGGACACTTCCAGAACCTGTTCATCGGTCAGGTCTTTGACCACGACAGGCACATGGCTCAGATCGGCCGCTTGGCAGCCCGCAGACGTCGTTCTCCGGCAATCAGTTCATAGGCATCATCCACATGACGGACCAGCAGGGGTTGCAAAACTCCCTGCTGGGCAATGGATTCCTTCAGACGCTCCAGCTCTTCTTCGTTGAACTGGGTCCGGGGCTGATACCGGTTGGAGCGATCTCTCCCACCGGGCACATGAAAAATCCCCCGGTCCGTCCGGGCCTCCATGTCAAAATCAGGAATCAACGCACGGATTCCCCTCCCCAGGCCGGTTCTCTTCTTTTTTTCTCCATCATCGTTTCATCAGCTCCCTGGCAAACGCCATATACCCTTTCGCTCCCTGTGACTGCTTGTCATACAGCAACACCGGCAACCCGTAACTGGGGGCCTCCCCCAGCTTCACATTCCTCGGTATTTTGGTTCTGAACACCAGATCCTTGAAATATTGGCGGGCATCATCCACCACATTCTGGGCCAAATTTGTCCGGCGGTCGAACATGGTCAGCACGATGCCTTTGATTTTCAATCCCGGGTTAAACGATGACTTGACCCGCTTGACCGTATCCAGCAGCTGTCCCAGTCCTTCCAGGGCAAAAAACTCGCTCTGGAGCGGGATCAGCACGGAATGGGAGGCCACGAAGGCATTCAGGGTCAGAAGACTCAATGCCGGCGGGCAATCGATAAACACATAATCAAACCGGTCTGCCACGGGCGTCAACAACGCTTTCAACCGGGCTTCCCGCTGGGTGCCGAAACCATTTCAATTTCAAAACCGATCAGGTCCACGTTGGCGGGCAACAGGGTCAATCCGGGCAGCATGGTGGGCATCAGCAGGTCTTCAACCTCTGACTCACCGATCAACCCATGATACAGGGAGGCGGACAGTGACGGCTTTTCGACCCCCAGACCGGTGGTAGCATTGGCTTGGGAGTCACAGTCCACCAGCAGCACTTTTTTTTTCAGCGTGGCCAGGGCTGCGGAAAGATTGACGGCCGTGGTGGTCTTTCCCACCCCGCCTTTCTGATTGGCTATGCTGATTATCTGCGTCATAATTTGAACTCCATATCACAGTTCATAATCCAAGGCAAACAAGAAAAAATCGATCAAATCCATGGGAGTCGGGTCTGAATTGTTTTTCAGGCAGCCCCTTTTCCCCTATTCTTAAGCGCATGTCAAGAAAAATTGCCGCTTCGGTTTGCATTTGACATTTTGCATGCCTGTGTTAGTATGCGATGCGATGCAGAAAGATCTTTCCCAATCCCGAAAACCCAGGAAAAAAAACCGACCGGCCCGGAAACCTTTGATTCAGTGCCCAAAACACAGACCTGCCCGGCTGAATTTTTTACCGGACCTTCCCATCACCACCCGAAAAGATGAAATTATTGCGGCCATCCAGGCCAGTCCGGTGGTGATCATTTCCGGGGAAACCGGTTCAGGCAAGACCACCCAGATTCCCAAATTCTGCCTGGCTGCCGGATGCGGCACCGGGGCATGATCGGTGCACCAGCCCCGGCGCATCGCCGCCGTCAATGTCGCCAAACGGATTGCCTTTGAATTCCAGGAGCCTTTGGGGCAGTCCGTGGGGTATAAAATCCGGTTTGATGACAACACCTCGCCTGCGGCCTGTATCAAGGTGATGACCGACGGTATTCTGCTGGCAGAAACCCAGCACGACCCGCTGTTGAGGCGCTATGACACCATCATTGTGGACGAGGCCCATGAAAGAAGCCTGAACATTGATTTCACCCTGGGTCTTCTGCGGCACCTGGTGAAAAAAACGCAGACATCTGAAGCTGATCATCACCTCGGCCACCATTGATACCCAGAAATTTTCCGAAGCATTTGACAACGCCCCCATCATCGAAGTCTCGGGCCGGATGTTCCCGGTGGAGGTGCGGTACCGGCCCATTCTTACGGACACCGGAGAAAAGCAGAATCCGGAGGACCAGGGGTATGTGGAAGCCACGGCAGACGTAGCCCATTCTCTTTTGACCCGGACCCGGTCCGGAGACATGCTGATTTTCATGCCCACGGAACAAGACATCGGCGAGACGATGGAACTGCTGAAGGGACGGCAGCATCCCGGGGTCACCATCCTTCCCCTGTTCGCCCGTCTGTCCGCCAAAGAGCAGGCAAAAGTATTTTCAAGGACCCCCGGCAGGAAAATCATTGTCTCCACCAATGTGGCGGAAACATCTCTGACCATTCCGGGTATCAGATATGTGATCGATACGGGCCTGGCCCGCATTCCCAGTTATTCCCCGAGAACCCGCACCACTTCGCTTCCGGTGCGGCCCATCTCCCAGAGTTCGGCCAACCAGCGGATGGGACGGTGCGGCCGGGTGGAAAACGGAGTGTGCATCCGGCTGTATGATGAGGAGGATTTCAACGGCCGCCCCTTTTTCACGGCCCCGGAAATTCTGCGGAGCAACCTGGCTGAGGTCATTTTGCGCATGATCTCCCTGAAACTGGGAGATGTGTCACGATTCCCTTTATTGATCCGCCCGCCCCAAAAGCATCCGGGACGGATTTGATACCCTGGTGGAGCTGGGAGCAATCAACGATTTTGGGAGAAACCGAAAAACAGTGGCCCTCACCAAGGTGGGACATGTCATGGCAAAACTGCCGGTGGACCCTAAACTCTCCCGCATTCTCATTGCAGCCCAGGACCACCACTGCCTGGCCGAAGCCCTGGTCATCACCACGGCGCTGTCCGTATCCGATGTCCGGCAGCGGCCGGCGGAAAAGCGGCCGCTGCGGATCAGAAGCACGCCCGGTTCAAAGACCCGTCATCGGATTTTGTGACCCTGCTCAATATCTGGAACATATATAAAGAAGAAGAAAAAAATCCCGGTCAAGGACCAACCTCCGGCAGTTCTGCGTGGACCATTTCCTGTCCTTCAAACGAATCCGGGAATGGCTGGACATCCACCACCAGATTAAACGCCAGCTCCAAGAACACGGATTTACCGATTTTGCGCCATTCACCCCTTTGCCCGGTACAGACCGGCTCAAGTCAAAGGACCATGACATCGGCGGCCCTTTGTATATCGCCCTGCACAAAACGCTTTTAACGGGATATCTGTCTCACATTGCCCATAAAAAGGAAAAAACATCTATACGGCCGCCAAAGGACAGCAGGCCATGATTTTCCCGGGGTCCGGCCTGTTTGACAAGGCCGGGCCCTGGATTGTGGCGGCCGAGTTTGTCAAGACCAGCCAGCTGTTTGCAAGGGGGGTGGCCAATATCGATCCGGCATGGCTGGAGGAAATCGGCAAAGGCCTGTGTACCCGAACCTATTCGGATCCCCGGTGGGAAAAAAACAGGGCCGGGTCATGGCCACTGAGCAGGTTTCTTTGTTCGGCCTGGTCATTGTGGGCGCAAGACATGTGCCATACGGAAAGATCCATCCGGACGAGGCAGGGGATATTTTTATCCGCAGCGCCCTGGTCGACGGAGACATTCACCGGCCCTTTCCCTTCATGGTTCACAACCAGAATTTGATCGAAGAACTGGAAGAGGCGGAACACAAAACCCGGCAGCGGGACATTCTGGTGGGTACGGAAGACATGGTCCGGTTCTACCATGACCGGCTGCCCCGGCCGTTTCATCACCTCAAAACTTTTGCCAAATTTTTAAAAGACCAGAAAGACGATCAGTTTCTGCGCATGACCCGGGAAGACCTGGAAAGAAACCGGGCGGATCAGGACCGGCTGGCCCTGTTTCCGGATATGTTGAAAACGGAACAGGGACACTTTGCCCTGTCCTACCGGTTCAATCCCGGGGATGACGAAGACGGGATCACGGTCAAGGTACCGGCGGACATGGCGGCCCAGATCCCCCGAACCGCTGTGGAAAAACTGGTGCCAGGCTGTTTGAAGAAAAAATCGCCGGGTTGATCAAGGGGCTGCCCAAATCCTTCCGGGTCCGGCTGATGCCGGTCCAGGCCACGGCAGCCTTTATCGCAAAAAATCTGCCCCAGGATAACACGCCGCTATTCTCCCAGTTGTCCTCTTTTATCCGGGAACGGTACGGCTTCACCATCCCGGCCACGGCCTGGTCGGAAGACCCGCTGCCGGATCACCTGAAAATGCGCATCTCCATCCGGGATCACAACGATCAGGAAATCACCTCCCTGAGAGACCCGGCCGTTTTAAACCGGTTTCCTGCAAAAGCCACCAGGCCCGGCACATCCGCCCTGGACCGTGCCAGGCAGGCATTCGAAAAACCGGCATCACCGACTGGTCTTTTCAAGATCTGCCGGAAGCACACCTCCTTGACGAGGCGGACGGATTCACCCGCAAAGTCTATCCCGGCCTGACAATCGAAGAAAATTCTTTGAACCTGCGGCTGTTCCTGTCCCGAAAGGATGCCGAAATCAATCATGCCAAAGGGGTTCGCCGGCTTTACGAACACCGGTATACCGATCTGTTCAAGGCCATTCGAAAAGATATCCGTAACATGGCAGGGCTCAAAGAGTTCGCCCCGTATTTCGGGGGATCGGCCGCGTTTCAGGAAGCGGTCTATACCTGCACCACCCGGCATTTGTTTGAAAAAACCTCAGATCCCGGGAGGAATTTGAAACCCACATTCAGCAACTGCGGCCCGCGCTTTACCAGAAGACAAAGGATCTGCTCAAAGACATTCTGGCGGTGGGGCAGGCCTATGCCACGTGTTTTTCACTGATCCGGTCCCTTTCGCTGAAGCACCAGAACCGGCCCCAGGCCAGCCGGATTCTCACAGAACTGTCCGATGCCCTCAAAACCTGGTGCCGCCGAATTTTCTTTCTCTGTACTCCATGGAACGAATCCGGCACCTGCCAAGATATGTGGAGTGCCTCCGGATCCGGGCCCAGAGAGGGGCGGACAACCCGGCCAAAGAATCTGAAAAATCCGGGAAGGTCAGCCGGTTTGAAACTCATCTGGCCACCCAGGTAATGGCGCTGTCTGAAAAGACCTCCCCTGAAAAAACGCAGAAAGTGGAGGATTTTTTCTGGCTGCTGGAGGAATACAAGATCTCGGTATTTGCCCAGGAACTCAAAACTGCGGTCAAGGTCTCTGCCAAACGCCTGGAAAAAGAACTGCACACCCTGACCACCATGATCTGATATCCGGACAGCCTGACCGGAGTGCCGGTTTATGCCGGGCGTTATCCGATTGACTGTTTTTTCAACCGTTGCCGGACCTGTTTTTCCAGATGCCGGATGACCAGTGACAAGGCCCGGGTTTCCCGGACAGGACCGGAGCCGTTCCACCCGGCGGTCAGGGCCTGATTTTTTTCTGGATGAACTGGTCGACAGAATCCACCAGTGTCATCCATGCCAGCAGTTTCTGAATCACATGCCGCTCTTCCGGACTTAAGTCCCCCGTGTCAATGACCCGTCCGCTGTCTGTGCTGATAATCATCTGTTTTGTTTTCCCGTCCGGTTTTCAATCAGTTTTGCCGTTTTTCCCCTAAAATGCCTTGAAACCTGTTATATAATGCATTAATTTGACATACAATATCAATCAGAAACCCAAGATTCAACCAAAGGATTTTTTTTCGTGTTCACTGAAACCGTTACTTTTCCGGCCGCTTTTGCCGCAGGCCTGCTGTCTTTTTTATCGCCTTGTAT
>LQAG01000476.1_pt1 | contig 10218 bp, 17 predicted proteins | sample 1535801 | NCBI WGS metagenome assembly LQAG01 (sample SAMN04331584, study PRJNA305678) | bioreactor metagenome | isolation source: bioreactor_3 inoculated with Wadden Sea sediment 1st replicate of a... | place: Germany:Bremen | reverse complement strand
TAAATAGATATATTGTACCATATCTCATCACAAGGTTGAAGTTTGCAACAGAACCTAATTAAGTGGTGTTGATTATCCTGATGATCTTGAGTGGTAGATATAGGATGGAAGTGCAGATCTAAAACGATTGACTTGCCAAAGGATTAGAAGTATACTTCTAATTGAGGTGATATCATGATTGAAAGAGAAATATATTTAAACAAGCTAAGAGGATATAAAGATAAAGACATTATAAAAGTAATAACAGGCATTAGGAGATGCGGCAAGTCTACCTTACTTGAGATGTTTCGAGATGAGTTGATGGAAACAGGTGTTGATAGTAATAGGATTATTGCTATCAATTTTGAAGACATGAATTATAGTCACTTGCTTAATGCAAAGGAATTACATAACCATCTGATAGAAAAATTGACAGATGAAATGAACTATATATTCTTGGATGAAATTCAGATGGTTCCTGAGTTTGAACGTGTCTTAGATAGTTATATATAAGAAAGAATGTGGATTTATATGTAACAGGATCAAATGCAAATATGCTTTCTGGAGAATTAGCCACGCTTTTGTCTGGTAGGTATGTAGAAATATTCATGTTACCACTAAGTGTTAGTGAATTTACAGAAGGATTGAATGAAGGTAAAGCATATGATCATATTTATAATCGCTACTTGGAAGTGAGTTCTTTTCCATATGCTTTAGAATTAAAAGATGATGAAAACCTTAGACGAGGCTATTTGGAAGGCGTTTTTTAACACTGTCATACTAAAAAGATGTGGTAGCTAGAAAGAAGATAGCAGATGCTATGATGTTAGATAGCGTTATCAGATTTTTTGTTTTGATTCAATTGGTGCAATTGTTTCTATTAAGAAGATCAGTGACACAATGACATCTATGGGACGTAAGATTTCAACGCATACGGTGGAGTCTTACATTCAAGGTTTGATGGAATCTTATATTGTCTATCAGGTAAAGAGATATGATTTAAAGGGGAAACAGCATCTGAAAACTCATGAAAAGTACTATGTAACAGATTTAGGGTTAAGATATTTGTTATTAGGAAGAAAAAGAACAGATATTGGACATATATTAGAAAATGTGATTTACCTTGAACTGTTACGTCGTGGTTATGACATATATATAGGAAAAGTTGGTCAAATGGAAGTGGATTTTGTTGCCAGAACCAATGAGGAAACCATCTATATTCAAGTCGCTGCAACAGTAAGAAGTGAAGAAACATACAACAGAGAAATTCGTTCATTAAAGGCAATAAATGATTCGTATCCGAAATATGTTTTGACTTTGGATAATGATCCAAAGATGAATGACGAGGGTATATGGGTTATGAATGCTATGGAATTTCTTTTAGGATAATTGAAGGAAAATTTGACTCACTTCTGACTCGCCCCATGACTTATTTTTGACTTACACCAAAGTAAGAGTCAAAAATTTTTCCGTAAATTGTGTAAATAAAAGCACAAGTATCACCCGGAAACCACTAAAAACAGGATGTAAACAAATGGGACGGCTAGAGTGGGACTAGTGTAATATATCATTCATATATAAGTAAATATAATAGCTGAAAACCCAGTATTTTAGCCGTTTTTATGGTATAACAAAAGAAACGGCGGTGATACGAAATGGCACGAAAAAAGACATATATAATCTCATTGGCAGATGATGAATTAAAGGTCCTTAAATCAGTTATTCGAAAAAAGAAAACTACTCGAACTATCAAGTGCAGATGTCAAATCCTGATATGCCTTGATGAGAATCATGGCAAACAGTATACTCAGGAACAATGCGCCAAATCTGTGGGTGTATGTATGGCTACTGTCTACAATGTAATCAAATCTTACGTGGATGGTGGCATTGATAAAGTCCTTTCTGTTGGCAGGAATGTCAACTCCGATAACGCTCGTCGCAAACTCGATGGTCGAGCGGAAGCAAAGCTTATTGAAATAGCATGTGGTCCTGCACCTAAAGGCCACTCCAGATGGACGCTCCGTCTACTGGAGGAAAAAGCCAAAGTAGAACTTGAAGTTCCAGTCAGCAAAGATACGATTAGAAGAGCCCTAAAAAAAACGAACTGCGACCTCACAAAAACGACTACTGGTGCATCCCACCGAAGGAAAACGCAGAATTCGTAGCATGTATGGAAGATATCCTTGATATCTATGAACTTCCCTACAATCCATTACAACCGGTTGTTTGTATGGATGAAAAGCCTTATCAGCTGCTTGGTGAAGCATGGGAACCTCTGCCGATACGTAAAGGCAGCAACCAGAAGATTGACTCAGAATATGTTCGAAAAGGCACCTGCAGTATATTTGTCTTCACAGAACCACTAAGCGGTATCAGACATTTAAATGTTCGAGAACGACGAACTGCCATAGACTGGGCTGAAGAAATCAAATACCTGGCGGATGTTCGCTACCCCGATATCGAGAAGATAACATTGGTAATGGATAATCTGAACACACATAAAATTTCTTCGCTTTACAAAGCATTTCCGGCAGCAGAGGCACGAAGACTAACTAAGCGCCTGGACGAACATTACACGCCGAAGCACGGCAGTTGGTTGAACATTGCTGAAATCGAGTTGAATGTAATGACGAGACAATATCTAAAGCGCAGAATTGATGACATTGCAAAGCTACGTTCAGAATTATCATCTTGGGAAGTTGAGCGAAACAACAAGATTTCGACGATCAATTGGCAGTTCACAAACAATGATGCTAGAATAAAGTTGGTATCGTTATATCCAAAATTCGCTTAGGAAGCAACTTCTAAATATCAACGATACAGTACACTAGGTACTTGCTTTTGGGCGTTTACGTTTTTATTGAGTGTCACTTCATCATCATCTTCGTTTCTATTGATTATCATTATTTCCACTTTTTACTGTGAAAAACGGAGTCATTACATCGTCAACAAATTATTGACTTGCTCTTCATAGTAAGAGTATAAGTATAATATGAGTTTTTATTTTTTAAATATTGCCTCTTGTTTTAAAATAGTATATTTGATAGAATTACTCTGACAACTTCTCATATAAGTTGGTAAAATAGAGGAGGTACTTAATGATAGTAAAACAATGTATCGCATTAATAATGGTGTTAGCATTGACGTTAACAGCATGTTCTAATGAAAAAGAAATGGATAAAGGTCCTGTGACAGTAGCGACGATGATTGATTCAGAGGGAGCAATCCTTGGAAATATGATGATATTACTATTAGAGCAAGAGGGCTTTGCTACGACTGATAAGATTGGGTTAGGAACACCTGATATTCTTCGCAAGGCATTAATTGGGGGAGAAGTTGATTTGGTCCTTGATTATTCAGGTTCAGGGCAATACTATGGCGCTGAGGCTGATGTTACTACATGGTCAGATCCAGAGTTAGGCTATGAGGCAACTCGATCTTTTGATGAAGTAACGAATAATCTATTGTGGTTATCACCGGCACCAGCTAATAACACAGAGATGTTAGCGGTAAAAAAAGAATTTTCTGAAGCAAATAACCTTAAAACGATGTCAGATTTTGCGAATTATGTCAATAATGGCGGTGAAGTGAAACTTATTTGTGCATCAAGTTTTGCTGAAAATGAGTTGGGTTTGCTAGGGTTTCAAGAAGCATATGGATTTACATTAACTGCGGATAACTTAATCCTACTTAGCCATGGTAATACCGCAGAAATGTTAAAAGCATTAAATGAAGGAACGGATGAGGTTAATGTATCACTTGTTTATGGAACAGACGGTTCACTAGCTGAAATGGACATGGTTGTATTAAAAGACCCAGAAAATGTTCCGCCGGTATATCTTCCAACACCAGTACTTCGTGGCGAATTAGCGGAAGATTATCCTGAGTTAAAAGATTTATTTACGGAAGCCTTTTATACACTTGATGTAGAAACATTGCAGAACTTAAATGCTAAAGTTGCCTTTGGTGGAGAAGATGCCAAAGAAGTGGCTGAAGCCTATTTAAAGGAAAATGGATTTTTAAATGACTAAAAGATACCTGAATCTAAAGGAATTGTTTGCAATAGCATTGATGATTATTGGGGCCTTGACGCCAAGATTTCTTGTATTGCGACCAAACCGTATAGAGAATGGCAAATCTTTATCACTTATGACTGCTGCAGGTGACAGAAAGTCGCTTGTAGCAGTTTTATTGTTTTTAATGATAGGTTTTATTGTGATATCACATGTCATAGATAAGAGGCTGAAGCCGAGAGTTGGTAGGACTGGATTCTCCTATGAACCCATATTAAAATGGACAAAATACATAGTCATAACAGCACTAGTCCCATTAATGCTTATACAATCAAGTGTATGGGCAAATGAGTTTTTAACTTATGAATCATCGGCCGCTCGAGTATCTTTTGGTATTAGTTTTTGGCTGATACTTGTTGGTCTGATATACTTACTACAGCAGACGAAGTATTCCTTTGTAACAATACTTACGCTATTCACGGTTATTATAGTGTTGTTCATAGCATATAAGATGGGGAATCTTTCGGGTTTGTCTATTATTAGAGAATATAGTAATAAATCAAGTCGTATAAATGATGAAGTTATCCGTCATATGAAATTATCAGTTAGTTCTACAGTGACAGGACTTTTTCTGTCGTCGATATTAGCAGGACAAGCCTATCGTTATCCGAGAAGACGTGGTTTGGTGATGGGGATTGTAAATATGGCACAAGTCATTCCTACATTGACTTTTTTTAGGACTGATAATGATTCCATTAACCCAATTAGCATCCATGTTTCCCGAACTAAAAAGCTTTGGCATAAGTGGTATTGGTTTTTTTCCGGCATATATTGTATTGACCATGTATGCATTACTGCCTTTGACTGGCAATATATTAGCAGGCTATAATAGTATAAATCATGATATAAAAGAAGCAGCTAAAGGTATGGGAATGAACCATTCCCAAGTTCACTACAAGGTGGAATTACCCCTAATAGTGCCTTATATTTTTTCGGGATTTAATATTGCGTTGGTACAAACCATAGGTAATACAATTTTGGCAGGATTAGTTGGAGGCGGAGGCATAGGCGCTATTCTTTTCCTCGGACTTGCACAGTCAGCGCCTGATTTAGTCTTGTTAAGCGCGCTGATTGTTGTTGGGATTGCATGGACACTTAAATTAGTTTTAGATTACATAGGAACGGTCATAGAAAGACACTTTAGAGGTTAATGCACATGATTACATTTACTGATATTCATAAATCATACGATGAACAGCATGTTTTAGGCGGCATTGACTTAACATTTAAGGAAGGTAAATTGACTATGTTGTTAGGACCTTCAGGATGTGGGAAATCAACCATGCTAAGGTTGATAAATCGTCTCATAGAACCTGATAAAGGTGAAATTTTAATTCATGGCCAACCCATTAATAGGGAAAAATCAGAACTACTAAGACGAAGAATAGGCTATGCTATTCAAGGTGTTGGGTTATTTCCCCACATGAATGTTCGAGAGAATATTGCGGTTGTGCCTAAATTATTGAAATGGGATAAAAAACGCATACAAGAACGGGTTGATGAACTCATGAATCTTATTGGGATTCCAGAGAGCTATGGAAATAAAAGAACGTCGATGTTATCCGGTGGAGAAGCTCAACGTGTTGGGGTGGCTAGAGCACTTGGAGCAGATCCAGATATACTACTTATGGATGAACCCTTTGGTGCACTAGATCCTGTTACAAGATTCCGATTACAACAGGAGTTTGTTCAGTTACAACAAAAGCTTCATAAAACGGTTGTTTTTGTCACCCATGATGTAGGTGAAGCTGTCCGTATGGCAGATCAACTTGTTCTACTACATGAGGGGGTTGTTCTGAGTTCGGGAGCACCTGAAGAAGTGGCTCTTCACGAAAATTCCATTGTAAAAGCGTTCTTTGGGGATCAACTGACCTTTGAACTGTTGGATAAATACGCGCCTTGTCATTATGCGCATCTTTTCTTCAAGAATACATATAGTGCAAAGATGGACACAACGAATAAAGTTTATGTAAATGAGGATGAAAGCTTTCGTACGATTGTCTCACACATGTTAAAAAATGGTACAAATCAGGTGTTTATACAGAAAGAAGGTAAGGAATACCTAATAAGTTTTGACTCAATTGTACATACTTTTGGAGGTAATATGTATGAGAGGAAGTAGTCTATCTAAGATCAGTGAATTTTCCTATCGGTATTATGTGAAGGAGTTATTTTTAATAAGTTTATTCTTTGGATTTATTTTTGGCTATAAGCAGATTGAGGCTTTGATGAAGTTGATTTGGTCAGATTTCAAACCCACCATTGAATGGGAATCATTGTCTAAACTAGCTTTTGATTATATGATGATGGTCGTAAGTGCGTCCCTAATATCTTTTTTGGTTGCTTTTACCCTGGGTGCTCTGATTCATGTCTATAAGTTAAATGAGTTAAAAGCCTTGATGAAAAGTGTTGTTGATTTTGGCGTTACTTTCCCTACAATAGCCCTTATAGCCATATTGGTACCAGTTATGGGATATGGGTTTAAGTCAGTTGTTGTTGCGCTCATTCTATATGGGTTATTACCTATATTAACAAATACGATAAAAGGTCTAGAAACTGTAGATACGTCTATTGTTACATCGGCTTATGGTATGGGCATGTCAACTTGGCAAACGTTTTATTTATGTAGAATTACCTCTTGCCATGCCATTAATACTTGCTGGGATAAAAACAACCGTCATCATAAATATATCAGCGGCATCAGTAGGAGCTGTTGTTGGGGCTGGCGGTCTGGGGATGCCTATAATAAGTGGCATTCGAACGAACGAACCTATCCTTATATTAAAAGGTGCAATACCTATTACTTTGATGGCCATATTGACGGATCGAATATTTTACCGACTTGAAAGGAAATATCAATGGTGAGCAAAATACTATCAACTACCGCAAAGCTTTTACAGGGTTATCTGAGGCTAGAACATAATGTTGTCGGTGTTTCCTTAATAAATAAAAAAAACATGAACGATACATTAGAATATTCACTCATTAATGAAAAACATTCATTTTGCCAGATGGTGCAAAAAGGGTCACAAGGTAGTATCTTTAGAGTTTTTAATGAACATTTCAGTTGTGATACAGCAGCTCGAATAATGGGGATTCGAGAATATTTGAAGAGCAGGAAGACCTTGATGGCTGGTATGATGGAGGATTTTATGAATCTATCGATTTAGCCAAGAGACAAAAAGAGACAGTTCGTCCCATTAAAGAGGCGTCAATAGGTCTTGTCGTTGGTGCACTTGGAAGCTTTGATTTAGAAGCTGATATGATAATTATTCTATGTAATCCATATCAAGCCATGCGTTTAACTCAAGGTTATACATATAGCTATGGATTTAATACATCAATAGGTATGAGTGGTATGTGCGGTGTATGTTTTGAATCTATGTCAAAGCCTTATAATGAGCAGGATATTAGTGTGTCATTATTATGCTCTGGTTCAAGGTCAAATACAAATTGGGGAGATGATACGATGATGATGTCCTTACCCTATAAAATGTTGCAGAAGATATTAACTGGTCTAATAAAAACGGCCAATGCTTCTGAGCCAGATGATTATAAGCAAGACATTTACAAACAATTACAGATCTATGGCTTAGAACCTGAATTAGGATTGAACATGGGAGATGCTTATTATTATGAGGAATAAGGGTGAAATTTCTTTCCTCTGACTCGAGAGAGATTAATATAATATAAATGGGTATTTATTATACTAAATAACGTTTTATATTATATATTTACAAGGTAGATGATTATGACTTTAAGCCGTAAGAGGCAATCATAACCATCTATTTTTTAATTTGAAGGAGGTATCCTATGAACCTGGAGATAAAGCGACTGACGAAAGAACTGACAGAAGACTTTATTGACTTTTTTGACAACACTGCCTTTTGCGACAATCCGGATTGGGCAGGCTGTTATTGCTGCTTCTATTATTTTTCGGATAATGCCCAGTGGCATAACAGAAACGTGAGTCAGAACAGAGAGCTGGCAGAGGCATTGATTGAACAAGGCAGACTTAATGGCTTTCTTGCCTATGAGGACAATAAGCCTGTTGGATGGTGTAATGCTGATGATATTCAGCGATACAGTCGGATCATGGATGATCAGAGGATACCCAAAACGTCTGATGCCAAAGTTGGAGCAATCGTATGCTTTGTTGTGGATCACCAATTACGGAGCAAAGGCATCGCAACAGCACTTCTAAAAGCAGCATACAGATATTTCAGGGAAATGGGTTATGACTCTGTTGAGGCATACCCCAAGATATCACCGGACTCTGCTTTCATCTGATTGTAGATAGGCGATACTGACAATGATTTCGTTTCCGGTAAGAATAATGATAGAACTTAAATATAACCAGATGAGGAAGACTGCACCGATAAGGGACCTTTTTATGCTGATGGATGTATCAGGTGCAAATCGATAAAAAAGGACAAACATACCAATCATACTACCTAATGGTATGATGAAGCGAAGTATGGTCGGCTTTCTCGAAGGTCATAAGCTTTGTTGAATCCTTTGATCAGAGCGTTGACGCCATTAGAAGAAGACCATAGGGCAGCCAACATACTAACAGAAACAATGCTGTGGTGGACGCCGTGACAGTTTCACCGATAACACCAAGCACTAACTGACCACTTTCTCCAGGAATGAAATCGGAAATGTTCCCAAGAAGGGATGTATTGGATAAACCTGTTTGGGTGACTAAATTTAGAGGTACCATAAGAAATGAGAATACCGCGAGCACTAAAAAATATGTCATCTGAGCTCCTAGGGCAGTAACGTCATGTTCGACCATTCTAAAAGCCAATTGTCGTATTAGATTGATCGGATTCAATTTCAAATAGTCCATATCATTTTTAAATTGGGTTGCTGCTAATCTTATTATCCATTGTTACCTCCTTGTCCAACATGTGCCTCATATGATTATTCTAACATATTATTGGCTCTATAAATATTCTGAGATTTTTGAATATCTAAAGGACATCAAACCCTTCTTATAGCTGATCAAGTTGCCCCTTCGGTATATCAGGTGATGTGTCTGTGGATATGAGTAAGAGGGAAGAGCTAAATATATTTTTCAAAAGTATGGTCATTTACCTTTACAGGCATTACCGCGACCAAGACTGGTGCTGTTGTTTCTTCTGTTTCTTGAATGGTTTCTTCCTCATCTTTTTCAGTTTCTTGTGCGTTAATTATCAGTATTGATATCAATATCAATATCAGTAGATGTATCATGCTTGCCTTCCTTCCTTATCTGTTAGTGACTATGCAAAACCAATGATCATCAGATCAGTTATTAGCAGCCTGATGTATACTGCTGACAATTAATAGCGGCTTTATTCATAGGTGCATCAGTATTGGTAGCAACTACCCTGATTAGTCCTCTTATGTTTTTTATAGCGGCACTTTCTTCGTTCTTTATTAGTGGCCTTGGTGCTTATGTAGGATTGCTTATTAGAAAAGAAAAAACAGCAAAAGCAAGCAGTGTATCAAGTGGGATTACAACCTATACTGTCACAGATGATGGGGCGTGGTGAGTTTAAGTCACTAAAAAGTTTGTTAATCTACTCTGATTACGGCCTCTATTTTTATATGACCCTGGGGGCAGCAACGTTATTATCAAACTACCCGTTACAGGCTTCCATATTTTTCACAGCGATAAATCGACCACTTGAATCCGCTGTGATCTCAGTTGTGAGAACAATGATTATTATACCGCCTTTGGTATTTATTCTGATCATATTTATCGGTGCTGGCGGCATAGCATTAGGTTTTGCTTTGGCTGATATACTCATCATTAGTGGAATTATTGCATATATGAAGAGAACAGATTTATCCGAATTGAAAGTATTTGACTAATGTTTGAACTTGATCATGATGAAAGGAATCTTGTATGAGAAAAAATGATTAAGAATGAAGTCATTCAGTTGTTTAAAACGACAAAAGAGACCTTACGTTATTACGAAAAGCAGGTCTAATAAACCTGAGATAGATGATAATTATTATAGATACTATGATTTTAAAGATTTAGAGAAGTTGCGACAGATATTTTTCCTGAGGGATATAGACTTAAGCATTGAGGAAATTCAAAAGCTGGATCAAAAAGTTGATTGAAAGAATATTTAAAGTAACTTGAATCCAACAAGATAGCTTTGGAACACCC
>LQAG01000474.1_pt1 | contig 10252 bp, 18 predicted proteins | sample 1535801 | NCBI WGS metagenome assembly LQAG01 (sample SAMN04331584, study PRJNA305678) | bioreactor metagenome | isolation source: bioreactor_3 inoculated with Wadden Sea sediment 1st replicate of a... | place: Germany:Bremen | reverse complement strand
TTGAGCAGGATATTGGCTGTCACACGGCCGGTCTCGGAATCGATGAACAGAAAATAGCCGGGAATGGCCTGCCATTCCCACTGATACTCCAGAACCTGGGTCATGCGCACAAAAATAAAATGACCCCGGCAGCCACGGCCGAGAAAACGGCCATGTCCACCAGGGTCAGGCGTGTGGCAGGTTTATTTGACAAGATCTTCCCATTGTCTGGATTCAAACCAGTACGCTTTTTTCTCCTTCAAAAGCCGCTGGCATGCATGGTGATAATCCAGTTGTTAAAATAGTTGACTGCGTCCGGATCCCCTTTGCGGATGACAAATCCTATGGCTCTCTGGTAAATTCTCCTTGAGCGGCACAAACAGTTTGTCCGGATATTTAAGAGCATGAAACACCGGCATTGGCGCAGAAGACACCACGGCATGAACCCGGCCCAGGTTCAGCTCCTGCAGGGCCTGGCTTTCGTTTTCAAACAGACGCAGCTTGGCTTTGGGAAGATATTTTCTGGCGGCCTGTTCCGCAGTGGTGCCCATGCGCACGGCAATATGACGTCCGGGCTGTTAAAGTCTTTGAGTTCAGAAAACCCTTCTGCCTTTTTCCGGTTGGCCACCATGGACATGCCGGAATAATCATAAGGCATGGTGAAATTCACTTTCAGATTCCGCTCCGGGGTGATGCCCATGCCCCCGATGATCACATCGAATTTGCCGGTCATCAGCGCCGGAATGATGCCGGACCACGCCGTGGCACAAACTCCACTTCCACGCCCATATCTTGCCCAGCTGCCGGGCCACATCGATTTCAAACCCGACGAGTTTTCCCTGCTTGTCTTTCATAGCCCAGGGCACGAACGTGGACATTCCCACCCGGATCACTTTGTCCCGCTGGATTTTTTCAATAATACTCTCTTTTGCCAGCTGATCCCCCAGTTCCCCGGCCGACGCCTGAAAAACGGTATCAACAGCATCAGTCCCAGAATCCAGACAATGACGGATTTTTCATGATTTCTCCTTATTTGTTTCAAAGTTAGAGGTTACTGAACAAACTTTATCCGATCCTCGATGATCCGGACAATGAATGACAGCGTGGCGGTCATGCACAGGTAACATAATGCCACCACAAACCAGATTTCAAAAGTCAAAAAATGTCTCGGAAACGATTTTCTGCCCCTGCATGGTCAGATCATAAATGGAAATGGTGCTGACCAGAGCCGAATCCTTAATCAGTGAAACACTCTGCCCGGCCAGCATGGGCAATGTCTGGCGCAGCATCTGGGGGATGATCACCTTCAGATAGATCGCGGACACGGGCAGACCGATGCTCTGTGCCGCTTCCCACTGCCCTCTGGGGATATTGACAATGCCGGACCGGATGATTTCCGAGGAATAGGCCCCTTCAAACAGGCTCAGGGCGATCACGGCCGAAGCAAAGGCAGACAGATCCAGCACCGGAGAGATCACAAAATAGGTCACAAAGATCTGGATCAAAAGCGGGGTGTTGCGGATGGTCTCCACATAGCACCAGGCCATCCCCCGCAGAGACACGTACGGAGACAGTCTTGCAAAGGCGGACACCAGACCGATGATCAGGGACAGCACCAAAGAAATGCCCGAAATCTTCACCGTGACCCACGCCCCCTGCAGCAGGACTCCAGGCACGAACAGCCCCTGTTCAAAGAAAAAAAAATACTGGGCCACCCGGTACCACTGCCAATTGTAGGACAGATTCCGGTATCCGGTCACGGCTGCCAGAGCCAGCACGGCAATGAAACAATGGCAGCGAGCCTGTGATCTCTTTGTGTCACCTGTTTCCTTGTCTCATCTGTCGGGTCCATCCATTTGCCCGTAGCTCTCACGCTTACCTGTGTCACTCATCTGTACTTTGGGCCGGCAGCGTATTGTTCCACGAAGCGCACGAGGGATGGATTTCTTTATGTTCTTCGTGGTTGTAAAAAAGCCGTCGATAATACAGGACACGCACCCTGATATGCGCAGCGTTCCTGATATCTTGGTGACAATCATAAAAAAAAATGACCTGAATAGCAACCAGATCAGCATGATGTCTGGCATTTCCAACACTTATCTAACGAAACTGCTCACCACCGGATCAAGCATTCGGGCAAGGGCAAGATCGCCTCGGGGCTGCTGGACCGGGGCCGGATACCTTCTCCCCACAAGCGGGTCTGTGAATATCCCTGTCAGCTGTCCGGGGCATGCGCCGGCAGCCATGATTGTCATGGCCATGTCTCAGTCAATCATCGGCGCCACCCCCTATGAGGTGGTGTTCCTGAGCCACATGGACACGGTATTTCCCAAAGAAGAGGCAGCAAAGCAGCCCTTTGCCGTTCATGATGATCGGGCCTGGGCCCCCTTGTCCTGTGAGATGAATACAGCGGGCTGGCCAGCATCCCGGTCATGGTCAGCCTGATCAACCGGATCTGCCGGGAGCTGACTCAGAGAACCGGGTGATCCGGATGGTTCGAAATTATTCGAACAACGAAACGGCATCCACCCGGAACGGGCTGCACTGGATGGCCACGCTCTGTTTTTTCACCCAGATCCGTATCATGCTGACGGACTCACCTTCGATATTGGTCATGCTGGGCAGTTCTTCGGCAAAACCGATATCCTTGATCTTGAATTCATAGTAAAAGGTGTTACCCGTAAACGGATCCACAATCAAAATAATTTTCTCAGGATCCCAGGGATGTTTCCGGGGGAACCGGAAACGGCACATGGTTTTCTTGTCCATGTCCCCGGATTTCCGGTAGGTCTGAATCTCGAATTTTTCAATGGTATCCAAGCTGTTCAAATTCATGAATCCTCTCCTGTAAACAAGACCAATCAAGCATTCATTGCAGGATCATCATTTCTGTGATGCCATGCGGGCCACGATGTCTGCCACTTTTTCACCGCCAGGGGTGGTGGCGTCCGGGTTGACCTTAACCAGTTCCTTCCAGGCGGCCATGGCGCCTTCCAGATCATTGAGATCCGCCATGAGCACCACGCCTTTGTTGAACAGGGCGGTCTCAAATCCGGGAGACGCGGATACGGCCCGGTCAAACGCCCGGATCGCTTTGTCCGGTTCCCCGCTGCGACGGTACATCACCCCCAGGTCCGTGAGTACGGCCGGATCTTCCGGCGCCAGGCCAGTGATTTCTCATACGCCTGGATCGCTTTGTCCGGCTGGTTCAGATCAAAATACACATGGCCCAGCGTGGCCCACGTCCGGGCATCCTCAGGATGCTGCTGCACGGATGCTTCGAGTTCCGCAAGTCTGGCCGCCATCTCCGGGGAGGGGTTGTCCTGTGTCATGCCGGGGCTGCCTGAGCCCGGTGCCTGGGCGGGTTGCGTGTGGACCCGGTTGCCGGGAACGCCATCCGCCAGTTTGAACGATGTATAGGCGGACCCGGCAACAAAGCCGATGGTCAGGGAAATCAGAATGGATATATACAGTACCTGACGGGGAGCGGCCCCACTTTTTTCATTTTTTATTGTTTTCATGTATGGTTTCTCCGTTGAATCAAACCCGGCGGCCCGGGTAAGTGAAAACCGTTCATAAAGTATATCGTCTCCCATAAAAGTCAAGCCGGGCTTTTGGCTGCATTTTATGCAACCCGCCGTGAAAAAACCGCTTTGGCATTCATTGTGCTCTTGACATACCAAATATAAAATTGTTATCTACACTGGCAAACTATTATAATAAGGAGTCTGACACATGGAAAAGATTGCCGTTGTTGGATGCGGCTCATACATGGATCAGGGTTACGGATGCCCCGGGGAATGGCGCTGTCTCAAGGCAGCAGCCCTGGGCGAAGGCAAGTTTGATGCCCCGGCCGCCGTGGTGGCGTTTGTCAAATGTGAATGCCCCGGCCGCACCGTGGTACCGGCCTTAGGCATGGCAGCTAAACTCTCGGAGATCAAACCGGACAAGATCTACCTGAGTTCCTGTCTGGTGAATGCCAAACCCGGATGCCCCTATACGTCGGCGGATGACCTGGCCGCATTGATTGCGGAAAAAACCGGCATCCCGGTGATGATGGGCACTCATGACTACCATTGATAACAACCAGAACCTAAAAAGATAAACCATATAGATCATTTGACCGGATGATTGTTAAAGAAAGGAACGATTCATGGCAGAAGCGGTGATAAAACTGGGCAAGAAAAAAGCCCGGAGTTTGTTTATTGACAAGGTCAAGGAAATTCTGCCGGAAGGCGGAAACCTGAACGCCTGTCTGACCTGCGGCGCCTGCTCATCAGGGTGCCCGGCCACAGGTTTGAGAGATATGGACCCACGCAAATTTCTGCGCATGGCCGCCCTGGGAATGGATGAGGAGATTGCCGCCTCTGACTGGCCCTGGATGTGCACCATGTGCCAGCGGTGCATCTATGTCTGTCCCATGAAAATCGACATCCCTCAGCTGATTTCAACGCACGGGCTCTGCGCCCCAGGGAAGAACGTCCCAAAGGGATTTTGGCTTCCTGCGACATGGCATTGAAAACGACACCACCTCTGCCATGGGCACCACGGAAGAGGACTTTGAGTTCGTGATCGATGATGTGCTGGAAGAATACCGGGAAGCCCAGCCGGAATTCGCAGACATGCAGGCTCCCATTGACAAGGAAGGCGCGGAATTTTTTCTGAACCAGAACTCCCGGGAACCCGTGACCGAACCGGACGAACTGGTGCCCCTGTGGAAATCCTGCACCTGGCCGGTGTGGACTGGACTTACGGCAGTAAGGGATGGGCCGGGGAAACTACTGCATGTTTCTGGCAGATAACGATTCCTGGAAACATGTCACTGAAATGAGTGTCAAACAGGCCAATAAACTGGGGTGCAAGACGTTCCTCAACACCGAGTGAGGGCACGTTACCTTCTCAGTCCGGTCCGGACTGAAAAAATTCAACCTGGAACACAAATTTGAAGTCAAAAATATCTATGAGTATTATGCCAAGTGGATCCGTGAAGGCAAACTCAAAGTCAACTCCGACTGGAACAAGGACCTGAAGATCAAATTCACGGTTCAGGATCCCTGTCAGATCGTTCGGAAGAGTTTTGGCGATCCCATTGCCGAAGACCTGCGGTTCGTAGTCAAATCTGTGGTGGGCGAAGAGAATTTCATTGACATGCAGCCCAACCGCTCCAACAACTACTGCTGCGGCGGCGGCGGCGGATTCCTGCAATCCGGGTTCAAAGATGAGCGCCTGGCATACGGCCGGATCAAGGATGAACAGATCAAAGCCACGGGCGCGGATTACTGCATTGCAGGCTGCCATAACTGCCACGCCCAGATCCACGAACTGAGCGAACACTACGGAGGAAATTACCCGGTGGTTCATCTGTGGACCCTGATCTGTCTGTCACTTGGCATTTTAGGTCCCAATGAGCGGGAATACCTCGGAGATGATTTAAAAGAAGTCAATGTCTTTCACCCGGAAACCGCGATGTAAGACACAACTAAGCAATCGTATTTTTTCAGGGCCGCTGCTTGTTTGAAGCAGCGGCCTTTTTTTATCAAAAAGTTTCCTGATATGAAATTTTCAAGCGATTTTAGCAATAAAATAAAAGATTAAAAGTTGACAAATAGAAAACATTCAGGTAACCAGAATTCAAGAAATCAAAAAAGATCGACCCCTAATTTTCCAACCGCGAAGGCAAATCTGTAAAAAAAGGAGACGTCGGCATGAAAAAAACGGATGTCAAACACAGCATTTTGATGACAAGTGCAGCGATTCTGGCTATTTTTGTTCTGGGAAATTTTCAGCCTGGATTTGCCGATACCGTGAAATTCGGCCATGTGGCGCCGCCATTCCACGGTCAGGCCAAGGGCGTGGATGCATTTGCCGGTTATGTGAAAGAAAAACCGGCGGCGAAATCGACATTGCCACGTTCCCGGCCGGCCAGCTGGGCGGAGAACGCTCCATGGCAGAACAGGTTCAGGCCGGCACCCTGCAGATTGCGACCTTGACAACAGCGGTGCTCCAGAACTTTGTGCCCCAGTGCGCCATTCTGGACATGCCTTTATTTTCCGGACCGCAAAACCGCATATGCCACCCTGGATGACCCGGAAGTCCAGGATAAAATCTTTTCCTTTTTCCCCAAAAAGGGCTTTATCGCCATCGGGTGGACGGAAAACGAAATCCGGGATTTCACCAACAACAAACGCCCCGTGCGCACCCCGGAAGACGTCAAGGGCCTCAAGGTCCGGGTCATGAACTCTCCGGCCTATCTGGACACCTTTAAGCAGCTGGGGACGTCGCCTGTGGCCATTCCGTTCCCGGAAATCTACAACGCCCTGCAGACCGGGGTCATCGATGCCCAGGAAAACCCCATCCTCACCTCCATTCTCATGAAATTCACGGAAGTGACCAAATATGTGACCCGGACCCAGCACTGCCTCACGGAATGTGTCATTGTGGTGTCTGTAGATTACTGGGAAAGCCTGACTAAGGAACAGCAGGAAATCTTCAGGGAAGCGGCCAAAGTGTGCATCGACACCAACCGCACCGCGAATGTGGCCCTGCATGATTCATTGCCCAAACTCAACGTGTCCATTGACGAATACGCCAAGGCCAACAACATCGAGATCATCGACCTGACTCCGGAAGAACGGGAAGTGTTCCGTGTGGCAATGACCCCGGTGTGGGACAAATACCGCGAAAAAATCGGGGATGACCTGTTTGATTTTATGCTGGAAAAATCGCGGCACACAAACAATAATTTCGGCCGGTGCCGGTGACCGTTCCACCGGCACCCCGTGGGAACCATCGAACAACTGAGGTGCTGGAAACCGGCTTTGCAGCGCCACTTTCAGGAGATCCTGCTTTGCAGCGTTTTTTTCCGCCATCCACCGTGTGGAAAACATCACCCTGGTATGGACCATCCTGGCGCTGGCCGCCATCGGATTTGTCCAGGTGATCGCCCGGTATGTGTTCAACTATTCCTTTACCTGGTTCGAGGAACTGGGCCGATACATGGGGGTGTTTGTGGCATTTCTGGGGGCCTCCATCGGTGTGCGCACCGGCAGCCATTTTACCATGGACCTGGTGGTCTCCCACACGAAACCGCCCTGGCAGGGCCTGTTCCGGGCCCTGAACAACTGTCTGTCTGCCGGATTTTTCTTTATCGTGGCATATCATTCCTGGAAAATCGTGCTGCGCATGTACGGGTATGAGACCACCTCTCCCACCATGCAGATCCCCATGTATATCGCTTATCTGCCCATCCCGGTATTTTCCGTGTTCATCGGGATCCGGTTTCTGGTCCAGGCCTTCCGACAGGGCCTGAAAAGGGCGGCCCCATGATCCTGACCATCTGTATCTGTTTTGCAGCGCTCCTGTTTCTGGGCGTTCCCATTGCCGTGATCCTGGGGGTTACCACGCTGGTGTCTCTGGTGTTTTTTTCCTCCACACCGCTGACCATTATCACTCAGCAGCTGTTCAACGCCCTGGACCAGTTTGTGCTCCTGGCCATTCCGTTTTTCATTCTGGCCGGGGCCGTCATGACCCGGGGCGGCATCGCCCGGCGGCTCATCAACTTTGTCAACGTCCTGGTGGGATGGTTTCCCGGAGGCTGGCCATGGCAGGGATCCTGGCCTGCATCTTTTTTGCCGCCATCTCCGGATCATCGCCGGCAACGGTGGTTGCCATCGGATCGATCATGATCCCGGCCTGGTGAAGGCCGGTACGGCGAAAAATTCTCCTTAGGGCTTATCACGGTGTCCGGATCCCTGGGCATTGTCATCCCGCCTTCCATTCCCATGATTCTCTACTGCCTGGTCATGAACGTGTCTGTGGCGAAAATTTTCATGGCCGGGGTGATGCCCGGACTGCTCATCGGATTTTCCCTGATGGTATACACGTTTTTGTGGCCAAAAACATGACTGGCGCATCGAACAGAGCCCCTCCCTGTCCCGGCTGATCCAGACCGGGAGGGACGGCATCTGGGCACTGCTGCTGCCGTTTATCGTGCTGGGAGGCATCTACTCCGGGTGTTCACTCCCACGGAGGCTGCCGCCGTGTCCGTGGTATACGCCCTGTTTGTGGAAATGGTGGTATACAGGGAATTCGGCATCAAAGACCTGACTGAGGTCTGCCGGGAAGCAGCTGTTTTATCCGCCTGCCTGCTGTTCATTCTGTCCTGTGCCATGACCTTTATCTGGCTGCTCACAGCGGAACAGATCCCCACCAGCTGGCGGACATCATCATTGAATATATTGACAGCCCGTGGATGTTTCTGCTCACCGTCAACCTGCTGTTTCTGATTCTGGGATGCTTTATGGATGACGTGTCCGCCATGCTCGTTTTGGCCCCTCTTTTCCTGGAGACCCTGAACCGGTACGGCATCGATCTGGTGCATTTCGGCGTGGTCATGGTGCTCAATATCCAAATGGGCATGCTCACCCCGCCTTTTGGCCTGAACCTGTTCGTGGCCTCGGGCATCACCAGGGAACCCATCATTAAAATCGCTTCGGGTGTGGCCCCGTTCCTGGTGATCATGCTGGCCTGCCTCATGCTGGTCACCTATATCCCCTGGATATCCCTGGCCCTGCCCAACTGGCTGCTCAGATAGGAGAACACCCTTAGGGAACCGACACAAAGGAGAGTGCATTGATATCACCGGACCTGAAAAAACAGTTTCTGGCCATTGTGGACGACGTCCGGTGGCTGGACAACAAAGAGCAGCTTGTCTGCTATGCCTATGACGCGTTTGTGGAAGAATCCATGCCCGATGCCGTGATTTTTCCGGAAACCACGGAAGAGGTGTCGCAAATCCTGGCCCTGGCGTCTGTCCACCAGCTCCCGGTCACGGGCAGAGGGGCCGGCACCTCGGTGTGCGGGGCTCCGGTACCGGTCCGCCACGGCCTGGTGGTCTGCTTTTCAAAAATGGACCGGATCATTGACATCAACACCCGGGACCGGTACGTCATTGTGGAGCCAGGCGTGGTAAATGCCGATGTCCAGGCGGCCCTGGCTCCTTACGGGTTTTTCTTTCCCCCGGACCCCGGCTCCATGAACGCCTCCACCATCGGCGGCAACATCGCCCAGAACGCCGGCGGTCCCCGGTGCCTCAAATACGGGGTGACCCTGGATTATATCCTGAGCCTGGAGGTGGTCCTGGCCTCGGGCAAGGTGATCACCTTTGGCAGCAAAAACATCAAGGATGTCACGGGATACAAACTGGCGGCCTTGTTCTGCGGGTCTGAAGGCACCCTGGGACTGGTCACCAAGGCGATTCTCAAAGTGGTGCCCCTGCCCGAAACCGTGAAGACCATCACGGCCACCTTCAAAGACCTGGATGATACAGCAAAGGCGGTCACGGATATCATCGGGTCCGGCATCCTGCCGGCGGCCATGGAACTGATGGATCAGCTCACCCTGAACGCCATCGAGGACAAAGCCGGCCTGGGCCTGGACCGGGAGGCGGCCGGCACCCTGCTTATCGAGGTGGACGGGGTGGAAGAGGCCTGTGACAAACAGATAAAGCAGATCTCGGAAAAGCTGCAAGCCAATCATGCCTTCCATATTCAGGAGGCGGGATCCGCGGCCGACCGGGAACGGCTGTGGATGGCCCGGCGGTCGGCTTACGGTGTGTTTGCCAAGCTGGCCCCGGACATCATTTCCGAAGATGTTACCGTGCCGGTGAGCCGGGTGCCGGAAATGGTGCGGCGCATCGTTCAAATTGCTGACAAACACCGGCTGCGGGTGGGGTCCTGGCCCATGCCGGGGACGGCAACATGCACCCCATGATCCCGGCGGACAAGAGCAACACAGAAGAATGGAAACGGGTCACGGCCGCGTTTGACGAGATCTTCCAGCCGCCGCCGACCTGGACGGCACCCTGTCCGGCGAGCACGGCATCGGCCTGGCCAAATCCAAGTACCTTCCCCTGGTCATGGACCCGGGCACCATCGAATTCATGAAAACCATCAAGCAGGCCGTGGATCCGGACGGGATCCTGAACCCGGGAAAATTCGTATGACAGAAAAACCCACCCAGAACTGCGGCAAATGCGGGCTGTGCCTGTCCGTTTGCCCGGTATACCAGACCCTCAAACAGGAACAGGCTTCCCCAAGGGCCCGGCTCCAACTCATCAAGGCGTTTGAAAAAAAGGACCTGTCCGCATCGCCTTTGCTCAAAGACCTGGTCTCCCAGTGCCTGATGTGCGGGGCCTGCAAGTGGCCTGCCCGTCCGGCATTAACCATTACGGTAAATTCATGGAGATGCGGGAACACCTGGCACAGTCCCTGCC
>LQAG01000473.1_pt1 | contig 10273 bp, 13 predicted proteins | sample 1535801 | NCBI WGS metagenome assembly LQAG01 (sample SAMN04331584, study PRJNA305678) | bioreactor metagenome | isolation source: bioreactor_3 inoculated with Wadden Sea sediment 1st replicate of a... | place: Germany:Bremen | reverse complement strand
GGGGTATTAGATCTGTAATTTTGTAAGCGCCTAAAGTACAAAAATTAGGTGTAGTCTTGCAACAATACTTTAACGAATGCTCTAACATAGCCCACCCTTATTAAATTAGGATAATAAACCAGTTCTACTTTAATAATAGCATAATTGCCCCATCACAAGTGTCTTAAAGTATCGTATAATGTACGAAAGCAATTCTTATGAAAGTATAAAATTTATGTTAATAATAATGAAATCATATAGACTTTTTATACTAAATCGGTTAATATCGTATAGAAATGAGGGACGCATATGAAAGCTGGAAATCAAAATAGTCGAGAAAAAATATACGACAACGTTTGGATCTTGCTCAATAAGTATGGGCATAAGGGTTGGAATATGGATGACTTGGCAAAGATGTCAGGCGTTGCAAAAAACACACTCTACAAAATTGTCGGTAATAAGGAAACACTTCTGGCAAAAGTGGTCTTTTCTGTGCAGGACGAGTACACAGCCGTCCTTGAACAAGCCACAAAAGCTGACGAGCCTCTTCAAGCCCTTTATTCTTTGACAGAGCGTATACCGCTGATATTTGAAAGATACAATATTGCCAGTATTCGAGAACTTTTAATTCAGTACCCTAAACTAGCCACTGAATACAATGAGCGAGAAGAACGTATGACCACGGCCCTAATAGCCTCTACGAGAGAGGTCTATCAGAAGGATTTGTAAGAAAAGATATTGATGTGCGTTTTCTAACAACTCTGCAACGAATCGTTCGCGAGCAGATGATTGAAAATGCGGGAAGCCCAGAGGAAATGGCACACAATCTTAGAAATGCACTCATCATTATTATTGAAGGCGTATTAATCAGAGAAAATAAGCCCTGTGACTAATAGGGCACTTTTTTTAGGTCGTTTTTTATACTAAAAGTACATAATCGGTATAAAAAGTCTAGGAGGTAAGAAAATGAAAAAATTTGCAAAATCATTGGACTGGCAGGTATTTGCATGGCACTTGTGGTTGGCACAACAGGCTGTACAACAGCAAAGCTGCTGAACCAACAGGACTGTACGTTCTATACAAGTACAGACACTGGAAGATTCATCAAAACCTATTACACAGCATTATATTGGCATCGTTGATGCCAAAGATCAAATAGAGTACAGCTTTAAAACCAGTGGTCGACTGGGAGAACTCTACGTTGAAGACGGACAAGCCGTTGAAAAGGAGATTTAATTGGAAAACTGGATATTCAAGACCTCAATTTCCAATTAGATGCTGCCAAAGCAACATTCTCAGCAGCAGAACTTAATATCACAAAAGCAAAAGAGGCTTATCAGTATGACAAGACACTTCTTAAAAGTATGGAGTCCCTATTTGAAGCCGGTAGTATTTCAAAGGACAAACTTGATCAAGTAAGACTCAAAACAGATGTTTCTGAGGCAACTTACAACCAAGCTCTTACACAACTTAACGCAGCCAAGGCAGACTTAAACCACAAAGAAAGCCTACTCGTCGATGCCAATATTTACGCACAGGCAGATGGTACCATTGTCAAAACAATGTATGAAAGTGGTGAACTCATCCCTCAAGGCTATCCTGTTATAGTGCAGCGCAGTCAAACGCAAGTGGTCAAAGTTGGTATTCCACAGAAAAATTTGAACGATATTGAAATTGGAAGCCTAGCCAATATTGAAATCGATGATGTCATCGCCAAAGGCAAGGTCACTCAAATAGACGAAGCTCCAGATATGACAACACGAACTTACATGGCAGAAATCACTGTTGATAAGGCCGATTTCCACCTTGGATCTATTGCAGAAGTAGATATTGAAGTGGGCAAACAAGATGGCATCTGGATACCTATTCAATCCCTTCTATCAGAAGGCGAAGACTTTGTCTACATTACGGATGGAGAGAGAGCCTTCAAACGCACAGTTATACCACAAGACACATCGGCATGATGGTTCGTGTGACTGGTCTAAAAGCCGGGGAACTGGTTGTCGTTTCAGGTATGAATAATCTTTCAGACGGTATCAATGTCGTTGTTGATGAATCAGCAAATTAGGAGTGAGCAAAATGAAGAAACTCATCGATATAGCAATCGACAAGAGAAACATCACTATATTTTAGCTGTTATTCTAACAGTTATGGGCGCTGTAGGTTTTTATCTCCTGCCACGTCAAGAAAGTCCTGACGTCTCTTTCCCCGCGGCTATGGTTATAACCCCTTATCCAGGTGCCTCTGCTAAAGATGTCAATGACCTTGTCACAAAAAAAATTGAAGATGAACTTTACGAAATAGATGGCTATGATTATATCAAGTCATTTGCAAAAGAATCCATGTCAATTGTTGTTGTTTTCTTTGATATGGCCGTTGACAATGATACAGCAATGCAGGAGGTTCGTAATGCCGTTAAAGATGCCGAGAGCGATCTCCCAACTGGCGTTATGGACAGTATAATTGATACAGACTTGGTCTCTACTGCTGGCATGGTTATAAGCCTTTCCGGCGATGCTTACACATACGAGCAGCTCGCTTCTTTTGGAGAGCAGTTAAGACAGCACTGACTGAAATTGACGGGGTCAGCAAGTTTACTGTTGAAGGCGAACTAGAAAAAGAAGTTCGTGTGGATGTGGATTTAAGCATGCTCAATCAAATGTCTATTTCCATTGAGGATATCGCCAAAATACTGGCGGCACAAAATGTTGAAATTCCTTCTGGAGCCATTGAAAAAAATGGTATAAAAATCAATGTTAAAACACCTGGTATTTACGAGAGCCTGGATGATATTAAAAATGCCATCATCAGTATTTCGCCTGATACCGGTGTGGTAACACGCCTCCAAGACATTGCAGACGTCTATATGGCCGTCGAAGATGGCGCATCAAAATTTAAGCAAAATGGCGACAATGCCGTGCTTCTAACAGGCTATTTTGAAGACAGCAAGAATGTTGTACTCATTGGTAAAGATGTCCGCGAAACCCTTGATCGAGTTAAAGCAGGTCTTCCAGATAACCTCAGTGTAGAAGAAGTTATTTACCAGCCACAGGCCGTTGCCACTTCCACTGGCGATTTCATGGATAACTTAATGCAAGGGATTCTATTTGTTATTGTCGTTGTATTTATAGGTATGGGACTAAGAAACGCAACCGTGGTTTCAACAGCTATTCCCCTATCTATTTTGATGACTTTTGGCGTTATGTATATCTCTGGTCTTAAAATTCACCAGATTTCTTTAACAGCCTTGATCATCGCACTTGGTATCCTTGTTGACAATGCCATCGTTATCAGCGACAGCATACAAGTTGAAATCGACAAGGGGCTTGATAGCATAGAAGCCGCCAAACGCTCCACACACAAGGCGTCCATTCCAGTTTTCACTGCGACTGTGACGACTGTACTGGCTTTTTCCCCATTACTGGGTCTACCAGGGGCTGCGGGCTCATTCATGCAAGCCATTCCCCTTGTACTAATCATCTCTATAGTTGCCGCTTACCTTGTTGCCATGTTTGTGACACCAGCCTTATCAAGTCTAGTGTTTAAGCCAAGTAAGAAGATAAATAAGAAACCTGGTCGAATTCGTACTTTCTTTAGAAAGATGCTTGAATATGGCCTAAAGCGTAGATTGCTTATGACTGGATCCACATTTATGATCCTTATAATAGTCATTTCCTTTGTTACTCCACAACTTCAGAGTGAGTTCTTCCCATATGTTGATAAGGACCTTTTCTATATTGACATCAAGTCTGAACTGCCTGGTAATCTGGAAGCCACAGAGGCCCTTGCCGATGAGGTTGTTGAACTTCTGTCATCTGAACCTGAAATCACAAGCTATACAGTAGCTGTTGGGGATGGTATGCCTAAGTTCTATATCACAATGCCACCTGCAACACCAATCAAAAGACTTTGCACAAATGCTTATCAAATTTGACCTAGGCGACAAAGATAAGAGTCGATTCCATTCACGAGATGCATTTGCAACATACATCCAGGACTTACTCGATAAGAAAATCACATCGGGCAAGTGTACAGTCAATCGCCTCCAGTACGCAGAGCCACAAGATGCAAAATCATTATGCGTGTTGCTGGCGCCGACGTAGAGCGTGTTGACGCATTCACAAGAGACCTCACTGATCGCGTTCGAGAAGTAGAAGGCACTCTGAATGTTAGAAACAACTTAAAACCTTATACATTCCAATTTGAAGTGGATGTGGATGCTGACAAAGCCAGCAGTATGGGGATGACAAAATATGATATACAAAAGCAAATGAACCTTGCCCTATATGGTTATGACGCCTCAGTATATCGTCGTGACGGCAAGGAGTACGACATTGTTGTAGAAGGCAATATTAGTGACACAACAGATATTGAGACCTTTATGGTTAAATCTTCACTAACTGACAATAAAATACCAATGCATGCCTTTAGTGAAGTCAACTTGGGCAAGAAGCTTGATAATATCAATAGATATGACAGGAAAATTGCTTCTGAAGTCCTTGCAGATACAGTTCCACATGCCGATCCTAGCGCTGTGGCAACATACATCGAGACAGAAATACTACCTGAAATGGACCAAACAGGGGTCAATGTCACCTTTGATGGAGAAAGAGAAAGTATTAAAAAATACTTTGGTGTGGCTGGCGGACTGGCTATGCTGGCTATCTTACTGATATACGTCACACTTGTTATTCAGTTTGGTTCCTTCTTGCAGCCGGTTATTATTCTTATGACAATACCGCTCTCACTTATTGGTTCAGTGCTTGGTCTATATGCTCTTAATCAACCAATGTCCTTAACTGCAGTCCTCGGTGTTATCGCCTTGATTGGCTCGTAGTTAAAAACGGCATTCTGCTCATTGAGTATATTAACGAAGCCCGCAGTAATGGTGATGACCTGAATACAGCTTGCCTTGATGCCGTTGATAAGCGTTTCAACGCAATTATATTAAGTGCTGGCACTACCGTTATGGGCCTTATACCACTTGCCCTTTCTGGTAGCAGTTTATTTGCACCAATGGCCGTTTCACTTTATGGCAGGCCTTATTGCTTCAACCTTCCTGACAATGGTTATTATACCAGTCATGTATAGCCTTATCATGGGAGCCTATGATAAACACCTGCAAAAAAAAGTTGATTCGAAATCTCAAACCTGAGACTTCTCAATCATAATCTCATTCCATGTGCTAAGTCCTGCAAGACTCAGCACAGAAAAAGAGCTTGTTCTTCGATGAACAAGCTCTTTTTTGTAAACGAACCTACATATATACTTTCGGATTCCGATTATGTGAATTAAAAGTGCCAAATATGAATAAAGCCTGTATTCTTGCGGATTTGACGTTACAATGGAGTTGGAAGTTCTCCCACAAGTCAGATGAAAATCTGACCCCAATCTTCCACCCATATCAACTCAACCCGGAAAAGCCTCTCCCCCATGAGAGGTTTTTTTCCTTTTTGTTTCTTAAGCCTAATCCTATATTTAAGCCTTGGCAGCCTCTTTATAATCGTAAATAATCTTGGCTGCGGTTTGTGTTGCATAGCAAACGGCTTCCATACAGATCTTTTCCCGTCCACCAGCTTCTACAAAAGCTTCTTTTTCCTCAGGCTTTGAGAAATCCGTCTGGGTGAGGTCTATACACCTCAGATGATCCATTTCCCTTTTAAAATCTATCATAAAGGCTTTAACAGCTTCACTGGCAGCTTCCTTGCCCTCAGTCTTATCGTCATAAAGCTTGTAAACTGAATGACTAATAGCCATACTGGCTCCCGTTATAGCACCACAAATTTCCTGATGCTTACCCATCCCGCCTCCGAAACCTGCTGAAATGGCCTCTGTCAAGTGGTCATCTAGACCGGTCACATCATTTAAGGCTTTAAGAACTGACTGGGCACAGTTGTATGTTTCATCAAATAGGGTCTGCGCCAATTTACTGGTATTTAATAATTGATCCATATGGTCCTCCTTGGGTAAATCCTCATCCTTTACAACCACATTGAATACACATAGCCACCTAGGGGTAAAAAAACTGACAAAGAAGGTGATTCCATGCGTTTTCATTATCCTCACCGGCTCTATGCATGGGGCTTGTGCTTTTAATCCTGATTCTCATTTATGGTCTTGTCGTATTATATGATATAGGTCAAGAAGGACATTTACCAGCCCTATTTGTACCCTTTTACGGAATCTTAAGCATTCTACTGGGACGCTTTTATTATAAATACTATATGCTTTACAAAACCAAATATGTTGATGTATACATGGACTATATGGAGTTTTGCTCAGATGGTATGTGCATTCACATTGACGAAGATGACATACTGGGCATTTACTTTGCAAAACATAGACAAATGCTTAAAAATTTTCAGGGTTCTTCACATCTTCTCTAAAGATGGAACCTATGTCTATATAACAAATGAGATCAATCAGTACAATAGACTCATAACACTAATGCAATATTACTACCCTTCCCATTTTAAGATTTGCAAGTCTCTCATTAAAGGTGTTCAAAATATTGACATCAATTTACTCGAAAATCATATAAGAGCCCCTCATCCGCCAAAATAATATACTAAATCACATGTATGTTATTATAATTTGATACACAGTGTATAACTTTAAAATAAAATTATCTTTTTCGTCTAACCGTTATAACTAAAGGCTTATTTTGTATATAATGATAATATGATACGTTATAACTTAGGTCTATAGGGGCGTAGACATTTTTATAAGAGGTGCACGGATGTCGTTTGGGTCAAAAATAATCAAGCTCAGGGATGAGCAGAAAATGTCAAGAAGAGAATTAAGCGAAAAACTTGGTATAGCATACCAAACTTTGTCGAAGTATGAAACTGATTCGAGATTTCCAGATCGTGAAACACTCATGACTATTGCGGATAATTTTAACGTTTCAGTCGATTATCTTCTGGGGCGAACACCCCAGAGACAAGTTGGGACTTATGAACCTCCACCCTATCCACTTGACTGTGAAGGGTTGTCGGCAGATGAAATATTAGCTATTCAAAATATGATTGAAGTTCTCAAAGAAAAAGGCAAAGGTTAAAACGCATCCTGTGACTTTGGGCAACCAACTGACACAGGATTTTGCATATAGAGGAATATTGCGAATGCCGTTTGTCAGCCTATTATTGGGGAATAAATAGAATAAGCCAAATAAACATTTCCTTTTGGCTCAATACATAAAAAGGAGGCGGAATTATGGGTCGCAAAACAATTTACGAGAATCCAGCTATCAGCATCATGGAAGCAGACAAGCACGGGAAAGCATATATTTACTCCCACGACACGTATTCTAATGGGAGGCGCGTTCTGATTCTGCCATACCGCAAGCACATTGGCGGTCATGAGTTCTTATTAAGACGCGAAATTATTCCTTGCTGGGATGAAGCCGCAGACACTTGCGCTGTATCCACACGTGTAAAAAACAATGATGTTGAACAGACGATCATCGATGAACTCGAAGAGCTCACCGGTTATGATATTAAAGCAAAAGAGCTTATTCACCTTGGCCTTTGTATGGGGTCTAAAACAACGGACACAGTCTATGAACTTTACACTGTAAATCTATCCGATCGAGGTAGTGAAGAACTACCTTATCACATTGAAAATGGTGAACATTCCTTTTGGGGAAAAGATGATGATGTGCTCAAAAGCATTGATGCCCATCTAATCACTTGCTTCACTAGGTTGACACATTTAATTGGCATTTAGAATTTTGTCATTTTGACAAACCTCCTATACACATTACCTCGAGCAACTGACACTGTCAGTTGCTTTTTTGTCTTAAATTTATATCAAGTAACATATTTGTAACTTGATATATAGTAATCCATCCGTTAAACTCTAAGTGTACTAATACACATAGTACACTTAATACACATAGCACACTTAATACATGTAATTTGCATGATCAATTCAATACACAAAGTACACTAAGTTACTGAGGTGACCATATGTTTAAAATTAACCCGTCATCCAGCCAACCTATCTATGAACAAGTTATATCACAGGTCAAGGAGAGCATTTTAAAAGGCGCTCTTCGAGAAGGTGAAAAACTTCCATCAGTCAGGGAATTGGCCGAAATGACAAGAGTTAACCCCAACACCATCAGCAAGGCTTACAAGGCCCTGGAACAGGATCAAATCATCGTGACCTTGCGCGGTCGCGGAACGTTCGTTAAGGAAGATTGCATATAAAAACGGACACAGCTGCCCTAGCCCAACTTAAGAGAAAGCTTAAAACCTTACTTGTTGAATTTCACTATTTTGGCGTACACGAGAGTGATCTTCATACCCTTGTTGATGAAATTTTTGATGACCTAAGAAAGGAGGCTGACCATGTTAACAGTTAACCAATTACATAAAAACATTGTTGGCAGACCCATCCTCACAGATATTAATTTCCAGACGACACCCGGATCTATAACGGGTATTATAGGCGAAAACGGTGCTGGTAAAACCACTTTGCTCAAACTGATTAGCGGTATACTCCGTCCATCAAGCGGTGGCGTACTGTATAAAGACATGGATGTTTTTAACAACCATGATGTAAGACACGATATCGCCTTTGTCACTGAAGAGGCAGATTTTTTAAATATGCCCGGGTCAAAGACATTGTCAATTTCATGAATGACGTTTATAACCATTTTGATGAACAACATTTTCATGCCTGAAATCAGATCTTCCAAATTCCACTAGACACAAAATTACAAAAGCTTTCCAAAGGAATGCGAATGAAGGTTTCTCTAATGGTGGGGCTTGGTATAAGACCAAAACTTCTTCTTCTTGATGAACCAACAACCGGTCTTGATCCCATGAGCAGAAAGAACCTCTTTAGAATACTCATGGACGAAGTGGCCCAGAACCAGACGAGCATAATCATTTCTTCCCATCTCTTAAATGATCTTGAGCAAATATGCGATCATATTATCATGATCCGAGATGGAAAGATTATAAGTAACTCCAGCCTTGAATCCCTAAAATCATCCATTCGTCAGATACAGGTATGCTTTAACAACCATATTCCTGCTGGGCTAAGTGAAATTCCCGGCATCATGAATATCAAGACGATCGGCCGTGTGGCTTATTTGACATAATGGAGACATGGAAGACGTGACCAAAATTCTCGAAACTATGGATATTCTATTTTGGGAACCTATTGACTTAAAACTGGAAGACATATTTATTACAACGAATAAGGTAGGTGAAACCGATGTTGAAAACTTTAAAGCATCCGCTGTTTAAAAGAGAAATTATGCAAGTAAGATGGTCATCACTTCTAATGACCCTGGCTGTTATGTTCCCAATACTTATTGCCATAAATCATGCCTATGATGTCTATTATGACTGGAGACTAAACTCCATGGACATACTTATTAATTCTCCCTATGACGCTCTAGGTTGGCTTATTGTACCTATTATTATCATTTCTCAGTTTTACTATACAAGAAAAGATAGTGTTTCAGGCGTAATGGCAGCCCTTCCATTTTCACGTAAGGACACTATGAAGCACAAATATTTGGCAGGGGCTTGTGGAATCCTATTTGCCTATACAATGTCATTCATTATTCTGACAGCCACTTATTTTTCAGCAGGCCAACCCATTATAGGACCTTATAGTCCAATACTTTACTGGTTTATCATTGCTTATTTGAGCAGTCTTTTTCAGTACTCATTTTACTTTTTAGTGGCCACAACTATGGAAACAGCATTTTTGCAGGTATAGCTGGTATACTCATTTTCTATGCACCTGTGTTTTTATATGCCTCCGTCATGATTAACGCCAACGCTTTCTTTAATATATCTTATAGTGGCGATGGAGCCTTTCAAGTTTTAATGCCTCAATATATTGTTTATACTTCAAATTGGTATAACAAGAGCTTTATTGGATTCATGGATATTCTGCCTATGATTATTGGATATACACTCGTATCCTACCTCCTTTTCAAAGGGGCACAAGGTTTATTTGAAAAGAATGACTTTGAGCATAACGGTAACATGTGTATGTTCATCTGGGCAGAAAAACTTTTCCTAGTGGGTTTCACACTTTGCTTTGGATTTCTTGCCCTTGACTTCTCTCAAATTTTCGAAGGGGGATGGCTTTATCCCATCGTTGTCGTCTTGGGTCTAGCATGTTTTCCAATGGGATTTATCTTAGCAAGAAAACTGCTTTTGATCACAGGACATCAAGTGCAGTTCAAGAAAGCTTAATCCTTGATTTATCATATTTAGAAATTATCTTCATCAGTACCTAGAACGACCTTAATAAAACACCAAAA
>LQAG01000472.1_pt1 | contig 10322 bp, 10 predicted proteins | sample 1535801 | NCBI WGS metagenome assembly LQAG01 (sample SAMN04331584, study PRJNA305678) | bioreactor metagenome | isolation source: bioreactor_3 inoculated with Wadden Sea sediment 1st replicate of a... | place: Germany:Bremen | reverse complement strand
ATTTTAAAGTGAAATGAGATAAGAGCAAAGTGCAGTCCAAATGAGGAGGACAATAAGATGGCAATAGATATTCAACCAGTACACCCACTGACAAGCAGAGCGTGTAAAAACGAAGATACAGTAATAGAAATTCGAGGTCATAAAATCGGTGGGGGAACATTAACCCTAATTGGTGGTCCCTGTAGTGTGGAATCCGCAGACCAGGTTATGACAGTGGCAAAATCTATAAAAGAAGCGGGCGGACAAGTCCTCAGAGGCGGAGCCTTCAAGCCTAGAACATCTCCATACAGTTTTCAAGGCATGGGGGGCGATGGTCTTCGAATCTTAAAAAAAGCAGGCGTCCACAACGACATTCCTGTGATCACAGAAATTATGAGCACTGAGGATTTCGATGAAGTTGAAAGAACGGCTGACATTTGCAGATTGGTGCAAGAAATATGCAAAATTTCCACCTGCTCAAGAGAGCGGGTCAATCAAATAAACCCATCCTACTCAAAAGAGGTTATCAGCAACCATAGATGAATGGTTAAATGCTGCTGAATACATTATGGCAGAAGGCAACGACCAAGTTATCCTGTGCGAAAGAGGCATTCGTACCTTTGAGAACTACACAAGAAACACACTAGACCTTTCAGCTATAGTGGCTGTAAAAACCCTAAGCCACTTGCCAGTAATCATTGACCCAAGTCATGCAACTGGACGTAAGGAGATGGTACCGGCTATGGCAAAAGCAGCAGTGGCTGCAGGCGCAGATGGCCTCATGATAGAAGTGCATAACGATCCTGAAAATGCCCTCTGTGATGGGCCACAGTCTTTAAGACCAGAAGAGTTTGAAAGCTTGGCAAAAGAACTGAGAAAGATCCATGAGGTGGTGCAAAATGCTTGATGAAATCGACTTTATCACCCCCTTTAAGACCATTGGCGTCATTGGAACCGGTCTGATGGGCGGTTCGTTTGCAAAGGCCATTAAAGCCAATATAAAGTATGTAAAAGTCATTGGTTATGATGTGAGTGAAAGAGTCTTATCAGATGCCCTGGTTCACAAATGCATCGATGAGCCGGCAAAAGATTTAGAAGACATTGCGAGAAAATCAGACCTACTCGTCTTGGCCACACCGGTAAGAACCTATGAAAAAATACTGATGACCATACCGAAAGATGTTTGGAAAAACACGTTTCTAACAGATCTTGGCAGTGTAAAAAGTCATCCCAATCATTTGGTAAAAAAAATACTCCCTGAGAACACAAAATACGTTGGGGGCCACCCAATGGCAGGCAGTGAGAAATGCGGATGCGAAAATAGTTCAGAATATTTGTTCAATAATAACGTTTTTACCTGACAAGCGATCAAGCAGATTGGATAAAGCCTGTAAGGCAACTCGTTGAAAAGATAGGTGCTGTGGTCAAAGAGGTGGATGTTGAAGACCATGACCGGATTGTATCTGTTTCGAGCCATGTGCCCCATGTTGCGGCATCCTTGCTGGTTCAACTGCTGCATGAGGATATTAATATAAGTGAGACGGGTGGAGGATACCAAGACACGACACGAATTGCAGGATCTGATCCGGTTATGTGGACAGATATATTCCTATCCAATAAAAATGAACTATTAAAATCCTTAAGTCAATTTCAGAAGGGACTTGAAGACTTCATAGACATTATTCAAAAAGAAGATGAACAAGATTTATTTGATTTACTAAAACAAACCAGACAAAAAGATTATTTGGAGGCGAAGAAACAATGGAGATATTAACGGCACAAAGCCGTTTAAAGGGACAATAACCATTCCACCGTCAAAGAGTATGAGCCATCGCGCCCTTATAGCCGCGGGCCTTTCCAATGGAAGCAGCCATATAATGAGTGCCCTAAACGCAGATGACATTGAAGCAACGTTAGAATGTCTCTTGGCACTTGGTGTTGAGAGTCAAGTGCTAAAAAGCACAGTGGTTAAGTCTGGACTGGATGTTATTGTTGAAGGATTAGGTGGTCGGTGGCCATCTTCAGCCACCATCAAAGCAAGAGAGTCAGGCTCAACTTTAAGGTTTATGATCCCTGTGGCCCTTGCCTCAAAAGGACAAAAGGCTTTCGAAGGAAAAGGTCGTCTCGTAGAACGGCCCATAACACCCTACATTGAAATATTTGAAAAAATAGGCCTTGATTATAACTATAATGGGGAATTGCCACTCCAAGTGGATGGACAGCTCAAAAGTGGACAGTTTAGGATTCCGGGCAACATCAGTTCACAGTTTATAACGGGCCTCCTTATGGCCTTGCCAATACTGGAAGGGGATTCAGAAATTATCGTAGAGGGAGAACTTGAATCTGCAAGCTATGTGGATCTCACCTTAGACGTTCTTCAGGCCTTTGGGATACATGTCAAAAGCACAGAAACTGGATACACCATAAAAGGGTCACAAAGTTATAAAGCCTGTGCATATGAGGTTGAAGGTGATTACTCACAAGCCGCCTTTTTCATAGCTGCCGGCCTTCTTGGTCAAGCCCCCCTCGTTATAAAAGGGCTTTCTAAAGACTCTAAGCAAGGGGATAAGGCCATGATAGATATTGTTAAAAATATGGGAGGCGTGATTGAGTGGCAGGACAACAAACTCCTTGTTCATCCTAGTGAACTTCACGGAACAACCATCGACTTGAAAGACTGTCCGGATCTAGGTCCAATAGTGTCTGTTTTAGGTGCTTTATCAAAGGGAACAACCACCATAATAAATGCCGAGAGACTACGTATAAAAGAGTCAGATAGACTAGCAGCCATGACCAGCGAACTCAAAAAAATGGGAGCGCATATAGAAGAAAGACAAGATGGTATGGTTATAAATGGTGTGCCTTCCTTAATGGGAGCAAAGGTTGACGGTTGGAATGATCACCGTATTGTCATGGCACTTACCGTGGCTGGAATCAAGACATTTAATGGTGTGCGCATAAAGGGTGCTGAAGCGGTAAAAAATCATATCCAGACTTTTTTGAAGATGTGAAGGCTTTGGGTGGACAAGTGAATGTTTTCAGTGACCCCTTGGTGTCGTTAAGAAACGAAATCACAGCCATAGACACTTCTATTGTTAAATGCCTGGAAAGGCGATTTGAAGTCATAGAAGAGATAGCGAAAATTAAAGAAGAAAATGGTATGGATGTTTTGGATGAGAAGCGTGAAGAAGAGCTATTAGAAAAATTGAAATCAATTTCTAAGCATGCTGATAATGGTGTAATAGAATCGGTATATGAGCGTATCTTAGATGTAAGTCGAAGGATGCAGACCAATAGAATCGCTAAAAACTAGGATGTATAAAAAGAATTAAACCCAAATACAAGTTTAAAGGGAATGGTTAATGTAACCTTCTTATACAAGGAGTGAGGATACGGATATGAAAAGAATTGGATACCCAGGAATCGAAGGCACTTTCAGCGATGAAGCAGGTCGCGCTTTTTTTTCATCAAAATACGATGGAATAGGTCTTGGTTCTTTTGAAGAGGTCTGTCAGGCCTTAAAAAACAAAGAGGTTGAGCACGCTGTACTGCCCATCGAAAATTCATCAACAGGGTCTATTGGAGAAGTCTTTGATCTCATTCAAAAATATGACCTTATGATCACAGGGGAGAAGAAGCTTCTTATTGAGCATCATTTGCTGGGCTTGCCTGAGGCCGAAAGAGATGGCATTCAGTGCATTTATTCCCATCCTCAAGCGTTTAAACAGTGTTATGAATCCCTAAAAAGTAGACCTGAGGTGGAGCATGTTGTGACGGCTACTACAGCAAATGGTGCAGAAATTGTCCACCGAAAGAAATGTGACAGACAGGCTGCAATAGGCAGTCGCTACGCTGCAAAAATATACGGTCTGAATGTTTTGGAAGAAAGCATACACGATATAAAGGGCAATGCCACCCGGTTCTTGGTACTATCTGACTGGGCTGATATTGAACCAGAGTCAGATAAAATTTCTCTAAGCTTTATACTGAAACATGAGCCAGGGGCTCTGGCGGGAATATTAGCTCTTATTGCTGACGGAGACTATAATATTGCGCATATTGAATCACGGCCTATTCGTAATGAGAACTGGGCTTATAGATTTTTTCTTGATATAGAAGGACGACTTGAGGACCTTCAAACAACATTCCTGATGAAGAAACTTAGAAGGATGACAGCAGACTTCAAAATCGTTGGACAGTACAGAGCTGATACGTTAAAAACAAGGGAAGTGTAATAAGTTGTAAGCAGGGTATACAAAGAATAGTAAATTATGAAAATAAAATAAGGCAAGATGAGGAGGGCAAAATGAACTTAAAGAATCTTAAACTCAGAAACAAAATACTCCTTTTGGCACTATTCATTATCTCAGTTTTTACTATTCTAATTATGGCTTATATCATTCCAACAATTAACAGCATCATCGAGGAGCGGACAGTCTCAAAACTTAGTGATTTAGTAGACGTTCCATATACGCAAATGGAGAGCTACTATGCCCGTGTTCAAGCGGGTGAAATGTCGGAAGAGCAAGCACTAAACCTCATTTATGAGGCTGTTAAAAATACGCGCTACAACGAAGTGGAGTACTACTGGATTCATGGTTACGATGGCATTATGAAAATGCACCCTGTGGCAGATAACTTGATAGGAGAGAATCTGTTGGGTATGGTTGATGAGAAGGGGAAGCCATTTTTTAAGGAAATGAATGATGTGGTGAGTCAAAATGGTGAAGGCACGGTGGAATACTGGTGGCCCAAACCAGGTTCGGATGATCCACAACCTAAAATGTCCTATGTAAAAGGCTTTGATGAATGGGGGCTTATTATAGGAACTGGTATTTATATTGATGACCTCAAGGCCCTTCAAAAATCAATTTATACTCAAGTGATTATAATATCCTGTATCATCATTTTGGTCTCTGTGGGACTGGTCTTTTTAATTGTTGCACCACTTAATAAAACCCTTAAAAGCATTATGAGTCGTACCAACGAGTATCAAAACTTAGACTTTAGAAATTCCATTGATGTGGATCAAAAAGACGAACTCGGTGAAATTGCAAATGCCTTTAACGAGGTGTCTTCAGGTCTTCGCGGTCTTCTTGACAACATGAAGACAATCTCAGGTCGATTAAGCAAGGGTGCAGAAGACATGGATCAAGATATGGTAAGACTGAGTCAAAGCACTGACAAGACCGTTTTGTCATCAGAGGAAATTGCCCAAGTTATCATGCAAACAAGCCGTGCTGCTGAAAATGTTAATGAAACGGTTCAAGAAATTCGACAAGCTATTGAACAGGTTGCAGATAAGGCCACTGAAGGAGCTATGCGAGCTTCGGATGTTAACACTAGAGCCACTGAACTCAAAGATGATGCCAATCAGTCCAGTCAAAAAGTGGCTGGTATATACTCAGAAATGAAAGATCGCCTAGAAAAGGCCATTGAACATGCCAATACGGTACAAAAAATTGATGAGCTTTTGAGTTCGATTTTGAGCATCACTGAGCAGACAAATTTGCTTGCATTGAATGCATCTATTGAGGCAGCTAGAGCTGGGGAAGCAGGTCGGGGATTTGCTGTTGTTGCCAATGAAGTAGGCAGTTTAGCAGAACAATCAAAGGACATGGTATCAAATATTCAGGACACCGTGGACAGTGTAAAATTAGCTGTCAAAACATTGATCGAGGATTCAGAAGAAATACTGTCATTCATGGAAAATCAAGTTTTAGTGGACTATGAAAAACTGAATGATATTGGAGACCAATACAATCAAGATGCAGACACATTCAATGAGATTATGACAGAGTTAAGCGCAATTTCTGAAGAACTTTCTGGTTCAATGGAAAATATTTCGGATAACATTCAGAGTGTTGCCACAGCATCCAAGCAGGGGGCTGAAGGTGTGGACAGAATACTGGACATGTCAAAAGATGTCATGATCAGGAGTCAAGAGGTTAAAGAAATTATTGATGACAGCATCCAATCTGTAGAATCACTTGATGAAGTCATGAAAAAATTCCATGTGTAATTCTTATAGTCGACTTTTATGGCAGTGTTCATAAAGCTATATGGTCGAATATTATACCCTAGATAGGTCTTAGCTTGATTGAGGTTTATCTAGGGTATCTGTATGGAAATGATTTGTTTGCTTTTCTTTTATGACAAGGAGGTCTAGTATATGAAAACATATCACATTACTGTAAAGGGACGGGTTCAGGGTGTCGGGTATCGTTATTTTACCTTTCAAAAAGCCCAGTCGCTTGGTGTAAAAGGATGGGTGCGGAATTTGGCGGATGGACGTGTTGAAATTATGGTTTCAGGGCAAGAGGACGTCCTAGAAATCTTTGTAGAGGCTCTAAAGGCTGGACCTGCCTTTGCAAGGGTTGACGCTGTTTCAGTTCTTGAAGAGCCAAAAGACCTTGATAATATGCAAAGTGCCTTTGAAATAAAATAGAATGTAAAAAATCCGTTTCGTGACCAAGTGCCATAGGTCATGAAGCGGATTTTAATTTTGAAAGCGTCAGCCTCGCTGGAGGCCAGTTGTTCCAGTACGTATCATTTCTTTAATGCCGTAGGTTTGAAGTTGATGAATGGCTGCGTCGATTTTATCATGGGTGCCTAAAATGGACAGTGTAAGACTGGTGTCTGAAACATCAACAATTTGTCCCTTGAATATTTCTGCAAGGTCCATAACCTGTCGTCGTTCTTTAACAGAGGATCGAACTTTAATAAGGGCGAGTTCCTGCATCATTGCTGAGTTTTGACAGAGTTCATTGACCTTTAAAACAGGTATGAGTTTATGAAGTTGTTTCATAATCTGCTCCAGAAGTTTATCGTCACAAGTGACACCAATAGTCATGCGTGAGATGTTTGGTGACTCTGTTGTGCCAACCGAAAGGCTATCAATATTGTAACCACGTCGGCTAAAAAAGACCTGCAATTCTGGAAAGAACACCAGAATGATTTTCTACAAGCACAGATAAGTATCTTTTTTTATTTTCAAATCCCACTTGCTCACCCCCAGATTGTATTTAGATTCGGTTCAAGGACACATTCAATTAAAAGTGGCCTCTGGTTTATTGTTATAGGCATCAATTGCAGCTCTTAAATCTTTGGTGTTAGTGACTTTATGGGCAATTAAGTTATATGCCTGTGCAATCAAAGTGAAATCTGGATTGTTAGTGAGGTGGACACCAAAATTCGAATCTGCTCCATAGGCCCTGTCCTGTAGCTCCCTAACCATTCCAAGTCGGCTGTTGTTTAAGAGTATGAAAAGAATAGGCTGGTTGGTGCCTTTAGCAACGCCCAGTTCAGATAGGTTCATCTGGATACTGCCATCGCCTGTTATACAGACAATTTGCCGCTTATGCCCTTTTGCAACAGCTGCGCCTATGGCGCAGGGGAGACCATATCCCATAGTGCCAAGCCCGCCAGACGTGAAGAAACGTCGACTGCCACGAACTGGAAGATGTCTGGCTGTCCATATTTGATGCTGGCCCACATCCGTTGTGATGATGGCGTTGTCAGATATATTTTCATCCAGTATTTCCATAATTTCTATGGGGTGAAAGCCTCACTTGAGTACTGCTTTGAGTAAGTGACCTGTTCAATCTGGTCGAACCACTTGAGTGCTTTAGACTGATCCAGCTGTTTTGTCATCTCTTTTAAAATTTTAGTGGCATCACCGACAACGGGAATATGGGTGTTGAGGTTTTTACCAACTTCAGCGGGATCCACATCAATATGAATGAGACTCTTGTCTTTGTGTTCTAAATCAAGTCCTATGACGGCTCTGTTGGAGATTCTGGCACCGATTATCATAATGGCATCCGCTTCCTCTATGGCCTTCCTGGCACGGGAGTGACCATGGCCACCAATCATACCCAGAGCATAGGGGTGGTTTTCAGCTATAGCGCCTTTGCCCATCATTGTATGGGCAACGGGTATACCTGATTTTTCAACAAAGTTTAAAAGACTTTCACAGGCATCGGCTCGCATTATTCCGCCACCAACAACTATAAGAGGTTTGCGACTTGTTTGAAGCACATGTAAGGCCTTTTTGATCTGTTTTGGATGGCCATATGTGACTGGTTTATAACCGGGGATGTTAAGGTCTCCAAGAGACATGGCCGAGCTGGAAATCATGTTCTTTTGTATGTCTGATGGAATATCAATAAGAACGGGTCCAGGCCGACCTGTTCCAGCGATGTGAAAAGCACGCCGAATCACTTCAGGCAGTTCATTTGCGTCTTGAACCAAGTGGTTGTGCTTGGTAAAGGGTTCAGATGCTCCGATTATATCAGCTTCTTGAAAAACGTCTTTGCCGATGGCGTAAGTTGGCACTTGACCGGAAATGACAACAAGGGGGATAGAGTCAGCATATGCAGTGGCAATGCCGGTGATGGCATTGGTTGCACCTGGACCCGATGTGACAAGACAGACACCTGTCTTTCCTGTGGCTCGGGCATATCCGCTAGCACTGTGGGTCGCGCATTGCTCATGACTTGATAAGTAGTGTTTAATCTTTGATTTTCTCAGTGCCTCATAAAGGGGAAGAACTGCACCGCCAGGATAGCCAAAGATGGTATCAACGCCGCTGTCTTCTAAAGCCTTTACAATATAATTTGCAGCTTGCATGTTATCACTTCCTCCTTTCGTATGATGATCATACTTGTTTTCTTTAAATTTCGAATATTTTAACACCCATTGTAGCAGAAATAAAAAATACAATCGTCAATAAGAAATTGTACAAAAAGAGATAACAATTTGAATTACAAAAAAAATTAGTATATATCAAGAAAAACTCTCTAAATTTTCAAAATTTTAATATTTTTTAATAAATAGTGTTGACGGTGTGACTAGACTTTGCTATTATTACTTTCAACATCACGAAACAAATAAGAAACGAAAAGCTTTGACGGAACGCGATCGTTGCAATTGTTGAGTTCAGAGAGCCGGTGGTTGGTGAGAACCGGACGAACATGCATCAATCTACTCATTCCTGAGCAGACCCCCCGAAACAAAAGTAAGGGGGTATGATTGGCCTCATTATCGGCCTGCACTTTCTAGATGGAGTGTATTGAGAGACCTGTAAATGCACAGGTAACTTAAGGTGGTACCGCGGGAATTTGAAACCTCGTCCTTAATAATTATTAAGGCGAGGTTTTTTTTAATGCAATTTTTTTAGCATGTATGATGGATTGCGACATAGTTATAAGAAATGTCAAAAGGAGCACTAAATAGCGGGACTGTCCGGACGTCTTGGCTGTTTATAACCATTACAGGGAAACTTACAAAAGCAATAGTCAGAATAATCAAAATATAATACTGTATACCGGTCGTTGTCACAAGGCCAAGGAAGGGAGAAATAAACATGACAAAGCAAATAAAAATATTGATACAACATTAAGAGATGGAGAGCAGTCGCCGGGATGTAGCATGAGACTCAATGAGAAAATACAAATGGCAAAGCAACTGGAACGAATGGGCGTAGATGTTATTGAAGCCGGATTTGCCATCGCCTCTGAGGGAGATTTTGAGTCTGTTAAAGCCATAGCGCAAAGCGTAAAAAACACCACTGTGGCCAGTTTAGCAAGGGCCCTTCCAAATGATATTGAAAGGGCATATGAAGCTGTTCGACACTCGCAAAACCCAAGAATACACACATTCATTGCAACGAGTGACATTCACATGGAACACAAGTTGAAAATGGCCCCAGATGCCGTTGTCAGACAAGCTGTCGAAGCTGTAAAATTTGCGAAGTCAAAATGCTTTGACATTGAGTTTTCAGCCGAAGATGGGACGCGAAGTGATCCTGAGTTCTTGTCAAAAATATTTGATGCGGTGATTCAGGCTGGAGCTACTGTTATAAATGTTCCTGATACAGTGGGCTATGCTGTGCCAAATGAATTTGCTGACTTTATCAAGAAAATTCGTAGTCAAATGAAATACGATCATAGGGCTGAGTGGTCAGTGCACTGCCACAACGATCTCGGGCTTGCGGTTGCCAACACACTGGCTGCCGTGGATGTGGGGGTAACCCAGCTTGAATGTACTGTCAATGGCATAGGAGAAAGGGCTGGAAATGCAGCACTTGAAGAAATTGTCATGGCTCTTCACACTCGAAAGGACCAAATTGGAGTTGAGACAGGGATCAAAACGGAAGAGATCACAAGGTCCAGTCAATTGTTATCGAGTATTACAGGGGTATATGTACAGCCTAACAAGGCCATTGTTGGGCCAATGCCTTTGCCCATGAGTCTGGCATACATCAGCACGGTATGTTGGCCAATCGCTCCACCTATGAAATTATGACACCCGAGTCAGTGGGTCTCAATGAAACGAAAATG
>LQAG01000470.1_pt1 | contig 10424 bp, 13 predicted proteins | sample 1535801 | NCBI WGS metagenome assembly LQAG01 (sample SAMN04331584, study PRJNA305678) | bioreactor metagenome | isolation source: bioreactor_3 inoculated with Wadden Sea sediment 1st replicate of a... | place: Germany:Bremen | reverse complement strand
TCCCGGATCCGGTCTGAAGTGGGCCGGATATCCATCCCTTTGATGGGGGTTAGTTTTCTTCCCCGGCAGGAGCCGCTGATAATTCGCATATTCAAAAATCAGTTCAGTTTTTTTTGATGTAACGGGTGCTGGTACCCAGGGTTTTTGCGGCCAGTGTGATATCCCCTTTGGCCAGGGCCACTTTGTGGCGGACATATTCTTTTTCAAATGCGGACCGGGCCTGCTCTAGATTGTTGATGGCAAACAGTTCCCCGGAGTCGGCATTTGAATCAGGCGTGGATGGGGAATGATAGGGATTCGGCAGATGGGAAATATCGATATGATTTTCATCAACATGATGGACAGGCGTTCCATCAGGTTTTCAATTCCCTCACATTTCCCGGCCAGGCATAACAGGCCAGCAGGTCCAGGGCCTTTTGGGACATGGTTTTCTTTTGGTGTGGCCGACTGTTCGGCCAGTTTGGTCAGAAAGGTGTCCACCAGTACGGGAATGTCCTGTTTCTGTCCCGCAGCGGAGGAACATGGATGGGGATGACGTTCAGTCGGAAATACAGATCCTGCCTGAACCGGCCGTTTTTAATTTCTGTGTTGAGATCTTTGTTGGTGGATGCGATGATCCGGGCGTCCATATGAATGACCCTGCTGCTGCCGATGCGTTGAAAGGTTCTGGATTCCAGAGCGCGAAGTATTTTTGCCTGGGTGTTGATGTTCATGTCACCGATCTCATCCAGAAACAGGGTTCCTCCGGCCGCCAGTTCGAATTTGCCCATGTTTTTGGAAAACGCATGGCCCAGGGCCCCTTTTTCATGGCCGAACAGTTCACTGTCCAGGGTTTCCTCGGGGATGGCCGCGCAGTTAATGATGATGAATGGCTCTTCCGGCCGCCGGCTGAACTGGTGAGTGGTTCGGGCCACCATTTCCTTGCCGGTGCCGTTTTCGCCGGTGATCAGGATAGCTGCGTCCGTCGGGGCCGCAACCATGACTTCCTGGTACAGTTTTGAACCGCTGGGCTGGTGCCGGTGATGGAATTCTTTCAATGGTTTTTTGCGAAGATACAGGTTTTCCTCTTCCAGTTTTCTGAAATTCAGGGCATTGTTGATGGTGACCATGACCTTGTCAATGGACAGCGGCTTTTCCAGGAAATCAAAGGCCCCGGACTTGGTGGCATCCACGGCGGATTCAATGGAGCCGTGGCCGGTGATCATCACCACCGGAATATTGGGGAACTTGAGTTTGATTTCCCGCAAAGTTTCAATACCGTCCATCCCTGGCATCCAGATATCGAGCAGTACGATATCCGGGGATTCGGTTTCAATTTTTTTCAACGCCTCATATCCGTTAAATGCGTGGATGACTTCAAATCCGTCATCGGACAGAATGCCGGAAAGTGACTCAATGATGGTGGTCTCGTCATCAACAATCAGAACAGCCGGATACATAACGCAAATCCTTTCTTTTTTGTCCGGGGTGCCTGTTTCCCCGGATTCAAAACGGTTCATATTCAGGCGATGGGCAGTTCGATGATAAATTTGGCCCCTGAGGGCTGATTGTCCTGAACCCGGATCACCCCGTTATGGTCTGAAATAATGGAATTGACAATGGCCAGCCCCAGACCCATGCCGGATTTTTGGTGGAAAATAAGGTTCGAACATTTTGGTCTTTTCCATATCGGAAATGCCCTTGCCCGTGTCGGCAATTTCAATCCGGACAATTTTCAGGATGGGATCAAAAGACACATCAATGACAATGATCCCCTGTTTATTCATGGCGGATACCGCATTGTCGATCAGGTTGATAAACGCCTGTTTCATGTGCTGGTGATCCAATTTCAAAGAAGGCAGATTCTCGTCGAATCGGGTATGAATGGTGACATTTTCCAGACCCTCCCTGAAAAGGGCGATGGTCTCCAGAATGATGCTTTCGATTCTGGCCCGGGTGAAACTCACATCCGGAAATTTGGCAAAGGTGGAAAACTGATTGACCAGATTCCGGATCAGATCCACATGTTTGACAATGGTGTCGGCGCAGCTGTCGAACACCTCGTCATTGATGTCTTTGCTGTATCTGCGCTTGAGGCGCTGGGCAGAGAGCTTGATGGGAGTCAGCGGGTTTTTCACTTCATGGGCAATGCGCCGGGCCACTTCCCGCCAGGCCGCCATCCGCTGGGCTTTTTCCAGTTCTGTTACATCATCGAACACCAGAACTCCGCCGATATTTTTTCCGGTGTCATCCTTCAGGGTACTGTAATGCAGTGAAAAGTGCTTTGGAATTCCTGAAATGGCGGTGGAAACCGGCATCTGAATAAACTGCCGGCCGGGGCTACTGCTTTGTTCGAACAGCTTTCCGCCATGTGCAGATATTCTCCGGCCAACACCTGTCTGAAGATTTGTCCGGTAATTTGTGCACCTTTAATGGCCAGCATGGATTCAGCAGCTTTGTTAATGGTGGTGATCACCCCGGTGCTGTCGATGGAAATGACGCCGGCGGAAATATTTTTCAAAACAATTTCAATATACTGGCGGCTTTTTTCCAGTTCCTGATTCTGCCGGCTGAGCATTTCTCTGGAACGTGCCACCTGTTCTCTGCCGGCGGCCAGCTGGGTGGTCATGGAATTGAAAGATTTGATCAGGGTGCCGATTTCATCGTCGGTTTCAAAATCGATCTTGTAGTTCAAATCCCCTTCCGTGACCCGGCGGGTGCCTTCAGCAAATTTCATGATGGGAACCGTGATGGATTTGGCCAGCTGAAACCCGAACCAGATGGCACAGAAAATTACCAGCAGTGCCACGATGGACAGCGCGATGTAATAGGACAGCTGGGCCGGTTTTTGGTAAGTTTGAGTTGATGATACTCTTCCATACCGCTGACAATGGCGGTCAGGTTTTCAGACAGGTCTCTGGAAATCAGGGTGGTGATCACGACGAATCCTTCGGCATTTTCCAGCGGAGCGTCAAAGGGAATTGTGGAAACAGTCCGAAGGAATTCCCCTGGTCAAAGGTCTGGTAAATGGTGACAGTGGATCGTTCCGGGGGGATTTTTTGAGTTCTGCCGTGGTAAGAATTCCGAAATACAGATGTTCCAGTTCGTTGGCCAGAGACAGGCTGACCCGCCTGGCATCCGGGGTATAGATTTCCACGGCATGGCGGTTGAACGCCCGCTGAACCACCTGGGCGTAGCGGTTCAAATCATTGAGTTTTTCTTTTTTCAACATTTTTCTGGAATCGATTTGAAAAGCGGCACGTTTGGCGAAAAAAGCGTCTTTTTCCTCGATATATGTATACAGCTGCTGACCGACGTTCAGCGAGTTTGTCAATGTCCGTTCCACCGGGGCATTGAACCAGAAGGCAATGGAATAGGAAATGAACTGGATGGAAAAGAAAAACAATACCGTGGTGGGAACCAGGGCGAGAATGACAAAAGAGGTGACCAGCCGGGTTTTGAGTTTGGAGCCGAAAACGTTTTTCTTTTTTTCATAGTACAGTTTTGCCAGGTTCCGGAACACCAGAAGAAACAGGGTCAGCAGCAGCAGCAGGTTGATGTTGATGAGAATGAACATCATCACGGTGCTGGACAGTGAGATTTCAGCACCTAAAGAGGTAATGCTGGATTCGACCAGCGTCAGAACCGCCACTGCAGCAAGAATCACAAAAATGAAAACAAACTCTTTCCTGCGTCTGGATTTTTTTTGCCCGACCTGTTCGGAAACCTGTGCCATGGGTGAATAGAAGCCGGCTAATATGTGAAGTTAATGATGTACCAGTCTGTTTTGATATCCCCAGAAAGACACGAAATAGAACACATAGCGCAGTGCAAAGGGAAGGGTGACCCTTGTCAGTTGTGCTCTGATCCGGATCTGATATTTTTCACCTTTTTTCAGGTCTGTCAGCGGGGTGACAACCAGATTGTCTATCCGGGTCATCAAGTCTTTGGCCTCATCAAAGGACTTTGTCACCACCGGTTTGTCTTCTTTCCAGGGTCTGTGAACCGTATATTCCTGTTTCAGGGAATTGAATTTGATAGAGGATTGAATATCAAGATCGGTTATTCTTTTGTCCAGCCAGGATCCCCAGTTTTGTATAATGACACCCGAAACGAAAAAGGGGTGAGAATCCCGTTTTCAATATTCTGGATGATTTTTGGCAAAACGCATTTTCCACCTCAAAATAAAGGAGCAGGTCATCCCTTGTGTTGGCCAGTTTGATGTCGGTCAGAATCGGCTGTTCTTTTTCCCGGCCCAAATGCGCCCGGTGTCACCATCTGCAACAAAAAAATGAGAATCAGGAACATACCCAGCGGTTTGAGACAGGATGTACGCGTAACGTTCATATGCAAAGCAGCTCCCTGACGGCCGGGCCGGTTTCCCAGGCATTCTTGTCATTGAGCAGTGTTTGAATAAACCGGTGATTCAGAGTGTGCCCTGATTTATGGGAGGTGATATGTCCTTGAATCGGCATCCCCAGAAGGGAAAAATCCCCGAGGCTGTCTAACAGCTTGTGCCGGACGAATTCATCCGGATACCGCAGCCCCTCTAAGTTCAGAATTTTGTCTGTGTCGATCACAATGGCATTGTCCAGGCTGCCGCCCTTTCCAAGGCTGAATTTTTTGAGCAGTTCCAGATCCTGGATAAACCCGAAAGTTCTGGCATGGCTGATCTCTTTTTCAAAATTGTCCCGGGTCCGGTCGAACGTGATGGACTGTCTGCCGATGAGGGCGTGATCAAACTCAATGGAGCAGGTGATTTTGTAGCACCTGGCCGGCCGCACCTCGACAAATTTATCCCCATCCTGGATCCGGACCGGCTGTTTGATGATCATGACATGCCTGGGCAGGTCCTGGGTCACGATGCCGGCAGCGGCAATGGCCCGGGTGAACTCTTTGGCGCTTCCGTCCATGATGGGCATTTCATAGTCGTCCATTTCCACCAGGCATTATCGATCCCAAGCCCGGCAAAGCTGGCCATCAGGTGTTCAATGGTGGAGACAATGGCGCCGTTGACACCTAACACCGTGGCCAGGCTGGTATCCACCACCCGTTTGAACAGAGCCGGGATATCCTGAGTGCCGGGCAGATCTATCCGGCGGAATTTAATGCCGTTGGTTTCTTCGGCCGGCCGTATCATGATATGGTTTTTTTCCCGGAATGGACCCCTTGTTCCTGAAAGGGCCACGTTTTTTGCCAGGGTCTGTTGCCTGTGTGCTGTATATGTCATATCCGTCTGGGCTGTTTATGTTAACCGTCTGTGAAAGTCTTTAATATATACTTGATTTTCATGGATATAGCAAAACAAATCAGATTTTTCTTTGGTTCAGGGAAAAATTTTGATAAACACGGAAGAACAGATTGAAACCAGGCCTAACTGTGCTGAAGGTGATCCGGTGATAGCGAAGACAATTTCCTGTTCCATTAACGGCATTGATGCATTTGTGGTGGAGGTGGAAGCAGATATTTCCATGGGTCTGCCGGTGTTCCAGATTGTCGGTCTGGCGAAGCCTCGGTCCGGGAGAGCAAGGAACGGGTCCGTGCCGCGGTGACTAATTCCGGATACACCTTTCCCATGGACCGGGTGGTGGTGAATCTGGCGCCGGCAGATGTGCAGAAACCGGATCCGGGCTGGACCTGCCCGTCGCCATGGCCGTTTTAGGGGCTTCGGGACTGATTCCCTCCGATGCCATGACAGCATATCTGATGTCCGGAGAGTTGTCTTTGGACGGCCGGATCAAACCGGTCAGAGGAATTCTGCCGGTGGCGCTCACCGCCCGGGAACAGGGATTCAAAGGTCTCCTGGTCCGGCGGAAATGCAGATGAGGCTTCTCTTGTGGATGGCCTGGACATTCTGCCGGTTGCCCGGTTGTCCCAGGTGGTGGAATATTTTACCGGACATGGGACCATCACGCCGTTTGTCCGGGATGCCTGCCATCAGACAGATCTGAAGCCGTCCGATGCAGCATTAGATCTGTCTGATGTCCAAGGTCAGTCCCATGCCAAGCGGGCGCTGGAAATCAGTGCCGCCGGCAGCCACCATCTGCTCATGACCGGACCTCCCGGGTCTGGCAAGAGCATGCTGGCCAAACGGCTGACCACCATCCTGCCCGTGTTGACATTTGAAGAGATTCTGGAAGTGGCCCGGATTTATTCCGTGGCGGGCGGGCTGGAAACGTGGAAACAGCCATCCGGCCGGCGGCCTTTTCGTTCTCCTCACCATACCATATCTGATGCGGGACTGGTGGGTGGGGGGTCCCGTCCGATGCCCGGCGAGATCAGTCTGGCCCATCACGGGGTGCTGTTCATGGATGAGCTGCCTGAGTTCAAAAGAAATGTGCTGGAGGTGCTGCGGCAGCCCCTGGAAGACGGCAAAGTGACCATTGCACGGGCCGGTATCAAAGCGGTGTTTCCCTGCCAGTTCATGCTGGTGGCGGCCATGAATCCATGTCGTTAATGCTTGGTCTGCCAACATAAACGGGCAGGGCAAGCTGGTTTTGTTAATTTGGATCATTTTGAAGATGAGACACAATCACAAACTACCTGTGATCGGTTTTAACACCGTTAGAGATGAAAATATTTGAAAATTGATGGTCAACTACCCCAAAACCTACATTTTATAGAAATTTATAGGTTTTGGGTTGTCCCGCTACCAAGGCAGTTTATGAGGAATACAAGGCGTATCGTATTGGACTAAATCGGCTAATTGGGGGCAGCTATTTTTATATGGATGAAATCTCCTGAAAGGGTTCCTTTTGCGTTTTTTTGAGACAATACAGGCTTCATGGTTTTTGCAGAGTAGTTCTACACCAGCAATATTGGAACCCAAAGGATCTTTAGTATAGGGGATACGGCAATTATTTAGCTCGCCATCCATGGCGGCTTGTAAGTCAATAGGGTTGTTAACAGAAATAAATTTAAAATTTTCTGTAGGGAATTTTAACGTCTTAATGTGGAAAAAATATCGTTCTTTTTTAAAGCCCCATCCAATAGCTGTTATCTTTGATGGGAATCTATTAGTACATTCATAAAATCGACAAATACTAAAAAGTATATTTTCAAAAGAATCACGAGCAAACTCTTCAGTTGTAGATCGAATCTTCACTTCTGGGTAATCCCACCAAGCAAATTTTTCTGCCACAGACCAGTAGCTTTGGCTCTCAGAAATTGGACCCGCAGCTTCACGAGTTTGCCCGCCAGAAAAAATCAGCAAAGATTCATCATCTTTACTGGCTTCTTCAACTCCAGCTTTAATATGCTCAATGTAGAATTTTGGTTCTCCTTTCTGGAAGTCATATAAATACCAGTTGGTATCGCATGAAATGTCTTTATTTGTATTATTAAGAAAGACAGCATGTCCACCCACCATAACCAAATGCTTTGTACTTTCGATACATTTATAGGGATCTATCACCACACACCTCAGCAATATACTTTTCTTTGGCAATTCATTAGTCAATCCAAAACCAACCTTGTAGAACAGCCATTACCGCTTCAAAGAATTGTGTAATTAATTATGGTGAAACACCTCATTATTACATTGGTGAAGTATAGATTTTTCTCCAAATCTAAAAAAATTATTGCATCACCATTGACAAACCACCGTCAACAACAAGATCAATGCCTGTAATCCATGATGCCTCTTCTGATGCTAAAAAAGAAACGGCATTGGCTATATCAATTGGCTGCCCAATTCGACCTAAAGGATGGGATTCTGCCAGTTTTCTTTGCTCTTCTTTTGCATTTTCAACATTTTTCAAAAAAATTTGTATACATCGGAGTTTCAACCGAAGAAGGACAAATACAATTGCAGCGGATATTATCAGCTGCATAATCTAAAGCAATGGATTTTGTTAAAAGCCGTACTCCTGCTTTGCTAGCTATATAGGCCGATGATCCTTTGGCAGCACCTAAAGCCAAAACAGATGAAATATTTATTATAGAACTTGGAGATGAAGACTGAAGCAATGGAAGGGCTTCATGGGTGATATTATATACACCAGTTAAGTTAGTGTTTATAACATGGTTCCATTGTTCTATCGTGGTTTCTCCAACAGATGATAAGTTTTCTACTGTGCCAGCATTGTTGATCAATATATTTAATTTTTGATATCTTTGTTTAATCTCTTTGATACTTTCAATTGCGGCCCCTTTATCTGCAACATCGCCAACTGTGTAGCTACATTTACCTACCCCACCAACTAAAGACTCACATGTTCTTTTAAGCGGGGCTTCCCGTCTACCAATCAAATGCACAGATGCCCCTTCATTGTAAAGTTTATTAGCAATGGCTTCTCCCATTCCAGTACCACCACCAGTTACAAGTGCCACATAATTTTTAAATTTCATAATCTCCCCCTTATTAATGTTGACTGATCATAGACTATCTTAAGACGGTTATAGGCGATTCTTAGAAAGTCGTCGTCTAAATTTATTAAGTCTTGGAACCTTTCAATATCAAGATCATCAATGAAGGTTCGTTCCATACTAATTATTGAAGCCCAAACAAAATCTCTTAGGCGACTGGATTGTCCGTGCTTGCTGGTCGCCCTATATAAACACTCAAATGCAGCGTTCCGAGCCTTTGGCGAAAAGTTTGCTACATACCCCAAAGCTTCAGCTGCATATATTATGGCTAGAGAATAATCATCATCATCCTGATGCTTTAATATATGGTTAACAAGCTTTTTTGTTAACTTAAGAGACAACACTTGATTGTTCTTGCAAGTGTCATAAAACACTCTGAATGCGTCCGTGATCTGAGCGTTTTATCTCTTTACTATAATTTCTGTCGAGGGCTGTCATTAGGAGCTCAACGGATCTTGGTGTCCGAATTTGTTTAGCAAGATCTATGGCATGTGTTATAGCGTGATTATCTAAAAAAAGTTTTATCATACTCTCTAAGTTCTGTGTATCTAACGTCTCTATATTGAGACCAAAAGGTATTGCAGAGCCATTGTTGATTGTTTTGCCTGCAACTTCGCTTAATATCTCAGTAGGAATGTGCATACAAATGTATGATGAAGCAATCCTTTCTATAGAGGCATTATCCCCTCCAATATCGATTGGTTCAGGCTCATCGCTATGAATGCTTTTACCAGTCATATAAATGGTTCTTTGATATCCATCTAGTTTTGCACCAGTGATATGTCCTAAAAATTCAACATTGTCGAGATTGTGTTGATTGTCACGGCCCTTTACCACAATTGGTATTTCTTCTGATACGTTTAGCTCACAAAAAGCTTTGGCAAGTGTTGTAATTGTTAAAGTGTCAGCACCGATGAAACACATTTCTTGATGGTCTTTGGGTTTTTTTGTTTTGAATTTTATAGCCTTTGAAGCAGCTTCATTTGCTCTCCAGTTTTGGGGATTAACCACAATATCTTTGAGAGAAACTCCAATGCGGTTACAAAAAGCTTCTATCAAATCCTTCTTGGCGGTAGCTTGATGATTCCTCTGGATTTGCCTTCGGATGGAAAGTATGTATTTACTGTTTGTTGTGATCCCTTTTGATAGCTCATCCCAAGTTATATTTTCGTAGGCTTTGTATTTTTCGAGAGCGTCAAGGAACCTATTATCTAAAGTGACTTTGTTCCCTCCTGATTTTCTATTCATATAGCCTCTCTTTACAATATTATTGGATAGGATTTAGAAAACCATTCATTTTAGAGTAGAAAAGCACATAAACCATGCATAATCAATATATGAGTTTTGAAGTTATAGAAAAGTAGTATTGCAAAAACCACCAAAGAAACAGCTTTCCAGTCAATGATCTTCTGAGAATGGCCATGTTTTTCAACCTATCTAAGTTATTCCTGTTTCTCAGAGTTTCTTTTTCAGTTTTCGGTTTGATTACTTCTCTGGGGTTTAGGCTCTGAAACCGTTACCTGGAAACACATATTGACGATTGGTCAATGGTATTCTTGATGCCAGAAATGAAAAATACCTTTCCTATACCCAATTCTTTATCTGCTTAAGAATAAATGTGTTAAATTCGAAGAATCAGAGAATTACAATAATTAGTTGCCTTCAATTGTGAGTCTGAGAATCATTAAATGTAGTGTTTGAGTGGTATTTTTTTGCACCACGGCTCTATTCCTTGTTTTCATTATTACCAGCGGCTTATACATGACACAGTGCAGAGCTTTCTTCCACCTATAATGTTATAATGACGAGGAGGCGACATGCAAAACAAAAGAGATCCCAATGGAATCATTCTTTGGGCTGTCGGTATTATAATTACTGTGCTTCTATTTTTGGTCGGCCTTGTTGCTAACGGATCAGAAATAACCATTGCAAAATCCATATTACTTTTTCCTGTGATAACTGGAACGTTCATTGTTACAGCACTTGTAATCATTCATTACAGAAAATAGAGGCTAAGGATCAAGGATATCTTGCTTCCTTCTCAATCCGTTTTATCCAAGCCAGGACTTTTTCTTTGT
>LQAG01000469.1_pt1 | contig 10442 bp, 14 predicted proteins | sample 1535801 | NCBI WGS metagenome assembly LQAG01 (sample SAMN04331584, study PRJNA305678) | bioreactor metagenome | isolation source: bioreactor_3 inoculated with Wadden Sea sediment 1st replicate of a... | place: Germany:Bremen | reverse complement strand
CAATCTGAGGAACAGATCGGCCAGATGGTCGCCCGGGCACTCGAACGCCAGGGCAGTGCGATGAAGAACTTTCGCCGCCTGAATCTCGCCAGTAACCGCTGGGTTTACGCCGCCAGCCTGATTCGAAATAAAACAGAGAAACCTTGTTTGCCGAAGTCGGTAATCGTTCAGCCATCTGCGATGTTTGTCACAGTGTCCATTTTTCTACATTTTTGATCGCAATGGACAGGTCCTGAACTTTACTCCGCTGCACCTGACCAAATATGGCAACGTCGACTGGAACCAGGACGAAATCGACTTCTTCACCCGTCGTGTGGTCGGAAAAAATATCGCCGATTTTAAAACCTTTCAACCCCATGTCGATGCCGTGACCAGCGCCACCATGACCTCTGCGATTATCTTTAACGACATCTCCCGTGGACTGGAGCTGATGGATGAGCTGCGGCGTGAAAAACAGATCAAGCCATAATCGATGCAGAGAAGTTGATTACAGCCTGCTGTCTTTTCTGACGCGCAGATAGGCTGGAAACTTAGGCAATCCGGACCGATAGCGGCCGTAATACTTATAGCTGATAACAGTTCCAGGTTCGGGTGGGTTGCTGCGTTCAAAGTCGCTGAACCCCGTTCCGATCCGAAATCGGAGACCATTGTCCTGTTCGACCAGCAGCGCTCCAATCGGCCTTTATGTTTCCCTTACCGGGCAGGTGGGCGATGACGGTTGCTTCGGCATCCTGAAAGCTTTTTACTTTCAGAATGCCCGTGCTCCGTCCTGCGTTATAGAGCGCATCAGGATCCCTGACGATCAGGCCCTCTCCTCCCAATGCCTCGATCCGAGTCAATTCACTTTGTAGATGCTGCAAATCCTGAACCGGAACCTGCTCTATAACAATCAGCATTCCGGCGGGGTTCTTTTTCAGCCACCCCTTGATCCGGGCCAACCTTTGACGAAAAGTTTTCCCGGTTGCCGGTGCATCAAAGACTGCAAATTTCAGCCCCATCCACCCGCGATGAGGTTCTTCCCGTTGAACAATGGAGGCGGTCTGCTCAAAGCTGTTGCGCCCTTTCCACAGTTCACCCTCTAGTGGAAAGGGGGGAAACCCATCCGTAAATTCATCCGGTGGAAACAAGAGGTGACCATTCTTTGACCATAACTGCTCGCCATCCCAATAGCCGCGGACACCATCCAGCTTTTCACTCATCCACCAGCCAGAGATATCCTGCTCATGATAAACATCAGGCAACATCGGCCGGTGAGAATCGGCCAGGGCTGGTGTGTAGAAAAACAACATCCCCCCTGCCAGAAGCAGAGCACAGAGAATCCACCCCACACCGAAAGCTTTCATTTCCCCTCCCGCTTAAACAGGTTATGATGCATATGGTATCCGACTATGGCCACCTGACCGATTTCTGAGTGCTGAGACGTTATGACCAGAAAACCGACTCCCCTTTACCAACGCATCTATGCTCTTGTCCGCCAGATTCCAGCGGGTCGCGTCAGCAGCTACGGCCGTATTGCCGGGTGTGCAGGAACGACAGCCCGGACTGTTGGCTTTGCCTTGGCAGCCCTCCCTCACGGCAGCGACGTGCCCTGGCAACGGGTGATCAACAGTCAGGGCAAGGTCAGCCCGAGAACCGGCAGTGAAGGCAATATCCTGCAGCGGGATCTGCTCGAAATGGAGGGCATCATCTTCAACAGTCGGGGACATGTTGATCTGAAACGTTATCTCTGGATTTTTCAGAACAGATAGCCGGACTATTCGCTCATACAGGCCAGTCTGACGGTCTTGTCGCGCATATGCCGGACACAGGAACAGTGCGATTCACGCACGGCCGAACGCAGATCGTGTTCCACCTTGACATCGAAATCAACCACCACAGGCAGATGATCGGAAAACATCACCCTGGGTACCTGAAAATTACTCACTGCTATTTCCGGGCTGTGTAAAATAAAATCAAGGTGACGGCTCGGGTTACGACTCGGATAGGTGGGCAAACTGTCTGAATTGGCATTCTGCAGCCCGGTTGCAGCCAGAAATAAATCGATTTCACGTTCCCCCCAGAGCATATTGAAATCTCCGGCGACAACACAGGGCTTGGTCGTCATTTTTACCAGTTCATAAAGATTCGCCAACTGTTGATGGCGTGTCTTCCCACCAAGAGAGAGGTGAACCAGATAAACTACCAGGTGGTCCAGTTCAAGCTCAATCACCAGCCGCTTCATCCCACGATCAAAAATGAAACGTTTCATTGCGAATCCGGTCGCGGGCAAGAAAAGCATTGCCCTGTCGGTTGACAATCGGGATATGACGCCAGAAAGATTGCTTCCCGTATTTGCAGGAATATGAATGGTAATGCCCCAGAGAGTCAGCCAGTAACTCAACCTGATTTTTCTGCCCATTCGGTATGAGCCATAATCGACTTCGACCAGCCCGACAATGTCCGGCTCAAGTTCACGTAAAAAAGAACCGATCCGCTCAAGGTTTTTGTGCGAAGGGCGCACAAAACCATGCGCCCTGATCCCGGTGGCATATCGGATGTTGTAGAGGACAAATCTCATTCCCAGCTCCTGTCATTACAGTAAATCACGACAACAGGCAAAAACAAGCACTACCAATCAAAAAGCCCCGCAGTCATCACTGCGGGGCTTTCAATTAGCTGCTTTTTTATCAGAGGATCATAGATCCCCTGACTGTATCGTTGTATCCTTGATAACCCCGGCGTTGCGGAACTTGATCATAAAGATCGCCAGGCTGAATACCGCCACGGCAATTCCGATCGGTGTGGCCAGAGACATCGGCAGTCCGAAACCGATCTTGGCATAGGCCAGATAGGTGGCGGCCACGGCGGTCATAAAGGTTGCCGGGATTGTTGCAATCCAGTGAAGCTTGGCTTCTTTAATCAGGTAAGCGGCCGAGGTCCAGAGCACGATGGTCGCCAGAGTCTGGTTGGCCCAACCGAAGTAGCGCCAGATCAGGCCAAAGTCACCACGGGAGACGAGGAAACCGATGACAAACAGCGGGATCGCCAGCATCAAACGCTTGCCGGTTTCTTTCTGCTGCAGTTTGAAGAAGTCGGCAATGATCAGACGGGCACTCCGGAAAGCGGTATCGCCTGAAGAAATCGGCAGGATGACAACACCGATAATCGCCAGAAAACCACCGAAAGGTCCGAGCAGTGCGGTTGAAATTTCGTTGACGACATAGGCTGGCCCACCTTGACCAAGAGCGGTATTCAGTGCTTCGGCACCGCTGTAAAAAGACATGCCCAGAGTGGCCCAGATCAGAGCGATGACACCTTCCCCAATCATGGCACCGTAAAAGAGAGGACGACCATGTTTTTCGTTCCTGACACAGCGTGCCATCAGAGGAGATTGAGTTGCATGAAAACCACTGATTGCTCCACAGGCGATGGTGATAAACATCAGAGCCACATCGGCAGCTCTTTCGGATGCAGGCTGGACAATGTCATTTCAGGGAAGAACTGATAGCCTTTGAAAATCAGGGCGGCCGACAGGCCGACAGCCATGAAAATCAGGATGGCGCCAAAAAGGGGGTAGAGTCGACCGATGATCTTATCGACCGGTAGAATTGTTGCCAAAAAGTAGTACGCAAAAGATAATCGCAACCCAGGCCGGAACGGCAAGCCCCGTCATGCTGCCAAGCAGTTTAGCCGGTCCAAGTACAAAGACCACGCCCACCAGCAACAGCAGGATGATGGAGAAGATGCGCATGAACTGCTTAAAGCCTATTCCCAGGTGATTGCCGACAACATCGGGAATCGACTGACCGCCCGAACGGATCGACAGCATGCCGGAGAAATAATCGTGAACAGCACCAGCAAAAATACAACCGATAACGATCCATATCAGCGCTGCCGGCCCGTACAAAGCCCCCAGAATCGGACCGAATATCGGTCCCAGCCCAGCAATGTTCAGCAGTTGGATGAGAAAGATCTTTTTCGACGACATCTCCACATAATCGACACCGTCATTCATGGTGATGGCAGGTGTGGGCCGATTGGGATCGGGGCCGAAAACGCGGTCGACAAAGGTTCCATAGATGAAGTAACCAGCGACCAACAGGGCAATACAACCAAAGAAATAAACCATAACGTCCTCCTAAGGGGTTGGATTATGGTTAGATTTTAGTGAGCCAAAATCCAGGATACCAGCATCGACCCACCAATGGTCATATAGGGTCCCCAATGGTTCATATCTGCGGTTGGGTGGTTTTTCATCGGGAAAAAGACAGAGCGATGATACCGAGGTCACAATCTCCGGCCGCAGTTCTCTCTTCATCCTTGTCTGGCGGAAACAAATCTTCTATAGTCCCGCCACACAGTCAAAAAGCCTGCAGGAGAGAAATATATGGATATGGAAATAAACCTGATAAAACTCAGCCACCTGGTGTTGAAACGGACCGATAAAATCGAAAAAATTGTTGAAGGAACCGGCTATCTGCCCCGAACAGTCATTGGAGTTGGTACGTTTTTACTCGATAATGATGGAGATATCGATCTTCTGACAGCCAAACAGCAGGTGACCTTCGAACGATTTATTAAACCGTTGCTGCAGAAATAAAGACTTGAGATTCAGATCAAGGGCTCAAATCCCCACGAGCCGCTTCAAGTCCTTCAGGTGCCTTCGACTGACCGGCACAGTAAAACCGCTGACGGTCTTGATATCGGCGGTGCCGCTTTCCCCAGGAATGATCTGGTCGACTTTATGAATATTGACCAGACATTTACGATGACAACGTAACAGTTCGCTCCGTTCTTCCAGGGCCTTTAACGTCAGGTCGGTATTAAAAACTTCGCCTTCAACCATCAGATGGACACCACTTTGATCGGTAAAGGCATATTCAACCGTATCGGGGGCAATCAACTTGATGTTACCGCTGCGGACACACGGAATCCGGGTCAGCGGCTCTGTTTCATACTGTGGTGAGTCTTCAGTTTGAAGTTGATCCTCTAACTTTTCCAGCGTCTTTTCCAGCCGTTCCAAGCGCACCGGCTTGAGCAGGTAGTCAAGTGTTTTTTCTTCGACGCCCGGATGGCAAATTCGTCATAAGCAGTCACAAAAACGACATGCGGCATAATATCCCGGTCGATCATGCTGAGCAGTTCAAAACCACCGATAACTGGCATCTGGATATCGAGAAAACCACATCCGGCCGCTCCTTGTTGATCGCCTTAACCCCTTCAACAGCATTTCCGCATTGGCCGACAATATCGAAACAACTGGTCTTTTTCAGCAGTTTTCCAGTTCACGTCTGGCGTTAGGTTCATCGTCGATAATCACGGCACGAATCATATCTGACCTCCTGCTGGCAGGGTGATACCGATCTGTGTTTTCTCTCCATCCACGCAGTGGACAGACACGCCGAAATACTCTCCGTAAAGATTCTTGATCCGTTTATCGACCAGATTCATTCCGAGACCTCCTTCTTCGATGTTCCGGCAATAGGTCCCGGCATTGTCTTCAATGGTTATACGCACCCCTTCCCCTTCCCGCTGCGCTCTGACCTGAATAATCCCAGGACCAAAGATATTGGCAATTCCATGTTTGATTGCATTTTCGATAATCGGTTGGAGGGTAAAGGTCGGCAAGTGGATTCCCAGCAATTGCGGATCGATATCGGTTTCAACCACCAGTCGATCTTCAAACCGGGCGCGTTCGATGGTCAAATAGGAATTCACGTGATCCATTTCTTCCTCAAGCGTGGCAAGGTCGTTGGAGCGCTTGAGATTTTGCGGAAGAAATTGGAGAGGTGAAAAGAAGATCCTTGGCGCGGAGCGCATCCTGCTCGATGATCGCAATAATCGTATTCAGGGTATTGAACAGAAAATGGGGATTCACCTGAGCCTGAACCAGTTTCAATTCAGATCGGGTCAGCATGCTCTTCTGATCCTCATAGCGAGAGCGCAACAACTGCTCGGAGAGCAGGCTGGCCAGCCCCTCCCCCAACGAACGATTGTTCTTGAGAAACAATTTGGTTTTAGGTTCAAACAGGATGATGGTACCGAGAACGTCCTTATCGGCAATCAGCGGTACGACCAGCGCCGATCCCAGGGGCAGTTTGAACTATGAGGGCATTCGAACGGTTCGTGAACGCCATCGGCATAAAAGACCTGGCGTTGACGAATCGCCTGCAGCGCATAATTGGACGCCAGCGGTTGCCTTCGTGATGATCGGCCCCGATACCGGTGAACGCGAGCACCTTTCACAATCGGTGATGGAAACCGCCCGACACCTGTCTCCCTCCGAATAATCTGAACCAGTCGGGACGCGGTCTCTTCGTTGAACCCATGGTCAAGAATCCCCAGTGTTTTTTCCGCAACCTTAAGCGCTTTAGCGGAAAAAATCGCCCCGACCTTGTCAACCATCCGCTTCTGATCGCGCATGATACTGACGAACAGGGCAGCACCGATGGAGTTGGCCAGAATCATCGGCAGAGCAATCACCTTGACCAACCCCAGGCTTCGCTATAAGGCTTTGCCAGCAGCATGATAATCGTCATCTGCAGAGTCTCGGCAAGAGACGTCGCCAACAGGGCGATCCGCGGGTTGAACACATCGCGCACACCATTCTGACGCATCAGATAAAGATGAAAAAGACCGCCGATCAAGCCCTCAATGGTTGTCGAAACACTGCAGGAAAAAGCGGTAAAGCCCCCCAAAGAATAACGATGAAGGCCGGCGGTGAAGCCAACAGCCCCCCCCCAGGACCGGTCCACCGATAAGCCCCGCCAGAACAGCTCCGATCGCTCTGGTGTTGGCAATGGCATCACTGACCGGCAAACCGAAATAGGTTCCCATGATGGAGAATGCGGTAAAAACAAAGTAAAGGACGATTTTCTGCTGACGGCTGATGCTCTCACCAGTGAGGGGCTTAAACGCTGGCGATTTAGTAAACAGGTATGCGATCACCATAAATACAGACATCTGCTGAATTAACGAAAAAATCAGTTGCATCGTTAAACCTTATAGTTCCCGTAATCTACTGGAATCATTGAAAAAAACCTTCACTCTGACAAAAGACACCCTGTCAGCAGATGACTCGACCTTTTTCATACACCATAGCTTCACATCGATCTTAGCGCAAGATTTCAGCAACCAGGACCGAAATGAAAGCTGTCGTCAGAGACCTTACCCTCTTGCCAAATTGATATAAAGATCATATTTTTTAATGGAACAGAGTATACTGAGTAAAATCGGCAATAAATCCTGACTGCCGCTTATAGAAAGGAATAGCTCATGGTATTTTTCAGACAGTGCTCCTTTTTCCTGTTGAGTCTTCTGATCCTGGCTGGCTGTTCAACTCAATCACTCAAGGTCGAGCCGATTGAGATGACCGAGAATCCCAGCGCCAAGATATTCGAACTGGAAGAAGCATTGAGCGGCGGACGAGCGGAACAACTTAACATACTGTCTCCAACCTGGTACTCAAAGGCAGAAAGGTATCTTGACAAGGCCCGCTACGGGCTGGCCAATAACGGATCACTCAGTGGCATTCTGACCAATGTGGCGTACGGACACGCCAATCTCAAAAAGGCTCAGGAATACGCCCGGATCGCACGCGATACAATTTCTGAAGCCATCAAGGCTCGTGATCTGGCAAATGCTGCAGGTGTCGCCGTTTATACCATTGACTACCAGGGCCTGGAAAATGAGTTTATCAGCCTGACCATGGACATTGAAAATGACAACCTGTCCCGGGCTAAAAAATATGAAAAACGAGTGGCCCAGAAATACGCGGACCTTGAACTGCGCGCTATCAAAGAAAAAACTCTCGGTGAAGTCCGCACATTACTCGCCGATGCAGAACGACAAGGGGCAGACGACATAACTCCAACCATGCTGGCTGTCGCCCAGAAAGCCTTGAGCGATGCGGACCAGTTTATCACTGAACAACGCTATGAGCGTGAAAAGATGCAGGAAAAGCCAACTATGCTCTATTTCAGGCCCAGCGGGTCGGCCAGATAATGGCCTTAAGCCACAAACTCAGCATGATGTCGCCAGAAGCACTGGCGCTCTGGAGCGAAGCGCGACTGGCACGTATCACGGATCAACTCGGAGCCCGCGATTTAAGAAACGAATCGACCGACTTGCAGCTTGAAAATATCATCCAGTCGATCATCGCCCTGCTTGACGATAACAAATCACTCAAGTCCTTGCGGCAACAGGAGACGGATAACTACAACAGCAAACTGCAACAGCTGCAAGACCTGATTGAGCAGCAGCAAATACAGATTGCGTCTCTGGAAGGAGACAGCCAAAAGGTACAGAAAGAGCGGGAAGTCATTGCCCAGAAAGAGCGGGAAGCCAAAGCACGACTCGAATCGGAACAACACTTTCAGCAGATGTTTAGCGAAGTCCAGTCCATGTTTTCACCCAATCAGGCTGAAGTCTACAAACAGTCCGACAACCTGGTCATCCGTCTCAAAGCGATGCAATTTCCGATCGGCAAAGATCTGATCATGCCCGATAACTATTCCTTGCTCAGTCAGGTCCGTCAGGCAATCCGAACCTTTGGTGATCCGAGTGTTGTTATTGAAGGTCATACCGACAGCACAGGCTCAGCCGCCATCAATGAACAGTTGTCCAAAAAACGGGCCGAAGCCGTGCGCCAGTACTTTATTGCCAACGGCACCCTGTCCGAGTCGAAAGTCACCGCCATCGGTTATGGCTCCGATCGTCCCCTGTCGCCTAACGACACCCCGGCGGGGAGGGCTGTCAACCGCCGGATCGATGTGGTGATCAAGGCCGAGAAACAGGTCAAATAAGCGTATTTGAGAGGGGAAGGAACCGTGAGACCAAAAGGACCTGAACAATCGGGCAGCAGCCTCGCTCAACTCGCTGTTGCACTGTGCCTGTTATTACTCTGTCAAAGCGGCCTGACTCCTCAAGCTTCTGCTGATATTTATCGCTGGCGCGACGCCGAAGGTCGTTGGCACTTTTCAGATTCGCCCCAAAACGTTCCTGCCCAGATCCGGGAAAAATCAGGTCACAGACAGGCGGAATCGGGTCATCTGAACAGTGTTTCCAGCAGCAGGCCGTCTCAGCAGGCGTCTGCCCCTCAGTCGTTAACATCCGCCGCTCACGGCAACGACATTTCCATCCCCTTTACAGCCAAGGAGGGGCTCGCGGATCGGGTTATTATCGACATCACTTTTAATGACCATATCACCGTGCCGATTATGGTCGATACAGGCTCTCCCGGCCTGGTCATCGACTCGGACCTGGCCGCAGACCTCAACCTGCTCGATGCCGACGGCAACAATCTACTCGTACTGATCTCAGGCATCGGCGGCAGGGAAGTCGCCGCCAGAACCATTGTCGACAACCTGACCATCGGCAAAATCAGGGAAAACTTCATCCCCGCCCACATTATCAGCCAAAGATCAAATGTCTATCGCGGACTGATCGGCATGGATATTCTCTCTCAATACGCTTTGACAATCGATTCTGCCAACCACAGATTACTCGCTAAAAACTGCCTCCTTCCACCAATCGTCCCGCCGGTCGCAGCAAAAGCTGGTGGCAGCGAAACTTCAGGGAATTGAGCTATCATATCGACTTCTGGAATTATCAGGCTGATTTGATCGACAGCAAAAACTCTCCCTACTCTCGCCTGACCAGCGAGTACCAGCAGTTGAAAACATTCATCGGCAGACAACAGAATGAATCAAAGAAACTCTATGACCGGCTGGACCGCTATGCGCGCAGAAACAGTGTCCCCAAACACTGGCGCCGTTAATTTCCGGACAGTACAGATCCATGAAAAAAGAGAAATTTGTCCAGGCATATCTGAACACCAGACCTTTACCGCTTGAAAATATTGACGAAGCCAGAAAGCTGGAACAAAGCAGAGCCTCAATGGCCTCCAGAATCCACTTCCCAGGGGCAATTGACAATGTTGAAATAACGACAGACGCAGGCCGGTCAAAGGTCAGAATCTATACTCCTGACGGCCAGGCCCTTTTCCCGTCATTATTTACATGCATGGTGGCGGTTTCAGTATCGGCAGTCCGGATACCTGCGATAACCTGTGCCGGGCCGTTGCCATGGCAGCCGGAGCGGTTCTGATGAGTATCGATTACCGCTTGGCGCCGGAGCACAAATTCCCGACGGCGCTGGAAGAATGTTATCAGCTCGCACGTTGGAGCACCGACAACGATGTCGCCCTCAACATTCGCAACGATCAACTGGTCGTTGCCGGCGACAGTGCCGGCGGCAACCTCGCTGCAGCGATCTGTTTGTTGAACCATGACCAGACAGGAACTGGATATCCGCTGTCAGGTTCTGATTTGCCCCATGCTTGATCAGCAAACACCCCTTGAGCAAAAAATCAGCAAGCTGAACGATCCACTGCTGACGGCAGCAAACAGCCAGACCTTCAGTCGTTTCTATTTCACCTCGTCTGTTGAAGCCCGATCTCCGCT
>LQAG01000468.1_pt1 | contig 10448 bp, 22 predicted proteins | sample 1535801 | NCBI WGS metagenome assembly LQAG01 (sample SAMN04331584, study PRJNA305678) | bioreactor metagenome | isolation source: bioreactor_3 inoculated with Wadden Sea sediment 1st replicate of a... | place: Germany:Bremen | reverse complement strand
GGGTGGGGGTGATTCGGGCCGCCACATGCCGCCGCAGCGGTTGCGGGATCACGGTGCGCAGAGAACTGAAAATATGGTAAAACAACGTCACAATTTTCCTGGACAGCCAGATCGATTCAAAGCGTTCCGGCCCTTCATCTTGTTTACCCAGACTGATTTCCGTTTCCGTCACAGTCCTTGCTTTTTGGACACCCACAAAGTGACCACCATGATACTTCCGGCCATAAGCAGCAGAAAGGTCTGGGTCTGGACCGCCTTGCTCAGCGCCTCCATGGTGACCGTCATGGGATTCGCAGATGTCAGGGCTGTGGTAAAGGCCTTGAGGCCGGCCAGGGGGACTCCGATAAAGTTGACAAGGTCATTGGCGGCAAAGGCCATGGCCAAAGCAAAAGTTCCCACCAAAACAACCGGTTTGAGAATGTTGATTTTGAACAAGGAGATCAGTATCTGAAGCACAACAGCGGAAACAATGAAAATGCCGGCCAAAATGGTGAAGGTGTGGTCATGAATCCAGATCAGGGTATGTTCCGTCATGAAGCTGGCCCCTTTGGCCCCTTTGATAAGAATGAAAAAGGTGATGGCGGTCATGGCCATGCCGCCCCAGGCCGCCCCGAAGCGGGCCAGCCGCTTTCGGTAATCAAAGGTGAAGATCAGCCGGGAGATAAAACTGTACAATTGCTCCTGAAAAAAATGAGATGATAATGGACAACAGAATCCCGCCCACAATGGCCATGGCCTTGGCCGTGTTGATATAGTCCCACAGGGCCATGGTTCCATCCACGGACTGGGTCAGCTTGATGGCGGAAATGGCAACAGCGGCCCCCAGCAGTTCAAACACGATGGACACGGTGGTGGAGGTGGGCAGGCCATAGGTGTTGAACAGATCCAGCAGCAGGATATCAGTGATCATGACTGCCAAAAAGATCACCAGCAGCTCGGGCATGGTGAAAAACTGGGGATGAAAAATTCCTTTTCGGGCCACTTCCATCATGCCGCCGGAAAACGTCACCCCGGCCAGGATTCCCAGGCTGGCTACAATCATGATGACAAAAAAGGGGCTGCTTTGGATCCGATGGAAGAGTTTAAAAAATTGACGGCATCGTTGCTGACGCCGATCATCAGATCGAAACATGCGAACAGCAGTAAAATACCAATAATAATATAGCAAAGTTCAAGGCTCATTGGATGTTTCCTGGTTAAGGGTTGGATGAGATGATTTCAACCGCAGGATGGTGTCATAAACCTGTTTTTTTGACACCGGGTATTGTTGCGATATCTCTTTGGCCAGATCTGCCGTGGATGCCTGAGAATGGGCCAGGCGGCTTTGAATCAAGGTTTCCAGGGCCTGAAGGGGCGGTGGTTCCGGTGCTGGCGCCCCGGTCACGAATAAAGTGCATTCCCCTTTCAGGGGGGGGGAGGTATCCAGAAATGCGATAATGTCTGACAGTGGCCCCCGTGTGAAAGTTTCATGCAGTTTGGTGATTTCCCGGGCCAGGCAGGCCTGACGATCTCCCAAAATTGTCTGAAGCCGTTCCAGAAGAGTACGAATCCGTCTAGGGGATTCGTAAAAGATCAGGGTGGCTGACTGGGTGACCAGGGCCTGGATCGCCTGCTCCTGATGGCCGGCTTTTTTCGGGAGAAATCCGGCAAACAGAAATCCGTCCGTAGGCAGGCCGGCCACGCTGAGCCCGGCCACTGCCGCGCAGCATCCGGGAATGGGAATAACGGAAACACCATGGGCCAGAACCGCCGTCACCAGTCGGTATCCAGGATCGGAAACACAGGGGGTGCCGGCATCCGAGATCAAGGCGATGTTTTTTTTTGTTTGAGTAAAGGGATGATTTTTTCCGCGGTCCGGGCTTCATTATGTTCATGGCAGGAAACTACCTGGGTGGAAATGCCGTAATGGGATAACAGCTTTCTGGAGTGCCGGGTGTCTTCAGCAGCGATCAGCGACACTTCTTTTAAAATTCGCACGGCCCGAAACGTCATGTCCTCCAGGTTTCCCACAGGCGTGGACACCACAAAAAGGGTGCCGCAACCGCCCGGTGTGTTATCCAAGTTGAAAGGCATGGGGGATATGATTGATCCGGGGCTCGTCGTTGTCAAAAAAAATTTCCACCACGTCGAAACGAACATGGCGCCAGCCGCCGGTCGGATGGGTTTTCAGGAACTGCCGGGCCGCCTGAATGATTTTGTGCTGCTTGCCGGCGTGCACCGCTTCTTTGGGGAATCCTTTTTTTATGCTGGTGCGGGCTTTGACCTCCACAAACACGAGACAATCTTTTGTAATGGCGATGATATCGATTTCCGCAAACCGGGTGGTATAATTGGTTTCCAGAATGGTGTAGCCGGAATTGAACAGATGCGCTGCCGCCACCTGTTCACCGGACTGGCCCAGTCTTTTGTTGTGGCGGGTCATCCCGGCATAACCCCTTTGAATGTTTTCCGGTGAACCGGGCAGGGGCCGTAATCCCGAATGGCCTGTTTATGTGCGACGGTAGGGTATCCCTTGTGCCGGATAAAAAGATATTGGGGGTAGATCTGGTGTAAGGTGGCCATGATCCGGTCCCGGGTGACTTTGGCAATGATGGAAGCGGCGGCAATGGAGATGCTCAGACTGTCCCCCCTGACCACGGCCTGTTGGGGAATTTCCACGTCCAGATTGAATCTGCCGTCCACCAGCAGATAATCCGGGATCGTATCCAGATTGATGACGGCCCGCTTCATGGAACTTAGGGAGGCCGCCAGAATATTGGTGGCATCAATTTCCCTGTGGTCGCACATCCCCACGCCCACCGCCAAGGCTGGGCCATGATTTCGGGAACAGGTGCTGACGTTTTTTCTCCGACAGTTTTTGGAATCCATAATACCCGGACAAAAAAACCGTCGGGCAGGATCACAGCGGCAGACACGACCGGGCCGGCAAGGGGTCCCCTGCCGGCCTCGTCAATCCCTGCAATCCGTAAAAATCCCTTTTGACGGACCGCCTGTTCGATCTGCCACATGGGATCACTGCTATGCAAAGCGTTTTTCTTTGATCCTGGCCGCTTTACCGCGCAGGTTGCGCAGGTAGTACAGTTTGGAGCGCCGGACCCGTCCTTTGCTCACCACTTCGATTTTATCGATGATCGGAGAGTACAGCGGAAAATACGTTCCACTCCCACGCCGCCGGAATTTTCTCACGGTGAACCTGGCACCGGCCAGTCCTTTGGTTTTTTTAATGACCACGCCCTGAAACACCTGTATCCGTTCCTTGTCCCCTTCCCTGATTTTTACATGCACCTTGATGGTATCTCCTGAATCGAATTTCGGAATATCCAGGCGCATTTGTTCTTTTTCCAGTTTCTCTATTACGTTGCTCATGTTTCCTCCTGATTGCTGTCTGATATTTTAAAATTTGCCATTTATCAGTCTGTCTAAATAGATGGATGCTGCTGACCGCACCGACAAGTGGTTGTATTCTCCCAGACCCGAAATCGGCTCCAGCTGCATGTCACACCGGTGTATCAGTTCATCCGCCAATCCCCATGCGGTTCCGAAAACCAGCAGACAAGGCGTCTCCGCCTTCAGAGTCTGTTTCAGCGCATGGATTGAAATCGTTTGCCCGTGCGTTCGGGCACTGGTGGCAATAGTTGTCACCGGCTGATTTTCTGTCTCCTGTATCTGTGCCACGGCATTATCAAAGGAGTCTGTCACCCGGATCAGTTCCAGGGCCTGTTTCCGGCTGGGATTCAGCCGTGATCCCACCCCCAGTGTCCAGTGACGGATCACCTGGCCTGCCAGTTCTGCCTGGTCCGGGTAGGGGGTGATCACAAAAAATCCCCTGACTCCGAAAGTCATGGATGCCCTGGCAATATCATGCAGGTCAATGGTGGTCAGGGCCGATCCAATGGGCCTGTCCTGTTTGTTTATCACAGGGTAATGGATCAGGGCGGTATACAGCTTATGCATATGATAGTATCCGCATCCATCATTTCCGGTGAAGCAATGCTTCCAGCGCCTGATGCCACTTTCCAGCAGTACCGTTTCTTCCGGGTCCGGCGGATGGGCCGCCAGAAGATCCGGCCGCCGGACAAACGTCCGGGCCAGGGAGGACCGAATCCGCCATCTCTGAATCCGTCCATGGTTTCCGGACAGCAGGACTTCCGGCACCCGATCTCCCAGAAAGGATTCAGGCCGGGTATACTGGGCATGTTCCAGCCGGTGGTCCATAAAGGAATCCGAGGTGGAAGAATCCTCCCCACCCAGCACTCCCGGGATCAGGCGGGCCACGGCATCCATGATCACCATGCTGGCCAGCTCTCCGCCGGTCATGACATAATCCCCCACCTGAAATCTCCCTGTCCACATACCGGGTGATGATCCTTTCATCAATGCCTTCATACCGGCCGCAGACAAAGATCAGTGCCGTTTCCTCCCGTGCCAGATCCAAAGCCATCTGCTGATGGAATCGTTCCCCCTGGGGGGTCATGAGTATCACCGTTGCCCCGGGTGATTTTTTTGGCCAGGGAGATGGCATCCGACAGGGGTTCGGGTTTCATGATCATACCGCAACCACCGCCGTAAGGGCGGTCATCCACGGTATGATGCCGGTCTGTGGCAAAATCCCTTATCTGGATGGTTTCCCCGGCAATCAGGTGCTGCCGGATAGCCCGTCCGATCATCCCGTGTTCGAAAAATGCCTGTACCAGGTCCGGAAAAAGGGTCAGTACCGTAAACTCCATGACAGGTGCTATTCATATCCTTCCGGCAGCCGGGTGGTCACCATGGCGTTTTCTATGTCCACGGACAGGACAAACTGCCGGTGCATGGGAATCAGCCATTCCTTGTTCCGGTCTTTGACCACCAGGATGTCATGGGCCCCAGTGGAAAAAAGGGTGTCAACGATGCCAATATCCCCCAGAATCTCGTCTTTAACGGTCATCCCATACAGGTCCTGCCAGTACCAGGTATTGTCTTCCGGTTCCGGCAGGCGGCGCCGGTGCACCAGAATTTGTTTGCCGATCAGCTGCTGGGCCGCCTCCCGGTTGTCTATGCCGGAGAGGCGCATCAGAAGTCCCTTTTTAAAAGCCACGCATCTTTTTATGACAAACGGCCGGGTTTTTTCCCGGGACTGTTCCGGAATGAGCACCTGGCTTCCCGGCGCAAAAAGGTCCAAAGATTCCACAAAAGACCGGACCTTGACATTGCCTTCCAGGCCATGAACCCCGACAATCTCACCCATGATCAGCAATTTGTCAAAGCCGGTTTCCGATGACGGGGTTTCAGGCACGGCCTCCCCCTTTATTCGATAATTTCCAGAACCGTTCTTTTTTTCAGCTTGGTGGATGCCGCGCTTAAAATAGTCCTCATGGCCCGAGCGGATCTGCCCTGTTTGCCGATCACTTTTCCGAGATCCTCTTTTGCCACCTTGAGCTCCAGAACCGATGTCTGGTCTCCGACCACTTCCGATACATGGACCTGGTCAGGGCTGTCTACCAGTGCTTTGGCAATGTATTCAATCAGCTCTTTCATGCGTTCATCTCCTTGCTGCTACAAAAGGGGGGGTGAGAATCCGGATACGTCAATACCGATTGGGATCAGGCGGCAGGGGCCGGATCAGGGGCGGCTGCCTGTTTTTTCAACAGGCTTTCCACGGTGGTGGACGGTTTGGCCCCCTTGTCCAGCCAGTACTGGATCCGATCCTGCTTGAGCACGATGTCGGCTGGTTCAGTCATGGGATTGTAAGTGCCAAGGGTTTCCAGAAACCGGCCGTCTCTGGGAGCTTCGATGTCTGCGGCCACAATTCTGTAAAACGGTTTTTCTTGGTGCCTTTGCGGCTCAGTCTGATTCTTACGGACATAGGTTGATTTTCTCCTTAAAACGGCAGCATGTTTTTCAAAGACCGCATGCCGCCTTTATTGAACTTCTTGATCATTTTCATGGACTGGGTGTAGCTTTTCAACAGTTTGTTGACATCCTGTACCGTGGTTCCGGAACCTAAAGCGATCCGCTTTTTTCTGGATGCCTTGATAATGGCTGATTTTTCTCTTTCTTCCGGGGTCATGGAATTGATGATGGCTTCGAGTTTCACAAATTCCTTGTCATCAATGTTCACCCCTTTGAGCTGTTTTTTGTTCATTCCCGGCAGCATGCCTAAAATATCTTTGACAGATCCCATTTTCCGGACGGTTTTCATCTGGTTTCTGAAATCCTCCAGTGTAAACGCGTTCTGCCGCAGTTTCTTTTCAAGGGCCTTAGCTTCCTTTTCATCCACGGCTTCCTGGGCCCGTTCGATAAAGGAGAGGGTGTCTCCCATCCCTAGGATTTTGGAGGCCATCCGGTCCGGATGAAACGGTTCCAGGCCGGTGAATTTTTCCCCAACACCGATGAACTTCAGCGGCTTTCCGGTCACCGCCTTGATGGACAGGGCTGCCCCGCCTCTGGCATCCCCGTCCATTTTGGTGAGGATCACGCCGGTTAAGTCCAGCCGCTGGTCAAAGGATCCGGCAATGTTGACGGCATCCTGACCTGTCATGGCGTCGGCCACCAGAAGGATTTCGGATGGATTGACCCCTTTTTTCAGGGTTTCCAGTTCCGCCATCAGGGTCTCATCCATGTGCAGACGTCCGGCTGTATCATACACCAGAGTATCACAGCCCTGGTCCCGGGCTGCCAGCTGGGCATCCTGGCAGATCTTGAGCGGCTTCATATCCGGGGTGCTGTCAAACACCGGCAGGTCCAGCTGGGAGCCGATTTTTTCAACTGGTCAATGGCGGCTGGCCGGTACACATCCACCGGCACCAGCAGCGGCTTTCGCCCCTGTTTGCGCAGTAACAGGCCCAGTTTTCCGGCCGTGGTGGTCTTACCGGACCCCTGAAGCCCCACCAGCATGATGCGCCCGAACTGCCCGAACCCAGATCCAGGGACTGATGTTCCGATCCCATCATCCGGGTGAATTCGTCATACACGATCTTGATGACCTGCTGGCCCGGGGTCAGGCTGTCCATGACCTCCTGTCCCAGTGCCCGGGTCTTTATATCTGAAATGACATTTTTTGCAACCCTGTAATTGACATCCGCTTCAAGAAGTGCCATTCTTACCTGTTTGAGACCGTCTTCAATGTTCTTCTCATTCAGGGTGCCGTGGCCCTTCAGTTTCTTGAAGACCGAGTCCAGCCTGTCGCTCAAATTTTCAAACATAAAAAAGACCTTCATCGCAATATATAATCAAATCATTGAATTTAGTCTATAAACCGTGATATGTCAAGAAAATAATCCAGATGGACTCACAGGAATGGTGATGGAAATTTATTGAATTATACCGGAAGACTTTCCGGTGGCTGAAGAAACGGGGTCCGGCCTTTCAGGGCCAAGCAGGTGTTAAGTGGCTGTATCTGAAACTGGCGGATGATTTTGATCAGATGACCGACTTGGGTAAGGATCTGCGGACGTTGCTGGCCAAACACTTCTACATTGACCGCCTGACCCTGGCGGACCGGCAGGTCTCGGCTGATACCACGGAAAAATTTCTGTTTTGCCTGTCAGACGACGCTTATATTGAATCGGTGCTTATACCGGAAAAGACCATTTTACCCTGTGCGTGTCCTCCCAGGTGGGATGTGCCATGAACTGCCGGTTCTGTCTAACGGCCAAGGGCGGGTGGTTGCGCAACCTGTCCGCCGGAGAAATCATCGCCCAGGTGCGGACGGTACGGACGTTTCTGGCTGACCGACACATGGATCCTCAGGCACTGTCCAATATCGTGTTCATGGGGATGGGGAGCCCCTGGCCAATTATGGCAACGTGCTTCAGGCCATTCAGGTGATCACGGATACCGACTTCGGATTGAAGTTTTCTTCCAGACGGGTCACGGTATCCACATGCGGCCTGATACCTGAAATCCTGGATCTGGGGAACGCGTGTGATGTGAATCTGGCTGTATCCCTCAATGCCACGGATGATGCCACCCGGTCCCGGCTGATGCCGGTGAACCGGACCTATCCACTGTCACAGCTGCTGGCTGCCTGCAAAAATTCACCATGAAACCCCGAAACAAGATCACGTTTGAATATATTCTGATCAGAGGCGTGAATGACACACCGGGCCATGCCAGACAGCTGGTCCGTCTGTTGTCCCCGCTACGGGCCAAGGTCAATCTCATTGCTTTTAACCCGCATCCGGGATCGGATTTGAAGGCGCCTGATCCGGAGACTGTCAAAGAATTTCTCCAGATTCTGCTGGAAAAACACATGACCGCCATTGTCCGGAAAAGCAAGGGAGCGGACATTTTGGCAGCCTGTGGACAACTCAGAGCAAAACAGAAAGAAACCGGCATTGAAACCGGTTGAAAAATTCTTAATTTTATGTCATGGGTTGACAGTTATGTGAAATCCTTGGAACAAATAAAATAAACCCGAAAATAGAATGGAAAGAATCATGACAGATATCAGTTTGGAAAACAAAAAAGTATTGATCGTTGATGATGAACCCGATGTTCTGGATTCGCTGGAAGAGCTACTGGATATGTGTACGGTAGTCCGGGCCCAGACCTTTGAAGGGGCGGATCAGCTTCTGGAAGAGCAGCCATTTGATATTGCCATTCTGGATATCATGGGTGTGGACGGATATCAGCTGCTGGAAACGGCAAACAAGAAAGGGATCGTGACCGTGATGCTTACCGCCCACGCATTGAGCCCGGACAATATCAAAAATCCTACCTGGGCGGGCTTGTTCCTATATCCCCAAAGAGGAGATGATAAATATTGAAACTTTTCTGTTGGATGTGCTCAAGGCCAGAAAAGAAGGAACAAACCCCTGGACCAGCTGGTATAAACGCCTGGCTTCTTTCTGTGAAAGAAAGTTCGGCAAAGACTGGGACAAGGATGAAAAGGAGTTCTGGGAGAAAATGATCTACTATTGATTCTTTTCTTTCCGGGCACCGGCAAGGTTCAGATTATCAGGGGTGCCAGTTCGGATGTTTTTGAAGGAACCACCGTGATCCGGGTTTGAACCTGATTGGCCACAACCAGGACCCCGGTGGGGTCATTTTCCGGAGTTTTAGTATAAGCCGCTGTCATGGCAGCGGCTTTTTCTATTTCCACATTTGCGACCGGCCGGTGAGAAGGGCGGTGGGGCCGGGCAGCCATGCATGGGTGAGCCGGACATCTTCGGCCGGATCATACCAGGCGCTGATCTGTTCATTGTCTGCTTTAGACCGCCCGATCACCAGTTTACAGGTATCGGTCAGCCGGAAATGACGGCCATATTTAAGCAGATGAATCTGACGGATTTCCATGGTTTTTTGGACATAAAACAGGTCCTTGAGCCGGTTGGAAAATCCCGGGTCCGTGAGCAGGCATCCGCCGGCTGGAGCCGGGTATTCGGTAATCCCCAGTTTCCGGGCCAGAGCCATCTGCTGTTTCGGGACCGGCCGTTGATGCCTAAAAGCCTGTGACCTGTCCACAAGGCCGCCGGCTTCCATAGGGGTTTCCGGCAGGCAGTGTGCGCTCAAAGGACGTAGGATGAATCCTTTGAACCGGCTGTTTTTTTCTACGTACTGAAGGGCGTTTTTGGTCTGGGATTTGGGCCTCTGTCCCACCACCTCGCCGCTGAAAAGGAAGTCGAATTTCTGCTCCTGCATGATGTACCCGGCGGTCTCAAACATCAGGGCATGGCAGTCCATGCAGGGATTCATTGTTTTTTCCGAAACCGGCTTTGGGAGCTTTCATCATTTCCAGGTAAGGACCGGTGATGTCTTTGGTGATCAGCGGAATGTCGCAGATGACCGATGCTTTTGCTGCTTTTTCCGATGTGAAAAACGGGGTTTCAAAACTGATCCAGGTGACCTCGATGCCCTGGTTTTGAGCACCAGCCCGGACAGCATGCTGTCCAGGCCGCCGGAACACAGGCCCAGGGCTCGGACAGGGCTTGTACTTTTTCTTTTGGTCATATATAAGTATCTTTCATGAAAACCATGGATATTCCATTTTTGTTGCGCACCTTAAAAGACCGGTACCCGGATGTCAAGACCCAACTGGTGCATCAGAATCCGTTTCAGTTGCTGACCGCCACCATTTATCGGCCCAGTGTACGGACCGCCAGGTCAACCAGGTGACCACCAGCCTGTTTGACCGGTTTCCGGATCCGGCATCCCTGGCAGCCGCCGATCTTAAAGATATCAAACAAATCATTTATTCCACGGGGTTTTACAACAACAAAGCCAAAAACATCAAGGAGTGTGCAAGGGCTCTACTGGAACGTCATGCCGGACAGGTGCCGGATGATCTGGCGCTTCTGGTGAAACTGCCGGGGGTGGGACGCAAGACCGCCAATGTCGTTCGGTCGGCGGCATTCGGGCATCCGGCCATCGTGGTGGACACCCATGTGCTCAGAATTTCCAACCGCCTGGGCCTGACAGAATCCCGCGATCCGGTCAAGGTGGAGTTGATCTCATGAAAATTATTC
>LQAG01000467.1_pt1 | contig 10485 bp, 15 predicted proteins | sample 1535801 | NCBI WGS metagenome assembly LQAG01 (sample SAMN04331584, study PRJNA305678) | bioreactor metagenome | isolation source: bioreactor_3 inoculated with Wadden Sea sediment 1st replicate of a... | place: Germany:Bremen | reverse complement strand
ACATTAATCACTCAATCTATTATAATATAGCTTAAGACAGAAGAATTTAACAATGGTGACCTTGCAAAATATCATTACCCCCCTCAATATGCCATATACAGATATTTAAGAATCTGAAATTTTCATATATGGTATAAGGAGGACGCGGAACTGTAATTTACAAGCGCCAGAAATATATCTTTTAAATGAATAAGAACATACAGATTCTATGATGTGTTATTAAAAAGGAAATAGAAAGGTGGAAGTAAAAATGCATTATGCTGCCACGGTCTATGATCAGGTGTATAAATATATTGCATCAAATTATGCAAGGGAACTCAGTAAGGCCAATATAGATTTTCGTGTGGCTGATAAGGACTTGGGTCTACATTCAAGGGTGCAAACATTGGTTTCTGGAACCTATGATAAATCCATTCAAGAAGCTTTCCCAAACTTGAAAAATCTCATAATTCCCTATGCAGGCATGAACAAAGTCGAAATCTCTCGAATAAGGGCTCGAAGCATTAATGTGTTTAATACCACAGTGCACTGTCATTATGTTGCTGAACGGGCTTTAGCCTTAACCCTTGCTGTTATGGGGAAAATCGTATTCTACCATGACAATTTAAAAAACGGGGACTGGAGCGGACGCACAGAAAAAAACAGGATTAGCTGGACCAGTTTAACACATAAGAAGGTGGCCATTTATGGCTATGGGACAATTGGAAAAGAAATTCATAGGTTGATGAAACCTTTTGGTGTTGAAGTTGGCACTTTAGACCATAGGAACAGACGGCCAAATGATGTCCATGTGTTTAAAAAACTAGAGGAGCTGGCAGTTTGGTCTGATGTATTTATAATCAGTGTTCCCTTGAATACGCAGACAGAGGGTCGAATTGGTGAGACGATGATCATGGCCCTAAAAGATAAGATTCTAATTAACGTGGCAAGAGGTCCAGTCGTTGATGAGACAGCATTATACGAAGGTCTAAGCGATGGAATCCTAAAGGGGTATGGGTCTGATGTTTGGTTTCAGTACCCGAGCGTAAAACAGAAAAAAATCATGCCCTCTAAATACCCCATCGAAAAATTTGATCATGTTGTCATGACGCCTCATTGCGGGGCTTTGAAGAATCAGCGGTTAAACTTCGATATGATGATGTTGCAGGTAGGCTTATTCAAATTGCAGGTGGTAGTTTGATGGGGAAGAAATTATAGAACGAGAAAACGCTTAAACTTAAAAAAAGAAATTTTTGACAAAAATCAATATCCCCCTGACTCAATCAGAAACAGGCATATAGCCTTAAAGAACTTGAGTCAGGGGGATGTTTTATTGTGTTCTAAAAATGTAGCCTTCCCCACGAATCGTGATAAGGAAATGTGGTTCGTGTTTATTTGATTTTCTATTTTTTCCCGCAGTCTCATTATGTATGTATTCACAGTGTTTTCTGTGTAAATATCACTGTTCCAAACATTTTAAGAAGTTCTTTTCGACTGAGTATACGATTGGAATTTTTAAACAAGTAGACCAGCAAGGTATATTCTGTTGCTGATAAGTCCAGTTGTTTTCCATCAATCTTTACCTGATGGGTTGCGAGGTTTAGTGCGAGGGAACCTGATTCTAAAATATCATTTCTCGAATTATGAGTGTACTCAGCCACCCGTCTTAGATTAGACTTAACACGTGCAACCAGTTCAAGGGGGTCAAAGGGCTTGGTCAAATAGTCATCTGCCCCTATTCCAAGACCTAAAATTTTATCAGACTGGGTTGTCTTAGCTGTCAAGAAAATAATGGGAACACTGGAATGTTGTCTGATTCTCTTGCAGGCTTCAAATCCATCAATGCCCTTCATGTTAATATCCAGCACAATTAAGTCGATGCTAGGATCTTTGGACATATCAATAGCGTCTTGGCCGGAGTGACCAGCCTGTGTTTCAATGTTATGAATATGCATAAAATCTGAAATCATGGAGACTATATTTTTGTCATCATCTATTATTAAAATCTTAGCCATAAGTATCATCCTCTCCTGTAAATATCATAACCAAAGTAGCCAGACTTATTCAACTGTAAATATACACCTTTTTATGACAGGTCTATAACAATATTATATAGATGTGTTCATAATCGAAAATTTCAGAAAAATGAAATATATAATAATTGTATATTCAAAAATATTCTAATATATCAAAAGTGAAAGCAGAAAAAGGGGAGGTTTATATGGGGAAACCAGCTGAAAAAAATGACTACGAAGACAAACAAAAAGTTTCACAGCGAGTACGCTAGACTGGATAAAATTCATTGCTTTAAGTGGCATTGGAATACTTATGTTTTTTATACCAGTGACAATTGGAGAAAAGACGACAATTCCACTTGATCATGCGGTGACATTTGTTAAGACACTGGCACCGGGTTTTATGCCTTATTATGGACTCATTGTGATTATACTAGGGGCGGCATTTCCGTTTTACAGTAAGACTTGGAATAAAGACAAGGTGACGGCTTTTTCTCAGTATCTAAAGTCTTAGGTCTGGCTGTGGCCTTTATGGCTGTTTTTAACTTTGGACCAGCATGGTTGTTTGAAAGTGATATGGTGCCATTTTTGTATAATAAACTGGTTATTCCAGTAGGGCTTATTGTCCCTCTTGGGTCTGTATTCTTAGCTTTTCTAGTTGGGTATGGACTGCTTGAGTTTATTGGTGTTATCATGCAACCCGTTATGAAACCCATTTGGAAAACGCCTGGACGAAGTGCTATTGATGCTGTTGCATCTTTCGTAGGCAGTTACTCTATTGGACTTCTTATTACAAATCGTGTTTATAAAGAAGGGAAATACTCAGCAAAAGAAGCGGCTATAATTGCCACAGGGTTTTCGACGGTATCTGCAACTTTCATGATTATTGTTGCCAAGACCCTTGGCCTAATGGACATGTGGAATTTCTATTTTTGGTCCACGCTCATCATCACATTCACTGTTACACCTTAACAGTTCGAGTCTACCCGCTTTCAAAAACCTGACACCAACTATTATGGCAAAGTCATAGAAGAGGAGAAACGTGAAGGCAATATATTTGTCAATGCCCTTCATGACGGCCTAATGGCATCCTCTCAATCAGAATCTTTGGTAAAAAACATTACAGCAAACCTGGTGGACGGATTCAAGATGGCTATGGGTATTTTACCATCCATACTCTCCATTGGATTGTTCGGACTCATACTTGCAAAATACACACCGGTATTTGACGCTATGGGATTTATTTTCTATCCAGTGACATCATTGCTTCAACTTCCTGATGCCATGCTTGTGGCAAAGGCGAGCTCCCTTGAAGTGGCAGAAATGTTCTTACCTGCACTCCTTGTTAAGGAGGCGGCTTTGCTTGCTAAATACGTTGTAGGCGTCGTATCCGTTTCGGCTGTCCTGTTTTTCTCTGCATCCATACCTTGTATCATGTCAACAGAGATACCACTTTCTATCAAAGATATAGTAATTGTATGGATTGAAAGAACTATATTTTCCTTAATACTAGCAGCCATGGTAGGGCATTTGTTTCTTTAGGTGAGACATGTCTAAGCCTATAAAAATAAGATGAAACAGCTTTCATTCATCCGCTTAGCAAATGGAGAATGGAGGCTGTTTTTGTCTTTAAACTTTAAGGCACTTGTATGGGGGGCATACAGCATGTGTCTGAGACCGGTAACTTAAAAATGCGAAATGATCATTTACATAAAATGGAGATGCTTATACAATGTAAGAGACTTTAAATAGGGTTAAACATGAGGTTAGAATTGGAGCTGATCAAATGTCCATTAAACATAAAACAACTTTACTCGTGGGCGTTATGCTCATCGTTATGATAATTGTGTCTATAAATGCAATTTTTCATCAATCCAGTAAAATACTCAATGAAGAATCTGAAATTATGATGAATGCACAAGTAGACAGGGCCAATGAAAATGTGAGTTTGCTTCTCAAAAGCATTGTTCTTGAAACAGAAAAGTTGAGTTTAAACCATAAGGTTAAAGAGTATTTTAAGGGCACTCTGTCCCAGGAGAATAGTGATGCTTTTTTAGAAAACTTAATGGCTGATAAAAACAATGATAGGCCTGTGTATATGGATCTCTTCTTAGTGGATCATGAGGGGATGATTGTTTCAGCGGCTATGCCCGAAGCAGTTGGTATTGATGTGAGTGGACGAATGTATTTTCAAAGGGCCTTATTTGATAAAAAGACAAATACCAGCGACATTTTACTGAGTCGGGCTGATCAAACTCAAATTGTTATAACCTTAACACCAACTTACAATGAGAAGAGCCAAGTGATTGGCTACACTGGTATTGCTATTTTTGCGACATATTTCTCTGATTTCTTAGAAGACCTAGCCTTTAATGACAAGAGTCGCTATATTATTGTGGATTCCTATGACAAAATCGTTTCTCATCCGGATTCTCATATGATTTCAAAGAGATTTGATAATTTTGGTCTATTGACAATGGATGATAAAGCAAATGGACATTCCTATATACGGGCAAATATTCAAGGTGAAGAACAACATCGTTATGGAAAGAGATCTAGGTTTTAACAATTGGCGTATTATTTCTTATTTGAGTTCTGAAGAAATTTATTCAAAATCCAAAGAACTTGCTGGGACGGTCTTAAAAGTGGGCATCGTTTTTGTTTTTATTGCACTTGGATTGAGTATCTATTTAACAGATATGATTGGCAAACCACTTGTAGAAATGACTGAAGATATTAATCAAGTTATTGAAGACTCTATTAAGTATAAGGATACCATGATCCATAAACTCCCATTTGAGTTTCTAGACAAGCAGGAAAAAGAAAGAGAAATGGGGCAAGAGCCTAGTGAAATCAGTAACTTTAAAGCTGCCATGTCTGGATTTAGAAAGGTTCTTGAAAATGGGAGTCGAAATTTTGAAATTGAACATGAAAAGCTTGAAATTTACCTGAATCAACTCTACAAAGAGCTTGATAACATCAATAACCGAAATTTAGACTTTATCGCAACCCTATCTCATGACATAAGAACCCCTCTAACCCTCATTAAAGGGTATGCAAGAGGCCTTGAAAGTGGAACTATAAATGATGAGGAAATGAAGATGAAGTTTAAAAAAAGGCATTGTTAAGAGCACCAATGACTTAGAACACTTAATATATAATGTGCTTGATTTCGCCTATGAAGTTGGTCATAGCCATGTGGTTGAAATGCAGGAAACATCCAGACAAGATGCCGTTGATCAAATCCTGTTTGAAATCGGACGTTTGTATGCAGAAAGTGACCGTAAAATAGAGGTTGCTAAGGAAATATTTCATGAGGACAAGTCTATAAGCATTGATATGATGAACATAACAAGGGTTCTTGTTAATCTGATCGAAAATAGCCTTAAATATTCTAGTGAAGAGGATCATGTTCAAGTGACAGTCAAATCCACTTCACAAGGTCTTAAATTTACAGTTTATGATACCGGTCAAGGGATTCGAGAAAATGACTTGATCCAGGTCAAAGACATATTTTATCGAACGCAAGATTCAAAAGCTGTGAAAGGCTATGGTCTTGGCCTTTATGTTTGTGATCAAATATTAAAGGCCCATGGAGGGTCTCTTGAGATTGAATCAGACTATGGGCACTACACCAAGGTTTCATTTGAGATATAAGTAGAAACGTTAAATTTGAACAATTATGAAGTTCACTATATTTGTAGATGTGAGAGATGGAGGCTTTTATGAACATACACGTTTTGGTTGAAAACAATGAAGGCATCGGATACGAGTCCGAACACGGTTTGTCCCTATTTTAGAAATTGGTGAACTCAAGATATTATTTGATACAGGCCAGTCAGCGCTTTTTATAAAAAAATGCAGTCAAGATGGGAATTGATGTCAACAAAGCCCACTTCGTCGTCTTAAGTCATGGACACTATGACCATGGAAATGGACTTTCATACCTAATAAATAAAGAATTGGTTTGTCATATTGGGAGTTTTGTCAAACGATTCAGGAATAGAGATGGTAGTGAGATTGGCCTGCCTCTTACTTTAAAAGAAGCGCAGGAAAGATTTATTCTACGAATGTCTGATGCCCCAACGGAACTTTATAAAGATGTATTTTTTATGGGGGGGATTCCAAGAAAATACGATTTTGAAAGTTCTAAGCCGTTTTCATATTTAGAAAGTGGTCAAGGGGACTCCATACTGGATGATAGTGCCCTAGTTGTTAAAAGTGAAAAAGGCAACATTATCATAAGCGGTTGTTCCCATTCTGGTATATGCAATATTGTTGACCATGCCATTAGCATTACAGGTGATGTCAGGACCTATGCCATTATTGGTGGTCTCCACTTAAAACATAAGGATTTACAGCTGGAAGAGACTACTAAATACTTGAATGCAATTGGTGTAAAAAAATATATCCGATCCATTGCACAGACAAGTTGGTGGTAGACCATATGAAAGAAAAGATGCTGGGGGACTTCTGTCATGACTGTTAGAACTGGAGATGCCTTTACCATTGTGACCAAGTGAGATATTTCATTAAGGAATTATAAATATAATTGCATGTGTAGTGAGAATTCTTGGCAGACGGGTATATAAAGACAGATGACATCGAAGGAGGGCAATTCGATGAACAAAGTTAATCCTGTCAGAATTGCAGATGAAGAATTAAAAAAAATAATAAATGACAATTCAATTTACAAAAGTGATCATTGATCCAGACAAAAAACTAATTATAGAAGCAGACCAAAAAACACATGAACTTTTTAATTTAGAAGACAAAAAATTGATTGGCATGACTCTACAAGCCTTTAATAAGATATTAAGTGGCTTTATTTCTAGTGTCCCTTATGTTGCTTTGAAAAAATCTCAGGGGATGTGCTGGTTTGTCAGACGTTCGCTGAAGAAAACCAGAAGCAATTTCAATCTAATCGAGGTATTTATATGATGAAAAGCCTCTTGAAATACTTGAAATAGAGAAGAAGTTTGTCAGTAAGTCATCAGAAACATACTGCTTAATAAGATGATTTTGAATCAGACAACGGCATACTTATTATAAATTCAAATGATTTAATGAATGGAAAAATCGCATATGCCACTCCAAAGGCTTCTGAAATACTCGGGCACCCTTTGGCTGATCTGTACAGCAGTAGCTTGTCTGAGCATCTTAATGTTGAAGATAGTGAGGCTATACAAGGGAATCGTATTGAACAAATAGAGACATTAGAAGGAAAACAGGTGAATGTTGAATCCCTACAGCTGAGCTTTGACAAAGAGTGGATTCAACTTGTCAAAATAAGCAAGACTAGATACATTAACACGTTAGACTATGAAACAGCAGAAAAAGGCGTGTCGTATTTAATCGAAATGAACGATGAAGTGCCAGGCTATCTTATAGACGTGGGTTTATATTTTGAAAAGGAAAAATTAAAACATGCCAGTTACATACTAGGAACAGTTCGTTCAATCATGATCAGTATTTTTAGATCATACGGCATTCAGTATAAGTATGTTGAACTTGACACGGATATTTTTGTCTTTACCACATCGCCTCTTGATCTAGTGTTAAAAGCCCTGTCCATTATCATTGATGACATTCTAATGCGCAAGAATATGCGTAGTGGGTATTCTATTCGTGCGCGTTTTTGCAATCCTACATTTTGGTTTTTTAAAACAAGTGGAAGTAGAAGAGCTGTGTAGATTACGTGGTGAGTTCGGTGAAAGTGAATATAATACAGTGCTTCTTCATCCATCCCTTGGGACCAACTCACGCTACATCACTCTTAGGCAAGAACTCAAAAATGCGCTTGATGGAAAATCTTTTGAGCTCCACGCCCAGTCGATTGTAAACTTAAACACCAAATGTATAGAAGGCTATGAGATCTATCTAAGGTGGAATCATCCAAAGCTGGGGCTTATCACACCAGAAGATTTTATAGGTTTTGCTGAGTCCAATGGCTGGGTAAGGACCATTGACACTTGGGTTATTAAGAAAACATTCCAATATCTCTCAGAGACAGGCCTCACCGATGAATTTAGATTTCATATAAATGTTTCATCTATGAGTTTCACTTCTGAAACATTCGCTGAAACAATTTGCAATTTAGCCAGTGCCTATAATATAAGGCGGTCTATGATTGTAATAGAGGTGGCGGAAAACAATAGTTATGAAGCCCCTGTGGAAGACCTTGTCAAGTTGCGAAATGAAGGATTCTTGTTGGCGATTGATGATTTTGGTAAGGGGTATGCCTCGTTTCAGCGCTTAAGAGAGAACAGATATGACTATATAAAAATAGATGGATCATTTATACAAAATATCGATAAGAGCATTGATGCTGTGATGATTCTAAATGGTATAATTAGTCTTTCGAACACCCTCAATATTAACGTCATTATTGAAGGGGTAGAAAAGTATGAACAAATGGCATTTGCAAAGGACAAGGCCTGCTATTCTGTACAAGGTTTTCTTTTTGACAAACCTTACAATATCGAAAATGTGCCCATGAATATACTGTCAGTCCAGCAAAAAGTACAAATGTACAGTCAGGAAAAGCGGTATTCACATAAGAGGTTAAAGGCCAATAATAATGGTGGTCACTTAAACATACAAGTGCTTGATGAAAATTTCAATTTTGTAATTATGAGTGATTTGCTTTCGAGCTATTTACACTATGATTTAAATGAAATTGAAAGAATCAATTTCATGGAAGTTGTGGGACCATCCTATCAGGATATGACCAAGCAACTCTTTCATAATGCCAAAACTGGAGATCCCACACCTGCAATTTTTATAATGCTTCTTGGTGCAGGCGGGGTCCATGTTGGTTGTATAGTCATAGCTGAATACGATAATTTTGAAAATCAGTTCAGAGTTTTTATTGAACTGGCTGAAAGCCTTGAAGAATCTGAAATGAAACTACTGGGTCTGAGTTCAAATTATTTGGAAGCCTTCAATGAAGCACCAGTTGGTATTATACTTCTTTCAGATGATTTTAGAATTTTAAAATGGAACAGACAATCGTCTGAGATTTTTGGCTATATGCCTTACGAAGTGGAAAAGAAAAATTTGATCAAGCTTGTGTCCATTGATAAAGACCTTATGAAAATGAATCGTGTTCTTGGAGATGTTCAAGAAAAATGCAAGCAAAGATCTAATCCTTAAGAATGTTACAAAATCAAATAGAACCATATTTTGCAGGTGGATGATAAAACATATTCATGACAGCTATGAGAGTCGTCACTTCTATGTGTGTATGGTTAGTGATATTACAGAAGATTTGAATAAAAAGTAAAAAACTTAGAAAATTGAACACAGCCTAGATCAAAGTGAATCTATGATAATCATCACCAATGCAGAGGGGATTGTTGAGTATGTCAATGACCGATATCAAGAGCTTACAGGTATAAAAAAAAGAGGATATTCTACATCAGCACTGGATGACAATTATTTCAGGAGAACAGCCCCATGATTTTGGAAAGTCCATATATGATTGTGTGTCAAATGGTCTTGTTTGGCAAGGGGAAGTGCATTTGAGAAAGAGATCAAATGAATATTTCTGGACAAGTGGTTCTGTCTTTCCTGTTAATGAAGATGGTCAAAATGCAGGCTATGTTTGCCTGCTTAAAGATGTAACAGAAGAAAAAGAGCTAATGGAAGCCAATAAACATTATCGTGAAAAGGTGGCGGAACAAGAGAAAGTGGCCACACTTGGTTATTTGACTTCAGGCATAATGCATGAAATCAATAGTCCCCTATCCTATGTGCGCACAAACGTGGAATATCTTGAGACGGTCTTGTCAGAATTGAAGGGGGATTCGATTGATGTTGACGACTTTAAAGAGACCATAGCAGATTGTCTTGTGGGTTTAAAGCAAATATCAGAAATCACCAGTAGCATGAAAAAACACCTCTATAAAAGAGAAGAGAATGAAAAGGCTTCAGTGGATATTATTGAAGAACTTCGAACAGTCCTGTTATTAACGAAGAATGAGTATAAGTATAATGCAAATATCCAGCTTCAGTACAATGAAGATGAGAAAGTATATATAGTTGGAAATGCTTCTAGCTAAGGCAAGTTTTTATGAACTTAATCATAAATGCATCCCACGCGATTGCAGACAAGCATATATCAAGACTTGGGAAACTGAAAATAGGCATTGAAGAAAAAGAGGCGCATGTTCTCATTACATTTGCGGATAACGGCAAAGGCATTAAACCACAAAACATCGAAAGTATTTTTGAACCTTTTTTTACAACAAAATCAGAAGGTGTTGGAACTGGACTTGGACTCAGTATCAGTAAAAGCATTATAGAAGAAGAACACAGTGGCTTGCTAAAGTGTTCATCTGTTGAAGGAGAAGGCACAACTTTTACAATCGAACTGCCCAAAGAAGATACCAATAAGTGAGCGACTAAAATAATAATATTTGAGAATGTGGTTCTGTAATTTTGCAAGTGTCTGAATTAAAAGAAAAACTAAAAATTAGAGTTTTAAATT
>LQAG01000466.1_pt1 | contig 10506 bp, 17 predicted proteins | sample 1535801 | NCBI WGS metagenome assembly LQAG01 (sample SAMN04331584, study PRJNA305678) | bioreactor metagenome | isolation source: bioreactor_3 inoculated with Wadden Sea sediment 1st replicate of a... | place: Germany:Bremen | reverse complement strand
TTTGACACGGTATCGTCGGTGGTCATTTTCACGGGATACGCCATTCCCGGGTGGGTGGCCGGGGTGCTGATGCTGGTACTGTTCGCGTCCCACTGGGATCTGTTCCCTTTAGGGGGCCTGGTGTCGGACCGAATCGAGCAGATGGGAATGGCCGACCGGGTCCTGACCTGCAGCACACGGTCCTGCTCTGTTTGCCTATGTGATCGGATCGTCACGGTCATGACCTGTTAATGAAAACACGCTCATGGACAACCTGGCCGCTGATTACGTACGCACGGCCATTGCCAAGGGATTGTCTTTGAAAACGCGGTGTTCCGCCATGCCATGCGCAACAGCCTGATCCCTATTGCCACCAGTTTCGGCAACAACATCTCCATTCTGCTCATGGGATCGTTTCTGATCGAAAAAGTGTTCAATATTGACGGTATGGGCCTTTTGGGCTATGAATCCGTGGTGGACCGGGACTATCCCGTGGTCATGGGCATCCTGGTCATCTCTTCCCTGTTGTTTATGGTCGGTAATATCTTAAGCGACCTGTGCGTGGCCTTTGTGGATCCCCGGGTGCGGTTCAAATGAGACGGATTTCCCTCAATCCGGTGACCCGGCGCAAGCTCAAGCGGTTTGTGTCTATCCGCCGGGGGTTCTGGTCGTTTGTCATTATCTTTAGCCTGATCGTGTTCTCCTTTGCCGCGGAACTGTTCATCAATTCCCGGGCTCTGGTGGTCCGGTATCAGGCTCTTGGTACTTCCCCACCTATGGCGACATGATTCCCGGCTCCGCCTTTGGCCTGGATTATCAGTATGAAACCGAATACCGGGAACTCAAACAGGTCTTTAAACAGGCCGGGCAGGGGAATTTTGTGATCCTGCCGCCCGTGCCGTACAACGCGTATGAAAACGACCTGCGACTCAATGAGTACCCGCCGTTTCCCCCCTCGTTCAAAGACCGGCATTTTCTGGGCACCGACAATGTGGGCAGGGACATTCTGGCCCGGCTGGTCTACGGGTTCCGGACCGCCATTCTTTTTTCCTTCTTTCTGCTGCTGATCAACTATACCATCGGGATTTTCATCGGATGTGCCATGGGGTATTTCGGAGGGAAGTTCGACCTGTTTTTTCAGCGCGTCATCGAAATCTGGTCCAATATTCCGTTTCTGTACGTCATCATCATCGTCTCCTCGATCCTGGTGCCCAGTTTCATGATTCTTTTGCTGATCATGGCTTTTTTCGGATGGATCGGCATCACCTGGGTCATGCGCACCATGACTTACAAGGAAAAGGAAAGAGAATACATCCTGGCGGTTCGAAGCCTGGGGGCCTCCCATTTCCGTATCATTTTCCGGCATATCATTCCCAACACCATCTCCGTGATCGTGACCTATGCGCCGTTTGCCATTTCCAGCGGGATCGTGGCCCTGACTTCCCTGGACTACCTGGGATTCGGCCTGCCTGCGCCCACACCCTCCTGGGGAGAGCTTCTTTCCCAGGGATGGCAGAACATGGAAGCCTGGTGGATCTCCGCGTCCGTGGTCGGCGCCTTGGTGGTGACGCTCATGGCCGTCACCTTTACCGGCGAAGGAATCCGGGAAGCGTTTGATCCCAGGCAGCACACCATCTACGAATGATCAGCATTTCAAGGCCTTATTGAGATCCTCGTCCGGGGTGATCCGGGTGTTCAGAAATCTTGGTTCGATATAAACGGGTGTGGGCTCCGGATCATGGATGAGGGACAGGCATCATTTTCTGCTTCCCGCAGTTCGTCGACACTCCGGTCGTCATGGGGTGGGGAATTCGGCCATCAGCAGGTTAAATGTCAATACACCTTACGGCGGGAGAATCCCCTTCCAAGGACGTTGAAGGTGTTTTCCGTGATCATGAAGGCCTCGGGATCGATACTGAATGTGATCTCCTCAATGCGTTTGATCTGGTAGGTGTTGGCTACGGTGAGCAGCACTTCCCTGTCTTTGCCGGTGTAGGCCCCCGGCCCTTAAGAAAGGTGGCGCCCCGCTGCAGTTTATTCATGATCTCATCGGCAATGGCCGGCAGATTTTTGGAAATAATCAAGATCATCTTGCGCTGGTTGAACAGGCCCATGCAGTATTCAATGGCCTGGGAAGCGATATAGGAGGTGGCCATGGAATATAAAATGATGTCTGTGTCCAGATATCCGAAACTCCCGCAAACAGCACAAAGTTGAACATGAAATTATAGGTGCCGATGCGCAGGCTGAACTTCTGGTTGAGCAGAATGGAAATGATGTCGTTGCCCCCGCCGGACCCCAGGGATCGAAAAACGATGCCTGACCCGGCCCCCACCAGTGTCCCCCCCGGCCAGGGCCGCCAGCCAGGGGTCGGTGATGTCGAACGAGAAATTCACGAAATCCATGAACAGCGTAAGGATTCCGGCCCCGTACAGACTGTAGTAAAGAAACCGTTTGCTAATGAACTTCCATCCGATGATGAACACAGGCACGTTCAGAATCAGATACCAGATGCCCGGGGTCAGGATGTCCGATCCGTAGTAGCACAGCAGGCCCAGACCGGAAAATCCGCCCGTGATCATGCCGTGGGGAATGATCGCCGCCTTGATGCCCACGGCCACAATCACGCTGCCCAGGGTGATGAGAAACAGGTTCCAGGGAATGGAATAGACAATATTGGTATTTGACTTCATGGGATCTTCCTCGAAGAAATTTGCTTTGAAATAGTGCTGACAAGACATTAATAATACGATCAGATCCCGTAAAACGCAAGAAAAATCTAATTGCCCGCCCGCCCCCCAACACTGTCCAGCCCTTCAACACTGTCCAGCTCCCCGGGGTATCCGGTGACCGGACCGTCGGATGACGTCATTCCGGGCCGGGCACCTGGTACTCCGGGGGGGCGGGCCCAGGCCCGCTATTTCTGGTGGTCATCCATTTTATGCAGTTCCCGCAGAATTCCTAAAGCCGACTGCCCGAATGCCAAGGACTGGATTTTTTTCATGCGCTGGGTATCGTTTTCAAACTTTTTTTTCAGCCGGGATTCATAGGCTTCTTTAATGCACTCTACCAGCTTGTCGAATCCGCAGGGCTTTTCCAGTACTTTGAACGCTCCCAGTTTGGTGCATGCCACGGCCGTGTCAATGGTGGCATGGCCCGATAAAATAATGACTTCCAGAAACCGGTGGCTCTGCTTCAGGGTTTCCAGCAGCTGGACCCCGTCAATGCCCGGCATTTGCAGATCCACCACTGCCACGTCAAACCGGGCTTTTTGGCCACCTTGATGGCGTCCTCCCCGTTGGTCGCCGGGGTGATGTCAAAAAATTTGAGTTTTAATCGTTCGGTCAGGGCGTTGAGAAATTTTTCCTCGTCATCCACCAGTAACAGATGAATTTTTCAGTCTCGGTCATGGCTGCCTCCAAAATTGATATGGGTTGGGTATTGTGGCTGCTTTTTCGGGTTGCTTTTGGGCTTTTTCCATTTTTCCGGCTGCACGGGGCACCGGTCACCCGCCGGCAAATTTGTGCCTCAGGTCATTGTTTTCTCTTGGAAGGGTCAGTGCCAGTCCGGTGTCGGTCCTTGTGAATGACGCATCAAGGAGATCTGCCACATCTGCGGTCCTGGAATCCGGAAAATCATTCAAATCAGCCTGCCGGTCATGGGAAAAGATCACGGTAACCAGGGACGTTTCTGACTCACGCAGGGTCAGGGTCAGTTCAGAACCGGTGTCCAGGGCCCGGTAAAGAGTGCTCAAGGTCCGGTATACCAGGGTCTGGAGCAGAAACGGACTGGTGTCGATGGAGATCTCTTTGCCGGAGGGCTCCAGCTTTGTTTTTTGGCAAAACTCAAAACCCGGTCAGTTTGACAGCCAAAGCCAGGGTATCATGGACGGCGGTTTCTTTGACCGGGTCATCCACACTGTGGGCAAACTGGTTCATCTGGCGGATGGTGTCAAACCCCCGCTCAATCTCCTCGGCAATGCTGTTGCTGCAGTTTTCCAGCAAAGACAGATCAAATGCCTGGCCCTGCTTGGACAGCTGGGTCAGGTCGTTCAAAACCCGGCGGTTTCGGAAATAATGGCAAAAATGTTTTTCAGTTCGTGGGAAATGCTGGCATTCACGGATCCGAAAATTGAAGTCCCTGTTTGTGGATCAGGTCGCTGGCGTGTGATGTCATGGTTGATGTCCCCTGTATTATTGGTCCGGATTAAGCCGCTGCCGGATGGTATCGATGAGCGTGTCGATGTTCAGCGGTTTGGCCAGAAAAATATCATCGGATTGATCCGGTATCCCGTTTTGGTCGATGGTGCCGTGTCCGGTAACAAAATGAACCGGATGTCCGGCAGCGTTTCCAGCAGTTTCCGTTTCAGGGTAAAGCCGCTCATCCCGGCATTTTCATGTCCAGCACCGCAATGTCGTACCGGGTTTGAGCCGCTTTTTCCAGGGCCTGGGCCCCGGAGTAGGCCACATCCGCGTCCAGCCCCGCAGCGACAGTCGTCTGGCCAGCATATTGATGAATTTGGTTTCGTCATCCACTAGAATAATTTTCATGCGTTACCCTCTTTTCGGAGCTTGACCGGCAGGATCACAGTGAAAATGGTACCGATGTCTTCACTGCTCTCCACCCGGACGGTTCCCTGGAGTTTTTTGACCAGACCGTAGGTGATGGACAGACCCAGGCCGGTTCCCATTTTGTCTTTTTTGGTACTGAAAAACGGTTCATGAATCCGTTTGAGATTTTCTTCGGGAATCCCGCAGCCCGTGTCGCTGATCTCGATGCCGATCTTGTTCGGTGGCAGGTGCGACACCTTGATATCCAGGCATCCGTTGGCTTCGATGGCCTGGAACGCGTTGTTGATCAGGTTGAGCAGGATCTGCTGAAGCTTGCCCCGGTCAGTCTCGATGGCCGGGACGTTCGGGGAAATGGCCGTGGTGACGTTAATGCCTTTGTACTCGGTTTCCTTTTTGTGAAACTTAAGATCCCGGTGATCAGTTTTTCCACATTTACCGAAGAGATCCGGACATCGAACTGCCTTACAAACCCCAGCAGCTGGCTGGTGATGGTGCCGCACCGGGCTACGGCCTCCAGGATGTCGTCCAAAAGCTCGGAGATCTCCTGATCGCTGCGGTGTTCATCCGGGAACTGATACAGGTCCTTGAGATAGCCTGCGGTTTCATTGATCAACGCCAGGGGGTTGTTGATTTCATGGGCGATGCCGGCAGACAGCTGACCGATGCAGGCCAGTTGCTGGCTCTGTTCCATTTTCAGCATGGTTTCCGCTTTGGCCTGGTCCGCCAGATACAGCTGGTTCACCATGAATGTGGACACCAGGGTGATAATCACCATCATCACCAGGCAGCACAGGCCGATGATCCAGTTGAATGTCTTGCCCAGGTTCAGCCAGGTGCCCATGACATCGGATTGTGAACCATCAGAATGAACGGGGTGGTGACCGCTTCGGTGGCGATATAGGAATATCCCGTGATATAGGCGTTTTTCCGCGATGTTCCGGCCGGATCACCTGGGTGGTGTCTGAAAACGGGGGCACTTTCAGCGGGGCCGGCGTGAATATCTTCCCATACCTTGCAGAAGGGGTCTGGAGGATCCCAGCCCGGTTCATCAGAAAAATATCGGTGTGGATATTGGTTTTATAGGAGGTCAGCATGCTCATGAGCCGCTGGGTGTCCAGGGTGGCCCTGAGAATGAAATGCCGGCCGTATGCGGTCTGGGATCTGACTGCAATGATGATATGGGGATATCCCGGTATCCGGTGAACACCTCGCTGATGAAGTTGTCCTTTTCAATGCTCTGGAGGAACCATGGCTGGTTTTTATAATTTTTCCCTTCCAGGTTGAAGGGTCCGGCATAGGCGATCTGGTTGCCGTCTTCATCAATGATGCTCAAATCGGTGAATCCCCCGAATCCCAGTTTGAGGTTGCCCAGGATTTTAGCCAGGTGTTCGTTATCGATCAGTGAATAATAGGGCAGTTCGTTCACAACAAACCGCAGAGCGTTCAACCGTTCTTCCAGAAAAAACCGCATGGATCGCTTGGCATTGGAGGTGACCCGGTCGGTCTGGAGCACCAGTTCCGAATCCACGGATTTCTGGATCAGCTGGTGGTTGATCACGGTGGTGAAAACCAGGGGCGCCAGGGAGGTGACAGCCAGAATCATGATGCTGATGATCCAGATGCGGGGATAGTTTGAAATGGTCTGAAACGTTGCCAGATGGACATTGGGCCGGTGAAAGAGAAATTCAAGCCATCCCTGGTTCCTTATAATCAGCGGTCGCCGGTTCATGTGCCTTCCCCCCGGGCGTGGTTTAGTAAAGTAGTCAGTTTATCAATGTTCACGGGTTTATGAATGAATTCGGACGCCCCTTTTGCCAGGCACGCGGTTTCATCCTCCCGGGTGCCGTGTCCGGTAATGATAAACACCGGGACGGCCGGATCGATCTCCTTGATGGCTGCCAGTACTTCAGTACCATAGATGTCAGGCAGTTTCAAATCCAGCAGAATCAGGGTGACGGCGCCGGGGTGGGCCTTGATCCATTCCAGTCCGGATCGCCCGTCATAACAGGCATGACAGGTGATCCCCCGAAGCGACAGGCGCCGGCCCAGCATGTCGGCAAATTTTTTTTCATCATCAATGATCAGAATCTCAATGTGTTTCATAAAATGTAAATTTTTCGATTGACTGTTTTAAAAATTTTAAATTTATATCACAATATAAAGTTTTTTGTTGCATTTGTAAACACTAAAAAGCATTAAAAATTAAAAAAATTAAACACAGAAGCCCGAGGGGGAATGACACAACACCATCCCCCTCCCCGAAACGTCAGATCCATGATTGAAAGAACAACTTTTAACGGTTTAACAAGGACCCGATTATGGCACTTTTCAAAAAAATCAAAAAAAAGCACCGGCACAGGTAAACGATCAAACGGCTGCTGCACCGGATCAGGATGACGGCGCCGGCCGGGCCGTTTCAGAATCTGAAAACGAATGCTGGAAACGCATTGCCGTTGCCACCTATGAAAGCCGGTTTCCCGAAAAAATGGCGGCCTATGCCCTGGAGATGGCAAAGCGGATGGGGTGCGGCATCATTGCCGTGAACTGCGCCAATCTCACCCATGACATCACAAAATTTTTTCAAATGCCCATGATGTGGCATTTGACGAGTTCAGGAAAAACTCCGATCGAAATGCCGGGGGATTCCGGGCCAAAGCGGAAGAAATGGGGCTGGAATTTTTTCATACCGTTCATTTTTCCAATATCGACAATGCCGTGTCTGCCGTGATCAAGGAATATGGCAACCCTGAATTCATCATCACGGAAAATCCGGCCGGCATGGCCAAGGCCGTGGCCAAAGCAAAGCAGGGGAAGCACGAGATCCGCATCCTGCTGGTGGATGACAACCCCAAGTTTCTCAATGCTGTGGCGGACCGGATCCGGCTGCAGGGGTATGAACCCCTCACCGCCCTGAACGGAAAACAAGCCCTGGAAATTATGACGTCCCAGACGTTTCAGCTGGCCATTATCGACCAGCGGCTGCCGGACATGGACGGCCTGGATCTCATCGCCAAACTCAAGGAAAAAGATGCCGCCCTTGCAAGTACGCTTCTGACCGGCCACGGGGATTCCAAGCTCAGGGAAGCCACCGAAGCCTGGAATCCGTGTATTTTGAAAAAGAGGATATGGGCAGCTTCTGGGGGTTTTTCAGAAAGTTTTTAAGTTCCCTGGGCTCCTCGGAAGAGAAAAAGCCGGCCCTGGCCCGGACATTTTGCGTGTATTCCATAGATTAAGGAGGAAATAATGAGTTTCAGGTTCATTTTCAGCATTGTGCTGATTGGCGGAATCGCGGCACTCTGTTTTGTTTTCCGGAACAAGAAATAGCAGGCGTGTGCCTAAACGGGCTGACCGATTTGATCAAAATTTTTGAACGGAGAATTAGTTGAATGACACCGGATATGATATTGACGATGATCGTGCTTGTTTTTGTGATCTGTTTTGTTTGTCTTTGAATGGGTAAGGGTGGATGTCGTGGGCATCATGATGATGGTGCTTTTGCCGCTGATGGGATTGGTGAGCGCCAAAGATGCATTTTCAGGGCTTTCCAGTAACGCGGTCTGTTCCATTATCGCTGTGATCATCATCGGCGCGGGTCTGGACAAGACCGGGGTGATGAACAAAGTGGCCAAGCCGATCATGGCCCTGGCCGGCAGGAGTGAAAACAAGATCATCCTGTTCATTGCCGGGACTGTGGCCGTGATTTCCAGCATGATGCAGAACATCGGGGCGGCCGCCCTGTTTCTGCCCGTGACCCAGCGGATTTCCAAACGCATGGGCATTCCCACCTCCCGGGTGCTCATGCCCATGGCGTTTTGTGCCATCATCGGCGGAACCATCACTCTGGTCGGTGCCAGTCCCACCATTTTGTTAAACGACCTGATGGTGGTCGGCGGGGAAAAACTGGCACCTTTCGGCCTGTTCACCCAGACCCCCATCGGCCTGTGTCTGGTGGCTTCGGCCCTGATCTATTTCATTGTGTTCGGCCGGTTTATCCTGCCTGCCAAGTCGGGTGAATTCAACCGGGGGGCCTCGGATATGCTGACTTCCGAATACCAGGGCGTCAAAAGCATCGTTGAGCTGCATGTGCCGGAAACCGGGAAGACCGGCACCCTGGAAGATCTGACCATCCGGGCAAAATTCCTGGTCACGGTGATCGGCATCAGTTCTTCAAACGGCAGAACCATCAATCAGGTGCCCCGCAGCCATGAAAGTGTTTCCCCCAACCTGTGACGTGGCCGTGGCAGGCAAATGGGAAAACATTGAAAACTGGCCCAGGAATACGGCTGGCAGATCAAGGACTCCCTGGAGACCTTTGCCGACACCCTGGCCAACACCAATGCCGGTGTGGCCGAGGCCGTGGTCTCCCCCGGTCCGACCTGATCGGCAAACATTGAACGAAATCCGGTTCAAAGACCATTACCAGCTCAATCCCCTGGTACTGTTCAAGGGAAACAAGAAAATCTACAGCGGCCTGACCTTCCATCCCCTGAGCCAGGGGACACCCTGCTGCTCCAGGCCCCTGGGACCGGTTCCATATTCTGAACAACAAGCCCAAACCCCGGTCACTGGTGTTTGCATCTCCTCTGGAAGGCGAGATTCTGCGGCCCCAGAAAGCGGTCCTGGCCGTGTGCTGGCTGGCCATCGCCCTGGTCCAGATCGTGTTTTTCAACACCCCCCTGGCCGTAGCGCTGATGTCCGGGGCCCTGGGCATGATCATCACAGGGGTCTTGACCGTGGACGAAGCCTATTCTTCAGTGGACTGGATGACCGTGTTTCTTTTGGGCGGGCTGATTCCTTTGGGAATTGCCTTTGAAAAAGCGGCACAGCCGCGTTTATCGCCGAAGGGGTCCTGGGCCTGGTGGGCACCCCGGCCCCGATTGTGCTTTTGGCCGTGATCGGGATCATGACCACGTTTTTCACCCTGGTGATCTCCAATGTGGGCGCCACGGTCCTGCTGGTGCCGCTGTGCATGAACATGGCCATGATGGCCGGCGCAGACCCAAGAATGGCGGCCCTGGTGGTGGGGCTGTCCGCGTCCAACAGTTTTGTTTACCCACCCATCAGGTCAATGCCTGGTGATGCGGCCCGGCGGATACCGGACCGTGGATTATGCCAGAGCCGGGGTCGTCATGACCGTGATTTTTCTTTGCGTCGAACTGTTGATGATCTATCTGTTTTATGGCATATGATTTCATACGGGGTCAGGCCTGCGTTATTGCACTTATTTGCGGGGTCGGTCTTATGAAGTCAGGCTGGCTTTATTGGGGTTGTGATCTTAAAAATCTCACGGGTTCCGGCCCGGGTCATGGCACGTTTGAACTTGAAAGTTTTGCGGGATCCGGCTGGGGTCATTGCCCGTCCGGCCTTGAAAAAAAACTGATTTCGATGAGATTCCGTAAAACGGGCAAAACCCGGTTTGCCCTGTTAATCGATCCGGATGTCCACCGGTTTGCCCTGTTGATAAAGGCGGACGTCCGGAAGATGAAGGTTTACTCGGTCCGGATTGACTGAAATGTCTTGACGCTGACAGGAGCGGTGATTTACATATACGTAAAATAAATGACAGATATTAAAAACATATCCTTCTGGTGGATGACGAGGAACGGCTGCTTAATTCCATGGCCCAGCGGATCGCGCTGTTGGGCCACGATCCCGTCAAAGCCACCTCCGGACTTAAGGCCCTGGAACTGGCGAGAACCACCCGGTTCGACCTGGCTATCGTGGACCTGAAAATGCCGGACATGGACGGGCTGGTCACCATCACCAAGCTAAAGGAACTGGATCCGGACCTCAGAACCGTGCTGCTCACAGGCTATGGCAGTGACAAGACCCGGCAGGCCACCGAAGCCCTGGGCGCCATATATTTTGAAAAGATGCCATGGCAGGATTGTGGGATGTGATCCGCCAGTCCGGAGGAGAGGGAAATGTCGTTTGTCATCCATTCCCCCGCAGCTGA
>LQAG01000465.1_pt1 | contig 10534 bp, 9 predicted proteins | sample 1535801 | NCBI WGS metagenome assembly LQAG01 (sample SAMN04331584, study PRJNA305678) | bioreactor metagenome | isolation source: bioreactor_3 inoculated with Wadden Sea sediment 1st replicate of a... | place: Germany:Bremen | reverse complement strand
CAAGCTGGGGCTGGCCCATCGGTTCGGTACGCTGGACCTGGGAAAACAATCTGAATTCATTTATATGGATCCCGGGGTGTCTGTCCGGGATCAGGTGTTGGAAAAGGCGGTCTGTTATGGAACCTGTTAGTCTTCGTATGGGAAGAATCAGCTATATCAACGCCTCTCCGGTGTATTACGGCCTGGACCACGGCCTGGCCCCATCATGGCTGAGGCTGGTGACCGATGTGCCGGCTGCGTTGAACCGGCAGATTCTTCAGGGAGACGTGGACATCAGTCCGATATCTGCGGCTCATTATGCCGTGAACCATCAATCACTGCTTTTGCTGCCGGATCTGTCCATCTCCTGCCACGGCCCGGTGATGAGTGTGCTGTGCGCGTCAAACGTCCCTCTGGACAGCCTTGGCGGAAAAACCGTGATGTTGACAAAAGAGTCTGCCACGGCCGCTTCGTTTCTGAAGATGATTTTCGCTCAACGGGGAGTGACTCCGGCATTTGTGAGCGGATCTGTGGGAAATATAGATCAAATTCCATCTGATGTAGAGGCTGTCCTGGTGATCGGAGATGCCGCACTAACCCAGCCTTGGGCCCAGCGATTTTCTTACTGCTTTGACCTGGGCGAAATCTGGTATGACATGACCGGAATGCCCTTCGTGTTTGCCGTTTGGGCCGTGCGAAAAGAGATTGCGGCCGAACATCCGAAAGCCGTGACCCGGGCTCTGGAACTGCTGTGGGCCAGCCGGGAATCCGGATACAGCCATCTGGATACCGTCATTGCCGCCGGCCAAGCCAAGCTGGGGACTTCCGGGGGCTTTGATCGAAAAATATTACCAGCACCTGTTCTGTGATTTGGATGCCTCGAAAATAGAAGCCATGACCCGGTTTTTGATATCCTGAGCCGGGAAAAATTCTGACATATCCGGTGGAAGTGACCTTTTTTCACCCGGTATGATCGGGATTTGCTCTACTGAATATTCAAGATCACTTTCTCCACCATGGTTCTCTTTTTCAACACCTTTCCGTCCTGATTCAGCAGAAACTGTGTCAGGACTCCCAGCGCACCGTAACAGTATAAAATTTTTAAAGGGGAAGAACGAAAAATCAGCCAGGGTATTGTGGCCACTGCCAAATCAAGTTTCGTCCAGGACAGTTAAAACGGGTTGTTTTATGAGACTCCGGTGGTATTAAACACCCTCCTTTTTGGATTAATTGGTGTTAATTCCAGCGAATATATGATTACTCTTATTTTTGACAAAGTGTCAACTCAAGTTCGTTTTCGGGCGCTTATACATATAATCTTTGAATGAGACACGGTATAAAAGGCTGTAGAGTGCCGGTATAAAAAGCAGCGTGATAATGGTTGAGAATAAAAGTCCCACCATGATGGCCACGGCCAACGGTTCCCATATGGGGCCACCGCCCAGGTACAGGGGGATGAGACCCAGGGTCGTGGTAAATGTTGTTAACAGAATCGGGCGAAAACGCTGTCCGCACGCCTCGAAGATGGCCTCCTGTGCCGGGCGGCCGAAAGTTTTTTGCTCTATCTCGATGCGGTCGATAAGTACAATGGCGTTATTGATTACGATGCCTGCCAATGAGATCACCCCTAAAAAACCCATAAAGCCGAAGTAGCTGTCCAGCCCGATCAATCCGATCACCACGCCGATGACACCCAAGGGCACGGTGGATAATACCATAAACGTCTTACGGAGAGAGTTAAATTGAGTGATGAGCAGCATTAAAATAATAAAGCCGGACATGGGTAATCGGGCGATGACCGCTCCCATGTTTTCATTGGTCTCCTCCTGCTCTCCGCCCATTTCATAGGTGTAATCTGTCGGCCAGGATTGGGTTGCTTCGGTCAGCCAGGTTTCGATTTGATCAATCACTTCCTGGGCCGTGACATTGGCGGTAATATACGATTTGACCGTGATCGTGCGCTTTAAGTCGCGGCGGACAATTTTGGCGTAATCCCATTGCGGTTTAATTTCAGCCACCTGGGACAGCGGCACCACCTGCCCGGAGAATTGAGCGTAAATATTGGTGTTTTCAATGGAGGCGATTGTTTGGGTCATAGAATCCGCAGAGCGCATAATAATGGCGAGGCTGTCGGTTCCTTTTCGAAAAACACCGGCTTCGACACCACTCAGCACTGTTTGCAAACTGGTGGCAATATCACTGTTGGTGACTCCCGCGCTTTGCGCTTTGGCCTGATCAATGTCAATGGCAAACTTCATCAACTTGGGCCCCCAGTCGTCGCTGATATTCCGGGTGCCTGGAATTTCTCTGAGGCGGGATTTCACCTGGGCGGCCAATTGGAATAACTGATCTGGAGATTCGCCTTGGATACGGATTTCAACGGGTGTTCCGCCACCTCCTTGGTTCAGACGGTTGGCCCGGATATCGGCATCGGGGAACTGCTGAAAACAGAAAGAGGAGAGGTTGTCGATGACCATTTGGTTGTCATCGCCATGGGAAGTGTTGATCAGCATGTGGGCATAGCTGGAGTTGGCTTCATCGGCGGTGTACCCCAGATCGTAGGATTGAGGCCCTTCGCCGATATAGGCCGACCAGTCGACCACACCGTGTTGCCGTTCCGGGTTGACCAATAACTCCTTGCGGATATAAGCGTCGATCGCTTCGGTGACACTTTGGGTCGTTTCAATTTTGCTTCCCAAGGGAGGTTGATATCAAGCGTAATCAGATTGCGATCGCTGTCCGGGAAAAAGATAAATGGAACCAGGCCGAAGCCTTTGAGTGAAAGGACGAAGAGGAGGAGCATTCCGATGACAAAATCAGCCGGATTCTCAATGCCAGAGGCAATACCTTTAGATAAACGTCACGCAGCCGGTCAAAAATAGACTGTTTTTGGAAGTTGTTTCTTTGATTTGAATGAAGTGATAGCCCAAAAGAGGGATGACGGTTAGCGCGAGAATCCAGGAGGAGAGCAGTGCCAAACTGATCACCACAAAAAGGGGGCCGACTATGTCGCCCATATCGGTTTCAGCCAAATAGAATGCTAAAAAGGCTGCTGAGGTGGTTAAGGTGGAGATGAGCAACGGGATCCCCAATTCGTCGGTGGTGGCACTAGCTGCGGCCATCCGGCTTTCCTCCGCCTGGAGTTTGACCAGCATCGACTCGGATACCACAATGCCGTTATCCACCATCATTCCCAAAGCCATGATCAACGCTGCCAGGGTTACCTGATTGAGCCCCATGTCGACAACACCCATGAGCAGCAAGGTCATGATGGTCACCATGGGAATCAGGGCGGCCACTACCAATCCGGTCCGGAGGCCCAAAAACACCAGCATCACCAAAAGGACCACCGTGATACTTTGAATCAGATTGCCGGTAAAGTCGTTGATGCTTTTTGGACATGGACGTCCAGAGAGGCCAGACGGATGGCTTCCATTCCCAATGGTAACGTTTGATTATAATAGGCGATCCGATCATCGACCATCTTGCCCATAGTGACAATATTGGCGCCTTTTTTTAACGAGATGGAGAGCGCTACCGCTCGCTTCCCATTGACCCGAACCAGGGCTTGAGGGGGTGAAATCGGTGCTTGCCGAATGGTGGTTATATCACCTAAAAAGAGTGTCCGGCCCTCATTTCCCACCGGAATCAGGAGGCGGGCCAGGTCATCCAGCCCTTCGAAATTACCGGAGGGTTCCAAGACCAGCCGTTTATCGTCAACGGAGACTTCTCCGCCAGAGTCGAGGATGTTGGTGGCCTGAATCTGCTGTTGCAGTTTGCCGACGGTGAGACCATACTCACCTAAACGAACCGGATCAAATTCAACAAGGATCTGCTGTTCCTGGATGCCGTTGAGTTCCACTTTGGCTGAGTCGGGCAGGGTAATAAGATCGTCCCGGAGCTTTTTGGCGGTCTGTTCCAGTTCCTCATCAGAAAATCATTGGATAAGAGTCCCACCATCACCCCGTAGACAACGCCTACATCATCGTCATTTAGATCGGGAATCACGCCGTCGGGAAGGTTTTGCATACCTTCCAGCTTACGCCTCAGGCTGTCCCATACATCCTGCAGCTCTTCGGGTTTGACTTCGTCTTTTAACGTGACGGTCACCACAGACAATCCGGTTCGCGATTGGCTGGTGACCTTTTTAACTTCCGGCAGTTCCTGAACGGTCTCTTCAATATTTTTCGATACCAACTGCTCAATCCGCTCCGGGTTGGCGCCGGGAAAATCGCTGACAATGGTGGCGACTCGTACGGTATAGGGCGGCATATCATCCCGTGAGAGATTTCCATATGTGGTGATACCATTATGATCACGACGACCATCAGGGCGAAGGTGACCCGGTCTCTTTTGATGCGATTTTAGTAAGATTCATTGTCTTCGTTTCTATGAAGTGGTGGTAAAAGGCGTGAAGTCGCCGAATTACAATTTAACAATCATATCTTCCGCAAGCATTTGCAGACCGGATGTGGCCACGATTTCACCCGCATGGATTCCGGTTTTAACCTTAAATCCTTTGGTGGTGAGTTCTCCCAGCGTTACCATGCGCCGTTTTGCGACTCCCCGGCTCTCCGAGTTTTTCTCGATGACATACACAAAGTTTCCTTGAGTGTCCTCACCAACGGCCGTTGCGGGTAAGAAAATTTGTTCCTTTCCGGCGGGGTCGCCGTTGTCAAAGTGAAAAGTGGCGTTGGCTGCCATGCCGGGCCGAAGGGTGGGCGATGATTCGTTCAATTGGATGACCACCGGATAGGTGGCATCTTCGCCGGCAGCATAAGAGATCTCACTCACACTTCCTTTAAATGATTGATTGGTCAGGGTCGGAAAATTGATGGTCACGGCCATCTCCGGTTTGATCAGGGCAATATAGCGATCGGACAAATTAACTTCAATTTCAGTTTGATCGATATTGCTGATTGTCAATATCACGGTTCCGCTGCCGACCAGTTCGTTCTCATCCACCAATATACGGTTGATCACACCCTCATAAGGGGCGGTTAAAACAGCATAACCCAGTTGGTTCTTAGCTGCCTGAACCTGGCTTTGAGCCGTGGCGATTTGAGCTTCCGCCGCCTGTTTTTGAGCCAAGGCGGTTTCGAAATTCCCTCTGCCTGCTCGAATTCATTTAACGCCACACTTCCGCTTTCGTAGAGTTTTCCACCCGGGCATAGTTGGAGCGGCTGGTCTTCACATAAGTATCGGCAGCCATTGCGTTGGCTTGGGCGTTCTTTAATTGGCGACGGCGCTCTGGTATTCTACATTAAAATCGGTGGTATCGAGTCCGGCCAGGCGTTGATTCTTTGGACTTTGTCTCCGACATTGACCGGAATGGACTCTATCGTTCCGCTCACCCTGAAGCTTAAGGAGGACTCTTTCCCGGCCACAGCAGCACCGTTGAAGGTGGCATTTTGGGCATCACCGATGGCTGTAACAATGAGCGTCCGCACAGGTCTTGGCGGTTGGGTTTCGATCTTTGAGTTTTCATTTTGACACCCTACGGCAAGGATGCCGGCAAATATCAAAAGCAGGTAAAGTCTGAATGGCATAGGTCACTCCGTCGGTGTTTTCGGAAAAGCGGCATGAAATCGTTGGTAGAAAGTCGCTTTTTCTTCGGGGGTCCGCAAAAAATGAAAAGCGCCGGTCGAACGCTCGAGATTAAGAAAATCGAGAACAAACTGGTATGCGGCAATGGCGGCCCCCTGTTTTGCACTGACCAGCGCATTTTGGGCATCCAACAGCGTAATCACGGAAGTTGTTCCTTCACGGTAGGCACTTTGAGCAGGGTAAAGTTTTTTTCCGCCGCTGCATAGGCGTCTTGGGACAATTTTACTTTACGGTACGAAACATAAGCGGTTTCAAGGTTTGTGTGAACCCGCAGATGCACTTGATTGGTCAAGTCTTTTTCTCAAGTTGATGCTGCATTAATCGGCGTTTCGCCTGGGCTCTTTCGTGTTTGCGTTGCCTGCCGTCAAAGATCGGGAAACTGGCAATGGCTGACACCGACCAAGGGTGATCCTGGTAGCCGGGCGTATCGTAATGGGTATCATATTCTTGAAGCGTTTTGTCAATTTGTGCTCTTAATTGAATGTCCGGCAAATATCCGGCTCGGCGTTTTGTTTAATAGTATTCGTTTTTGAACATCAACGGTTGCGGTTGCCGCGTGTAACTCCGGCGAAAACCGGCTCGATTCCCCCACTAAAAAATCGGCAAAAATGGTGGCATCCCGATAATTGTTGATCAGGCCCAGAATTTCTTCATCGGTGATTAAGAGCGGGATCGATTGATTTGGAGAGACCTCTTCAATCTCAAACGAATCGGTCAGCGGCCGGTCGAGCAGTTGGTTCAAGTACGTTTGGGCATGGAGGATATCCCGGAAAGCGTCATTTAAAAGAATTTTGTTCTGGGCCAGCTCACTCTCCCAGCGATAAACATCGGTTGCACCGGTATATCCGACCACCTGTTTTTTACGGGCGATTGACAGGTTCTGACGAGTGACATTCAGATTGTTTTCCAAAATGTGATGATTGCTTTTCGCCTTAAGTAGGTTGATGTACCCTTCGGCCGTTGTTGCAATGGTGTCCAGCATTTGGGCCGTTTCCTGGTGACGGGCCGCTTGGGTCAGAATTTTTTGAATAGCGTAATTAGACCACGCATCATCAGCATATATCAGTTGTGACAATTGTCCGCTGAGCAGCCATGAATAAGGAGCCGGAGCACCCGGCTCCCCGTTGGCGCGGTTTTCATCCAGCCGGGTTATACTGGTCGTTGCCGTTAATTGGGGGAGTAGGGTGCCCCTGGCGATGTTGACCTCATCCATCTGGATAGATGTATTTTGTCGGGCCAATTGTAGTTTTAGATTGTTTTCCAGTGCTTCCGTAATAATTGCACGAAGGTTGACTCGTTGCTCAAGGGGGATTTTTTTTTCATCAATCAACCGAGCGGTGTCTAAAATTTCCCAACGGGGGTAGATGCCCACTTCGCGCAGAGTCTCCTCGTTAAGGACAAAGTTGTCGTCGTAAGTATCAATGGTGACTTTTAGGTCGGCGGCATCGGTTCCTTCAATGATCTTCATGACATTTAAAGCGATTCGTCTGGAAACTTGTAGAAATTGTGTGTCCGGTGCAATGGCGGCCATGGCGCCCAAGCGGACACCAGCTTCACCGAACAAGGAAAAGCTGGGCAACTTCCTCGCTTTCAGCCCGTCATAAAACCGGCGTTCCTTTCCCGGGTCGTCTTCATGAAAAATCGGGGTTAAATAGATGGCGTCTACTTCCGGGGGGATACTGTTTAACATTTCAGTAATATTATCCGGATCTCCTTCAATCAGCGTAAACTTGGCTTCGGGGTCGACCCGGAGAAGGCTGTGACCGAAAGAAGAGAAAAAATCAGCGTATACGTTGAGACTGTTGGGGGGTAATAAAACCCCTAATTGCTTGAAGTCATGTATGGATTTGAAGGTCTTGAGATCTTTGGCAACATCAAAGGGCGTTTCAATATAGGTGAAATTATGTTGCCCACTTGTTTCTTCTGTGGTGATGGGAAGTCCTTGCATTCCTCGATCTATGACAGCAACGGCAATGGACGGTTTCGGGTGATCGGCCAGTTGCCCCAAAAGGGCACTGGCACTGATGCTGAGAGCGATGACGATATCCACCTGCGGATCCTGCATCAGCCCGTCTATCTGAGATTTGATTTGTTGAAGATTCGAATGAGAGATGATGTTGCTGATCTTTACAGGATAACGGCTGCTGAGCAGCGCTTCAATCTCATCTGTGACCATGGCGGCAAAATTTTTGTCAATCGGATCTTGTAAAAAAGTGATCTGAATCGTTTGCTGCGCCATGGCCATGGAGGCAATGTGGAACTGAAATGCTATGATTAGCAGAAGCTTTTGAATCAACTTTGTTTTTTTCATGGTCCAATTCCTGAAGGTCATATGTTTCATACAAATGTATGAACACAGTACAGGTTAGGATAGAAAGATGTTTTTTGTCAAGAAAAATGTGAAGAATGCAAGAAAAATGTGAAGAAATGCAAGAAAAGTATGAAGAATGGTTGAAAAGTGAGCAGTGTCTTAACCGCACTCGGCAAGGGATAAATTCAGACATTTTTTCTTTTTCACATCGTGGGGAGCAACGCCTGAAAATCATCAAATGTCATTGTTTCAAGCAAATGCTGAAAACAGGTGCTTCAGTTACCAGTACGGCTCCAGGCCATTGGATTTTCAGTCTCTATCAGGCTGTAAATCGCCGCACTCTGTCTCACAAGAAACTACCAGACAATTCTTGATTTATGACACCTATATTTTTCGGTTAGGTACGATTACTTGGGATTTTTGGTTGGATTTTAGGTTAAAAAGCGGGCTTCTCTATAGCATGTCACCACTAAAGCTGTAACAGTGATTGCAGGAAATAAACAAACCCGGAAATTGTCTGGTCATCAGACAAATAAAGCATTTGATTGATATTGCCCGATTGCAGATGAAAAAACCGATGGCATGACACAACTGATGGCAATAGGAGAGGTGGAATTGTCTGGTTAAAAACGCGGAAGAGGGTGAATTTAGGGTACACTTCCCGCATCACCAAAAAAAGGGGGCCGAAAGCTCCCTTTTTTTTAATGAACTCATATTTCTAAGTGGTCGGGATGAGAGGATTTGAACCTCCGACCCCAGCGTCCCGAACGCTGTGCTCTACCAGACTGAGCCACATCCCGACTCTGAAAAAACCTGTCCTAAATATACCAAAAAATTATAAAAGTCAAATCATAAAATAGATTCTTTAATAATGGTGGATTCCCGGCCCGGTCCCACGGAAATGATCTTGATGGGCACTCCGGACAGCTCTTCCACCCGGGTAAGATAGTTTCTGGCATTTTCCGGCAGGTCTTCATACCGGGTGATATCGGATATTTTTTCTTTCCAGCCTGGATGGGTCTCATAGATCGGCGTGCAAAGGGCCAGGGTGTTGAGATCGGAAGGAAAGTCATACAATGTGTTGCCGTTGTCCTGGTATCCCATGCAGATTTTGATTTCATCCAGGTCATCCAGCACATCCAGTTTGGTGATGGCCAGGCCGGTCAGGCTGTTGAGGCGGGCCGCATTTTTGATCATGACCATATCCAGCCACCCGCAGCGCCTTTTTCTGCCCGTGGTGGCCCCGAACTCGGCGCCGGTTTTCTGGAGAGTATCCCCGACACCATCAAACAGCTCTGTTGGGAACGGGCCTTCCCCCACCCGGGTGGTATAGGCTTTGACAATACCGATGATCTCTTTCAGGCATCCCGGTCCGACGCCGGATCCGCCGGCGGCGTTGCCCGCCACGGTAGAGGAGGAGGTCACGAAGGGATAAGTACCGTGTTCGATATCCAGATGGGTGCCCTGGGCCCCTTCGAACAGCAGGGTTTTCCCATTTTGACCTCCCTGGTGCAGGGCCACAGACACATCATCTATATGTGGAAGCAGGCGGTCGCGGATGGACATGATCTGGCTGATGACCTGTTCCCTGGGAATGGGTGTGGTGTTGAAAATGTTCAGATAAATTTTTCTTCCAGGATGGTGGTAATCTTTCCTTTAGCAGATCGACATCTTTGAAATCACAGAACCGGATTCCCCGGCGCGTGGCCTTGTCTTCATAACAGGGACCGATACCCCGGCCGGTGGTGCCAATTTTCTTGTCTCCTTTTTTTCTTCCCGGGCTTTATCGATCGCCTTGTGATAGGGCATAATCAGATGGGCCCGGTCACTGATTTTCAGCTTTTCGGGAGACACATCGATCTGGTTAGATACCAGATAGTCGATTTCCTTGATCAGGACAAAAGGGTCCACCACCACACCGTTGCCGATAAAGCATTTCTTGCCCTGAAGAATACCCGACGGGATCAGGTGGCTGATGATGGTTTTGCCGTTGACCACCATGGTGTGACCGGCATTGTTTCCGCCCTGGAACCTTACCACATAGTCCGCGTGCTCGCTGAGCAGGTCCACGATTTTGCCTTTGCCTTCATCCCCCCACTGGGTACCGATGATAACTGTATTTAACACTATCTGCTCCTTTTGTTCTTGAAAAATCTTTAATAAGGTTTCGGGTCTGTTCCTCGCATATGCCGGATGAGATTTCCGGGTGATGGTTCAAGCGGGGATCATCCGCCATCCGGTACAAAGAGCGAGCCGCACCCCATTTAGGGTCAGCTGCGCCGAACACCACCCGGTTGATCCGGGAATGGATGATGGCACCCATGCACATGATACAGGGCTCGATGGTGACATACAAGGTGGTGCCGCTCAGACGGTAATTGTTCAGATGGCGCGATGCCATCCGGATGGCTGCGATCTCGGCATGCAAGGTCGGATCACACATGGCGATCGGTGCATTACACCCATGCCCGATCACCTGGTTGCAACTGTCCACAATCACGGCTCCCACAGGGACTTCATCCGCCATTCCAGCCTGCCTGGCTTCTTTGATGGCCAGCATCATGTAAAATTGATCATCCATTATCCGAGCTATACTTATATAAGCCTTTTGAAACAAGGTCAAATATTTATTTCCAG